>Ga0315277_10001538_pt1 | contig 33513 bp, 23 predicted proteins | sample YL17G05_15_MG_FD_203695 | JGI IMG/M metagenome (GOLD analysis project Ga0315277, IMG submission 203695) | Sediment microbial communities from Yellowstone Lake, YNP, Wyoming, USA - YL17G05_15 | ecosystem: Environmental > Aquatic > Freshwater > Lake > Sediment | place: USA: Wyoming | collected...
CACTTTATTCCCGCCGCCGTTCACGCCCTGGCCGGCCGCGCGGAATTTTACACCGCCTATACGCCGTATCAGCCGGAAGTCTCGCAGGGCACCTTGCAGGCCATTTACGAGTACCAGTCGATGATGTGCCGATTGACGCAGATGGAAGTCTCTAACGCCTCGATGTACGACGGCGGCACGGCCCTGTACGAGGCGATGATGATGGCCCTTCGCATCACCGGCAGAAACAAAATCATCATCGACGACTCGGTCAACCCGATTTATCGTGTGATGATTCATTCCTATACGCGAAATCTGCATATTGAACTGATCGAAACGGCCAACGCCGGCGGCCTTGCCAATCGCAGTGCGATAGAAAAGGCCCTCGACGACAAAACCGCCGCGGTGATGGTGCAGAACCCTAACTTCTTCGGCTGCATCGACGATTTTACTGATTTGGCACAAAAAGCCCACGCCAAAGGCGCCCTGTTGATCGTGTCGTGTTATCCGATTTCACTGGGCATACTCAAAACGCCCGGCGCGATGGGAGCCGATATCGCCACCGGCGAAGGACAATCGCTGGGACTGACGATGTCGTTTGGCGGGCCGTATCTCGGATTTATTACGACGAAAAAACAATATGTCCGTGCGATGCCCGGACGCATCGTGGGTAAAGCCTTCGACGCGCAGGGCCGACAAGGTTTTGTATTAACGTTGCAGGCGCGGGAGCAGCATATCCGCAGGGACAAGGCCACATCCAATATCTGCTCAAACGAGGCGCTATGTGCGATGACGGCGCTGATTTACCTGAGCCTGCTGGGCAAAGAAGGCCTGCGCGAAACGGCGCAGTTATGCGCCGATAAGGCCAGCTATGCGTATGAACGTCTGACGGCCATTCCGGGCGTTAAGCCGCATTTTCCAGCCAAGTGGTTTTTCAATGAGATGGTGATTGATGTTCCGACGGACGCGGCGGAAGTAGTGGGCAAACTGATTGAAAAAGGATTCGCCGCGGGATTTCCTCTGAGCCGCTATTACAAGGGAATGGAAAATTCGCTGCTCATTGCCGTCACAGAAAAACGCACTAAGCAGCAAATCGGCAAACTGGCCGAAGAAATCGAAGCGATATTGTAAATATTTTGCCACAGAGAACACAGAGGGATAAGAGGTGAGATACCGAACCATTAAAGAGCTTGTTTTTGGTTTTGTGAATACAAACAATGGGATTGTGGACCCAGAGAAACTGGAGAAACTTGTTTTGACGCATTTTCCAAACAGCGCATGGAAAAACACACACTGGGCTTGGTATCGAAATCAAATCTGCAAAGGCAGATATGTAAACGAATTTTCTGAACAAATAAAAGAAAGGTTGTCAGGAGGTTTAAGACGAAAGACAATAAGGCATAATGTGGTAAAAGATCGTGGAGATGAAATTCTTCGTCAAACTCGAATTTTTATTACAGAGGCAGCAAATGGCGATGCTGATTTGCGATTTAAAATTAACCGATGGGTTTATGCGCGTTTAATGCAAGATGAGATACAGACAAAAAAGCCATTCAAACAGGCATTGTGGGATTTGGGTATTCGTGCCTGTCAAATTTGCGGAAAACCTTTTTCTTCTTTAAAAGGTGTTCATTTGTATAGAGTAGATGCCTCGAAAGATTATGGTATTGATAATTGTCAATTGCTTTGCAGTCTCTGTCATAAATCATAAAATTCTCTGTGTGCTCTGTGATAAAATAGATAAAAAGAAATATTAAAGTCCCGAAGGGACGGTAAGTTTCATAGCCGGAGGCGTGAGCCTCCGGACCAGGGAACAAAAAGAATTTTAGCCCCGAAGGGGCGAAAGAAAAACGGCGCTTAAAAAATGTCTTACGCGAGTATTTATTATCATATTATCTTTTCGATTAAGGATAGAACCGCGGGTTTGTCCGAGGAACAGGTAAAACGAACCTGTGAATATATCGCAGGAATCATACGGAATATGAAAGCAAAACTTTACATTTTGAACGGAACCTCTGATCATTTTCATATGCTGGCTTCTCTGCATCCGGAATTGTCTGTTTCTGATTTTCTTCGTATAGTGAAAACCAACTCATCCCGCTGGTTTCGAGATACCTTTCAAAGTAATTTTGCGTGGCAGGAAGGCTACTCGGTGTTTTCTGTTTCTTATTCGGGTATCAGACAGGTGACGGAGTATATTAAAAATCAACAGGAACATCATCGCACTCGTTCTTTTGAGGAAGAATTGAAATTGTTTTTGAAAAAACATCATATTGTGTATAAGGAACAGTATATATAGAAACCATTCTCTTTCGCCCCTTCGGGGCTTGTGGATTAGGGTGAGTCTTCTACCGGAGGCTTACGCCTCCGGCTATTAAACTTGTCGCCTCTTCGAGGCTGAAACGAATAAAAACGATTTAGATAAATGTGAATTGTTAGCGGGGAAAAAACATGAAGCTCGTCTTTGAAAAAAGTCTAAGGTGAAACAAATAAAGAGAAAATTTAAATATCCCGAAGGGGCGGAAGAACTAACATGAAAGCGGAAAATAAATAACTTGTTTTCGAAAAAAGCGTGAAGTGAAGCGGAAATAGAGAGAAATTTGAATGTCCCGAAGGGACGTTAAGTTTCATAGCCGGGGGCGTAAGCCCCCGGAAAAAGGAACAAAAAAAGGAAAAAGCCCCGAAGGGGCGAAAGAAATAACATAAAAGCGAAAGAATAAACAATGAGACTTGTATTTGAAAAAAGTACAATCGGGCGCAGAGGCTTGCGTATCGCTCAAAGCGATGTGCCGGCAGGTGTCCATATCAAAAAAGACCTGCTGCGGGGCAATCTGCCGATACCGGAACTGAGCGAGCTGGATGTTGTGCGGCATTTTACGGAACTGTCCCGCCGCAATTTCAGCGTCGATACGGTGTTTTATCCGCTCGGCTCCTGCACGATGAAATACAATCCCAAGGTCTGCGAACGCATCGCCGCCTATCCGGGTTTTGCCCACCTGCATCCGCTCCTGCCGCAACTGCGTATGGGCGGTATGCTCACCCAGGGCGCGTTGCAGGTCTTATATGAGACGGAACTGTGGCTGCGGGAAATCTGCGGGATGGCCGTATTCACAATGCAGCCAATGGCAGGCGCACACGGCGAACTGACCGGCATTATGATGATGGCCGCCTATCACCGCGACCGCGGCAATAAAAAGAAAGTCGTCCTGATTCCCGACAGCGCCCACGGCACCAACCCGGCCAGCGCGGCCATTGCAGGCTATACCGTCAAGGCTGTGCCCAGCGATAAAGACGGCCTGATGAGCGTCGCGGTCTTAAAGCAATTTCTTAATGACGAGGTCGCGGGCATTATGCTCACCTGTCCGGACACGGTAGGCCTGTTCAATCCGCACGTCAAAGAGATCTGCGACCTGATTCACAGTGTGGACGGTTTGGCATATTATGACGGCGCCAATCTCAACGCCATTGTCGGCCGTGTCCGTCCCGGTGATATTGGTTTTGATATCGTACATATCAACCTGCACAAGACTTTCGGCACGCCTCACGGTGGCGGTGGGCCCGGCGCAGGACCCGTCGGCGTCTGCTCAAAGCTGGCCGATTATCTGCCGATTTCATTAGTCGTTAAACGGCAGGACGGGACGTTTGCTCTCGAATATGACCGGCCCAAATCCATCGGTTATATCGCGCCGTTTTACGGCAACTTCGGCGTCATCTTGAAAGCCTACGTCTATATGCTGATGCTGGGCAGGGAAGGACTGCTTCGCGTCAGCGAAAATGCCGTGCTCAACGCCAACTATATCAAGGAAAAACTCAAAGATTTTTATGACATTCCCTATCCGCAGATTTGCAAGCACGAATGTGTCCTCAGTGCTGCCCGCCAGGCCGCCAATGGCGTTCACGCCCTCGACATCGCCAAGGCCCTGATTGATATGGGCTTTCATCCGCCGACGATATATTTCCCGATGATTGTCAAAGAGGCCCTGATGATTGAGCCGACCGAGTGCGAAAGCAAAGAGACGCTCGACGCCTTTATTGAGGCGATGATAGAAATTGCCAAAAAGGCCGAGTCCGACCCGGCGTCGATTAAGTCAGCGCCGATTACGACGCCGGTGGGGCGTCTCGACGAGACTGCCGCCGCAAGAAACCTCGACATCGCCAGTGTGTAAATCATTTCTTTTATAGTTTTGTTTTTTCTCGAGGGCTTGCAGCAGGGCCGGAACCAAGCAGAATCGCGAGCCAGCGTGTGTCATCGTTGCTCTGTAAAACGATTTTGACCGCCATCGTCAGGGGGACGGACAACAGCATTCCCACCGGCCCCAACACCCAGCCCCAGAAAATCAACGACAAAAACACCACCAGCGTCGATAGACCCAGTTTTTGCCCCATCATCCGGGGTTCGAGAAAATTGCCGAGAATGACGTTAATGATAACGCAGCCGACCGCAACGACAACCGCGGTACGAAAACCCTGCTGCATCAGGGCCAGCAAAATCGGCGGGACAGCCGCCAGAAAAGCCCCGATACTGGGTACGAAATTCAGTACGAATGTTAAAAGCCCCCACAAAATTGCATATTGAACGCCGCAGGCCAGAAACAGAATCGCACATAAAACTCCGGTCAGCAGACTGGTAAAGGTCTTAATCCCCATATACTGCTGGACCTGGGCGGTGATTTTGTTGAGTTTCTCGATGGAAGCGGTGTTACCCGAAAAGGCAGTGCGAAGTTTGTTATGAAACAGCGACGCTTCCAGCAGGATAAAAACGGTGGTCAGGAAGATCAAAAAGCTGTTGGCCAGAATAGAAGTGGTCTGACTCACAAGACCGCCAAGGATTTCCACGGCGGTTCCTGGATTCAGATAGCGCTCTATCGAGAGATTGTCAACCGGAATGTTCCGCTCCTGAAGTTTCGCCTGGAGACTCTGCATAAGTTGTTGCAGGTGGGTTTCATATTCAGGCAGCGACTGAGCCAGATTGGGCAGCGTCTGGGCCAGAATCGTTACCAGTACCGTACCGACGGCCAGAATCAGCAGGGTCACAATGGACATCGCTGCAATCGGCGGAATCCCTTTGGTTTGCAGAAAATATAAAACCGGCGCAGCGATAATCGCCAGAAACAGCGCCAGCAAAAACGGCACGAGAATCGCTGCCGAAGCCTTCATTCCCGCCACGATAATTACGAACGCCGCCAGACCCAGCAGGACCCTGAGCCATACGGGCAGTATCGTCTGATTTTGTTTATTGTCGGGATGGTTCATATTACCATAGGCCTTTATTGGGGTTCGACTGTGATTTTGGCTTGTTGGTCAATCGAAATCGTCCGCAGCGACATATCCGGCATCCGCAGTTGTACACCGGCACGAAACGAATCCGGGCCGGTCTGAATCCCAATCGGCTCGGTAGCGAACATCGGCGGCGTTTTGTCCAGACCCAGCAAATCCGGCGAGTCGGCATAACCGCCGAAATTCAGGTAATACCATTTCTCCGCATACAAAATCCGGTGCAAAGCATATCGGGCCCATTCGGTCGGGTCAGGCTCAAAATCCGCCGGCGAACCGGCAGGCTGCGTGTAAAACTGGATATAGCCCCAGGTCTCCGGGCGGTGCATATTGATGACGCCCTGCGGCGTCCAGCAGCAGCGGATGAGTTTTTCCATCGCCGCCAGCTCTTCGGGTTTATAATTTCCCCGATCCGTGGACAGAACCAGTTGGCTTCGCCATTCCACCCGTGCAAAGTTGACCCGCCAGATATCACCGTTAGCGGGGGTTTTGGACACGCCGCCAAGCAAGGCCGGCATCGCCAGGGGGATGGCCATTTCCACCTGCCAGTATTTATCTGTGTCATTGGAATCGTTGATGGTTCCCTCGAAGAAGACGGCGTGTTTGAGTCCCTGAATCGGCCAGGCCCTGGCCGCACCGCCGTCTTTAGGTGGTCTGTCATAGACCAGGCTTTGCAATGCGTTGCAGGCGTTGATTTTCAGCAGGCTATATTGCTGATTGTCCGCGTTGGCGTCGATGTACATTTCCAAATCAAAGTCGATAGACTCCGGGTTGTCGCGTTTCATTTCTTTGGCCCGGATGTTGTATTCACTCAAATACGCCGCGACGTAGAGATATTCGTCGTCCCAGAGCATCTTGAATTTGGTCGGCGGCGAGGGCTGCGAGGCGCCGTAAGGGGCGCGAATATCGGTAAACGTTTCACTCCAAAGTGCTTTTCGCCAGTCCGCCTCGTTGAAGTGCCCGTCGATGATAATCGGTCCCTCGGCTCTTAAACAAAGATAATGCCGCGGCGGGGTGAACGGTCTGGGGTCCGGGCCGTCCTGCGGTTCAAGACTGGCAACGGTTTGCTCCTGCTGTCGAGAGACAGGTCGAAGAGCGGTCTGTTTAGAAGCGGCAACCCATCCGAACCCCGGCGGGGGGGAAACTTTCTTTAACACCGGTTCTGACGCCCCAACGGACAAACCCAGGTAAAGTCCGAGAAAAACGCCCCACGAAAGAATCTGCAGAGATTTCATAAGTTTCTTCCTGAATCAGACAAAATCCATTACGACACAGCATACCTTCGCCGGCGACTTTGTCAAGAAAGTGAAACGGGGCGTCGAGATATTCATGAAATTTCCGGGAAGGACAAGAAGGCGCGCAAAAAAATACCGGGCCTGAGACGTTACGAACGTCTCAGGCCCGGCTGGAGGAGGAGGAAAGAGTTTATCGATTCGCAGATGGTCGTCCGCGGTTCTTTTTATAGTCGGGCCGATTGTCCGTAAGGACGTATTGACCCGACTGGAGGAGGAGGAAAGAGTTTATCGATTCGCGGATGGTCGTCCGCGTTTCTTTTTATGTCGGGCCGATTGTCCGTAAGGACGCATTGACCCGACTGGAGGAGGAGGAAAGAGTTTTATGCGGTCCTATCCTCAAAGACCGTTCTTTTCATCACCCAGACTCACCACCCAGCTCTCATCACCCTGGAGCTTTCATCACCCTCAAAGTTTGAGCTTTCCTCAGATTTCCTTGACAGCGTACAGTTCAGTAATTGACTCGACCTTTTCCAGTCCCAGCACTGCACAGACCACCTGGCGGAAATGGTCGTCCGAGCAGTCTTCGGTAATCACGGCCGAGACCCCAAGGCTTCGCGCCTCGATTTCCTGAGTCGGGTTATTCGACTCGATGACCGCAATGGTCGGCATATCCGGACGAATCCCTCGCAGATTCCGCAGGAAAGCGCCCGGCTGCAGATCGACCAGATGCCAATGACTGATAACGCTGTCGAATGATTCAGTTTTGAAAGAGCGTGCTGCTTCGCTTCCGTGTTGCAGATTAATCAGGCGTATCGGTAATTCCTTTAATACCTCTGCTTTTTCTTTTAGACCTACTGTCAGAACATTTGCCTTTGCAATTACGTACATGCCCATATCAGCCTTTTGTTGTTTCTCCTCATCGTATTGCTATAACTATTAACAACCGCCGTGCCAGCATCTGGAAAAAATCTTGAAAAAATTGCAACTTACGAATTTTGCTGAGGTTATGAACGAAAGAAGAAATCCGTCAAACCGTCCTGGGGAAAGCAACGAATGAGCCATTTTGGACCGGGAAGACGAAATGAAATGGTGATAAGCAGCGCAAAGTGACACAGTTATCATTGCAGTGTACCATTTTGGCAAGAGGGGCCAAAATGGTACGTTGCAAAGTTAAAAGGCAAAAAGCAAAAATAAGAGACTTGAATCGACAAACCGAAAACGGATGCCAAAACATTGCGGAACGAGGCCGTCCTTCCAAAAAGATTCACTTTAATCTTTGCGGATTTGGGCGATTTCGATATGGAGTTTATCGATGAGCCGGTTGAGCCGACGGCGGTCAATGCCGAGGATTTTGGCCGCGGTGTTTTTCTGCCCTTTGGTACGGCGAAGCGCTTCGATGACCAGCCGTTCCTTGGCGGCCTCGAGAGTCAGCATCGCACTTTGTCCGGCGGCGGTGCGTTTCTCAATCAGAATTTCAGGCGGAAGCGCCTCGGTCTGAATTACAGCACCTTCTGTTAATACGTAGGCCCGCTCTATCGCATTGGCCAACTGACGGGCGTTGCCGGGCCAGGGATATTCGAGGAGAATTTTCTCCACCTGCGGCGATAAGGTCTTGAGCGGCTCATCGTAAAACCGGCTGAGATTTTCGAGAAAATGTTCCGCCATCGGCAGGATGTCTTCGGGTCTTTGCCGCAGCGGCGGTACATGCAGGGTAACGACATTGAGCCGATAGTACAAATCCGCCCGAAAATCCTGCTCAGCCACCATTTGACGCAGGTCGCGGTTGGTTGCACAGATCACCCGCACGTTGATCGGATACGAATGTGTGGAGCCCAGCGGCGCGACGATTCCATGCTGCAGAACGCGAAGCAGTTTAGCCTGAAGCTCAAGGGGGATTTCGCTGATTTCGTCGAGAAAAATAGTCCCGCCGTCTGCAGCCCTGAAAAATCCTATCGTGTTATCCACCGCGCCGGTAAAAGCGCCTTTGACATGACCGAACAACTGGCTTTCAAATAACGAACCGGTCAAAGTGGTACAATCCACCGGGATGAAAACTTTATTTTTGCGGTCGCTGGAGAGATGAATTTTGCGAGCCAGCATCTCTTTGCCCGTACCGGTCTCGCCGACCAGCGTAATGCAACACTGGCGGGAAGCGATCGAACGAATGGTATCCAGCAATGATACGAACGATTCAGAACATCCGATAATGGTATCTTCCAGATTGCCCTGAGAATGCTGAGCCGCGCCAAGGGGCGCACCCCATCCCCTTTCGTTTTGCACCGGTCCTTCTCCGCGCGCAGTCCTTTGCGGATAATTTTCTGCATTGGCACCGGACATAATCAGTCCCGTCCCCCCGTTTCTTTGCGTCTTCCTACACGGACGCAAAAAACACTCGAATTTTATTATCCCAATGATCCCTTTATTGGCTCAACGGCGGGAAAACCGGATATGACCCCCGAGTTTTCCTCACACCTCCAGATACAAACCACTATACCAAAAGAAGTTGGAAAATCAAGAAAAAACAGGAAAAGTTTTAGATAATTTTTTATATACAGGAACCTATCTATTTTCCAATCAAGGACTTATAACGATTGTGCACGATTTTTTTCAGGACTTTTTTTATCCTGCCGGGTCAAAAACATTGACACCATAAAAGATTATGAGTACCGTGTTTGCTTTATTCGTGAATACAAGAACCTCAGGGAAGGATTTGACTGCCGTATGAAAATATCGCTCAACTGGCTGCGGGATTATGTGGATACGTCGGGTTATACGGCCCAACAAATTGCCGAGACCCTCAGCGACCGTGGGTTGCCCATCGAATCCGTCAAGCCGTTTGAGGACGATGTAGTCATCGATGTGGAAATCACCAGCAACCGCGGCGATTGTCTGGGGCATATTGGTATCGCCAGAGAATTAGCCGCGGCCTTGGGCAGACCGCTGATCCTGCCGCGGGTTGAGAATCTGTCCGAATCTGACCGCGACGTCAGTCGGCTTGTGGATGTCAAAATTGAAGAGCCGACGCTGTGTGGACGATACGCTGCGCGCGTGATTGAGGGCGTCAAGGTCGGCTCATCGCCCGGATGGGTTTGCAGACGTCTGGAAGCGGTGGGACTTCGCAGCGTCAATAATGCGGTGGACGCGACCAATTACGCAATGATGGAACACGGCCAGCCGCCGCACGCCTTTGATTATGATAAGATTCAGGGCAAAAAAATCATTGTCCGCAAGGCCCGTCCCGGCGAACAGATTATCAGTATCGACGGTACAACGTGCGCGTTAAGCGATTCGATGCTGGTTATTGCCGACGCCACACATCCCGTCGCTCTGGCCGGTGTGATGGGAGGGCTGGAAACGGAGGTTTCCGACAACACAGCAACCATTCTTTTGGAAGAGGCGCATTTTAATCCGGTCTGCATTCGGCGAACCTCTCGACGACTTGGGCTGCCGTCAGAGGCGTCATACCGGTTTGAGCGGCAGGTGGACGCCGAACAGATTGACTGGGCTTCCCGCCGCTGCGCCCAATTGATTATTCAGTTTGCCGGCGGAAAAGCGGCGAAGGGCGTGGTTGATGTCTATCCGGGAAAGGCTGAAAAAATCACCGCTGGGATGCGATTTTCACGACTCAAGGCGCTGCTGGGAATTGAAATTCCCAAAGAGAAGGTCCTGGCGATTTTTAAGTCGCTGGGTTTTGAGCCCACATTGAAAAACGATGATTTGGTTGTCTGTACGGCGCCGAGCTGGAGACACGATATTTATCGCGAGGCGGATTTGATTGAAGAAGCAGCCCGATGCTGGGGATACGACAAGATTGGCGTGGGACGAAAAATTTCAATCGAGGTTGCGCCGAAAGATAAGCGACAAACGCTGGCTAATCGGATTCGTTCTGTGCTGAATGGATATGGTTTCTTTGAAACGGTGTCGGTTTCGTTTGTGGAACCGGAGATGGCGGCTGTGTTTGGCAGTATCGCATCGGAACAGCATCTGGCGGTGCAGGATGTCAATCAAAAGTCCACGCGTATCCTGCGTTCGAATTTAGTCGGTTCGCTGATCGGCGTGCTGCGTTCCAATTATCGCGCCGGCAATATGCCGTGCCGCGTGTATGAACTGGCCGATACCTATCTGCCGGCGCAACGGGCCGAGCAGAAACTTCCCGTGGAGCGGACCTGCCTGGGACTGGCTACTGACGGCGATTTTCGTGAATTGCGGGCCGCGATGGAAGGAGTGGCTGAAGCAGTCAATCCGGCTGTGACGTTGGAGTTTAAGCCCGCGTCGGTATCGTGGGCTCAGGCCGGGGCGGATATTTATATGAATGGCATGCGCATCGGGAACGCCGGTGTGATGAAGACGGACTTGGCAAAACGTTTTGATCTGGACAGGGCTCAGCAAATCTGTGCGGGGCAACTGGATTTTGACCTGCTCTTTGAACATCTCGGCGAGACCTTAACCGTAAAACCAATCCCCCAATTCCCGGCGATTCGCAGAGATCTGTCGCTGATTCTGGAAGAGAAGATTCAATGGGCGCAAGTTGCAGAGGTGATTGACGCCATCCGTCCACAGGAGCTTGAGAAGGTGGAATTCGTCGCGCTATATCGCGGCAAGCCCATCCCCGCCGGTCAAAAAAGCGTGACGGTTTCATTGTGTTTCCGCGATGACGACGGCACACTGCGGCACGACCAGGTGGATGAATTTGAGAAAATCGTTTTCATGTCGCTGCAGGAAAAACTCGGCGCGCAAATCCGCACGGTTTGACTAATATAGTTCTGCCATAAACGGTTGCTTTTGCAACGGTTTAAAAAGAACACCTCGTGAGATATTCTTTTTATCGGTATCTGCGGCAATAAAGGTCCGGCAATGGGGGTGATTTATTCAATAAAAACTTGCGTCGGGGACGATAATCTGATATAGTACAATTGCGGGTTAGCCCCTGGGATGTGCGTGTAAGAGTCCAATTTGAAAGAACCGATGAAATCACCCCGGGAAGCCAGGTCGTTGGAACCAGACAAGCCTGCTTGACAGGATTTTTGGAAAAACGCAACGGCTGCCCACCTCAAATTAAGGGGTTACTTTCAATACGACTCAAACGGCATCATCGGAGGTCAGCCTACAAAATGAGAGGCTCGTCGAGTACGAGCCTTTTTTGTTTTTTCCAGTCATACCGACTTTTCCCCAAGAAAAGAGACAATCTCTCTGCCTTGTTGGAAACTTATTGACAATTGCGATTTTTGGCACTAAAAGCGGCAAGTTTGGGCGAGAAAATTAATATAAAGTTCGCAGCGTTTCCGGGCATGCTTTTTTATGGGGAAAAAGGTCATTATTAACGCTGACGATTTTGGGCTGTGTGAAGGCGTCAATGAGGGCATACTCAAAGCCCACCTGAAAGGCGTGGTGACCAGCGCTACCCTGATGGTCAATATGGCCGGCGCAGAGGATGCGGTCCGAATGGCCTACAGCCACCCATCCCTTGGCGTCGGCGTTCATCTGAGCCTGACAGAAGGTAAAGCCCTGACCCCGGTCAATCAAATCCCGGCGCTGGTGAATGCGGAAGGCGCATTTCTGTATTCTCCTGAGAAACTGGCATTTTTGTCTCTGGTTCATTCTGAGGTCAGAAAAGCCGTCTATACGGAATTACAGGCCCAGGTACAGTGGGTCATCGATCGTGGAATCAAGCCCACCCATCTGGATTCGCATAAACATTTTCACTGTTTTCCGCCCCTGTATTCTATGGTGTGTCGGATAGCCGAACAATTTCAGATTCGCGCCATCCGCTGGCCCTTTGAGCCCAAAGCGGTTTCCTTTCATCCCTGGCCAACAGCAGATAAGGCTGGTCAAAGACGAGCAAGGGTTCTTCGCGTATTGACACGAATCAATCGACTTCAGAACTCCCTGTATATCCGGACACAGGCCCTGTTCGGGATCGCTCATACCGGCAATATAGATTTTTCTTTTCTCGGTGCGGTCTGTCTGTATAATATAAAAGGCGTCGTCGAAATTATGACCCACCCGGGATTTCCTGCGGGCTTGAATCATGGCAGGACACGTTTGATTGAGCAGAGAGAAAAAGAATTACAGGCACTTTGCGATATTCGAACCATTAATTTGTTTAGAGATAAAGGTATTCAGTTGACACATTATGGCTCAATCTGAAAAAAAGGCGCTGGACTGTTCCATTGTTGTTCCGCTCTATAATGAAGGACTGGTTGTTGACGAGCTTTATCAGCGAATTACAGCGGTCATGAAACAAATCAGTTTGTCTTATGAAATTATCCTTGTGGATGACGGCAGCGAGGATCATACGCTTGAAAAAGTTCGTTCTATCGCGGAAAAAGATTCCACGGTGGTTGTGATTGAACTTCGCAGGAATTTCGGCCAGACGCCGGCGCTTGCCGCCGGGTTCGATCTGGCTTGCGGGCAGGTTATAATCTCCATGGACGGCGATCTTCAGCATGCACCTGAAGAAATTCCCAACTTTCTGGAAAAAATCAACGAGGGTTACGATGTTGTAAGCGGATGGCGCAAGCAGCGGGTCGATAATATGATTATGCGGAAGATCCCCAGCCGAGCCGCGAACTGGATAGCCTCCAAAATCAGCGGCGTAGAGATTCATGATTTCGGTACAACGTATAAGGCCTACCGCAGTGAAATCCTCAAGGAATTGAAACTGTATGGGGAGATGCATCGCTTTATTCCCGCTCTTTTGTCGCAGATCGGAGCCAAAATCGCTGAAATTCCCATTCAAAGCATTCTCCGCCCGAAGGGGACCAGCAACTATGGAATTTCCAGATTACTTCGAGTGTTTTTTGATCTGATTACGCTGACTTTTTTACTTCATTATGTGACCCGGCCAATCCACTTTTTCGGCAAGGCGGCGTTCTATTGCATTCTCACCTCTCTTGTGATTGCGGCTTATCTTCTCGTAGACAAATTCTACTTCCTTGTTCCTATTTCTGTGGCACATCTTCCTTTGGCCGGTATGGCGGGGATTCTTTTTTTGGTGGGTCTGATTTTCATCTCTTCCGGTTTAATCAGCGAACTCATCAGCCGGATTTATTTTGAATCCACCGGCAAGACCATTTATTCCATACGTCGGATTTACACGAAAGAAGAACAAGCAGAGAACGACCTATGAAAAAGAAAAAGAAGAAGCTGAATTCTGTTATTTACATTTTACTCATTGCCCTTGCGATCGTTGTTGTGGTTCGATACCTTCATATTCATGACTTTGTGGTCGTCCAGAAAGAAGAGCTTTATGTCTGCGGGCAACCCTCCGGGATGGATTATGCGCGACTGGCGTATAAATATCATATCGCAACGATCGTTAACATACGTCCCGCCTCGGAACACCGCAATCAAAACTGGTACAACAAGGAAATTGTAGAAACCAAATCTCTTGGCATTCAATATATCCAGATTCCTATCGAAAAAAATCAGTTCTTTCCGGACACTGCGGCTCAGGCTCAATTTCTGGCGGTTATGGCGGAACGAAAGAACCGTCCCGTGCTTCTGCACGGTGGCACCGATGACAGCCGAGTCGCAATGCTGGTTGCTGTCTGGCTGTGCAAAAGCCAGCATTATTCTTCGGAACAAACCCTTGAGGTTGTCCGGGAAATTATTGATGACCGTCCCCTGAAAGAGGAAGAAATCATTTTTGTCCGACAACTGGAAACAGAGAAGCAGCTTTGAAACGGGTAATCAATTTCGCTTTGTCGCCGGAGATGCTTTGTGGAAAAGAGCCCCCCCGTAATCTCTCTTTTTTACCCGCGTGTCTGCGATCTCCGTCTCTGAATAAACCACGTCGAACGGCCCATATTTTTTTATTGCTTCAAGTTTTTCGAGGTTGCAAAAAATCCATCCGCCCTTCTCATATATTTCTTTTAATGCCGTCTCGTCACTAACAATCGGAATCGTCTTTCCATAATATTGCACAAAACGGGAAGAAGCCGACTGGAAAGCGACTACCGTTTCCGAAGGCGGGACCCTGCGTGCGACCTCGACGGCAACGTTGCGAGCATATTTATCCGTATCCAGCTGCGGTTCCAGAAAGGCTTTTGCCAACAAGCACCAGAAAATAATGCCGGTAAAAATCAGACATGTCGCATATCCCGGTTTTTGTTTTCGAAACAACTGCACTGTCACAGCAACCAGAAAAATCATAAACAGACTGAGCGTCAACACACGGAGTCCCAAAGGAGGACTGATTATGGCAACGACTCCATAGGCGATGATGGAGCCGCCTGCCAGAATGATCGCATGATAGCGAAGCACATTGGCTGAAAATAGTCTGGAAAAGGCTTCTTTTTGAAAAATCATCTCTTCCAGCAGAATCCCGATTAATATTGCCGTCGTTGGCATGATCGGAAGGATGTAATGCTGGCGTTTGCCCTGGTCGAGGGTTAAAAAGACAAACACCGCAACAAAACAAATCCAGAGATACTTCATCAGCGGCTGTTTCTCTTTCCAGACCGAGTAGAAAGGACAAATTAACGCCATCGGCAGAAATGCCGCCCACGGGGTAATAAATTTGAACATCATTAACAAGTAGCAATAAAACGGAAGGTGCCCCGGCACATAATCGCCCGTCAGACGTTCCACATACTCCTGCCTCCACAACGTCAAATTCCAATGGATTTTTGAGCCAATATACAACGGCCAGGGCAAGACAATCAGCAGGAATAAAACAGGCCCGACCAGCGGAAGCAGCTTCGGAATCGTTTTCCATTTGCGGAATAAGAAAATATAGACGAATAACGGTACAAAAACATAGGCGATGGGGGCGGGGCCTTTAGCTAACATTCCCAGACCCAGACTGACCCAAAAAATGAGCATGGAAATAATCTGACGTTTTCGGGTCGGACTGATAATCGCATCATAAAATGACAGATAACAAACCAGTACAAAGAATGTCAAAGCCATTTCCGGCCTGGCGCTGTGGGAATATCGGAATAATCCCAGCGTGGTTAACCAGACCGCACCGGAAATCAAAGCGACTCTGGGATAAAACCACTGTTTTATGTAAAGATAGATACAGCTTACGGATAAAAAACCGAAAACCGCGCTGGGAAATCGCGCGGTAAAGGCGTCTATCTTTCCTGTAACAAGACTAAATGCCGCCACAAGCCAATAGGAAAGCGGCGTTTTGTTCAACCGCGGTTGTCCGTTGCAAGTTGGAAAAAGCCAGTCGTGATTTTTAACCATTTCTCGCGCCGTAACGGAGACAAAACACTCATGGCTGTCAAGGGTCCTTAAGGAAAGTAATCCCAATGTCCCAAACAGGCAAAGAATGAAAAAGCCGCACACGATAAACATCCCTGCTGTTCCGGAAAGAGGCTCTTCCGGAGAAATCCTTTCTTCCGACGAAATCATAATTCATTCCTTTTCAATCTCTTATTCTGCTGTTTTTGACGTTTGATAGATAAGATGTAAATTACGTATATAAATGAATGAATTTAATGAAAAAGACAACATGAAAATCGGATTTTTAATATGGATGGAATAGCCCAGGAGAATCAGACTTCCGGCCAGCGACAAGAACCAGAAACTGATGGGAATATGCGATTTCTTTCGATATTCGCTGGCAAGCCATTGCAAAATAAACCGTAAACCAAAGATAAACTGCCCGAATAAACCTATCGTTGCCCACCAGGGGTCTCCCACAATCTGTTCCTGGATTGCATTCTTAAGAAATTCGATTAAATGTCCCATTTATTCTCTCCTGCTTCATACTATCCATTTTATTCTGTCGGTTGATGTTCGTCATCTGCTGAAAATCTCTCATGCCTTCCACTATCCTCAGACAATCGAGCGTACCGAGATTTGTATCAGGATATCAGAGGTAAATCAAGCTTGATTTTGTCTGGTGCTATCCGGTGTACAGAGTGAAGACCGTTGAGAACCTTTTGCAGTCGCAAAAGATCGAAAGGCGAGAAATCACAGCAGATATCCATATTCTGCGTCATTTTCCTGCGTTTTGTCCACCGGGATTATGTGTTTGGAATTTATTCCACGGTGACGCTTTTGGCGAGGTTGCGGGGTTTATCCACATCGTAGCCTTTGAGTACTGCGGCGTGATAAGCCATCAGTTGCAGCGGAACGACCGTCAACATCGGCTGCAAGGGTTCGCAGATATCCGGCACATAAATCAAATGGTCGGCGTGCTGGCGAATGTTATCGTCGCCTTCGGTGGCGACGACGATGGTTTTGCCGCCGCGGGCGCGGACTTCCTGGATATTGCCGATGATTTTTTCATACTGCGAGCAGCGTGTGGCGATAAACACCGCCGGCATCTGGTCGGAAATCAAAGCGATGGGGCCGTGTTTCATTTCCGCTGCGGGCATTCCTTCGGCGTGGATATAGCTGATTTCCTTGAGTTTCAGCGCGCCTTCCAGCGCGACGGGATAATTGAATCCACGACCGAGAAACAGCCAGTTGGGCTTGTCGAGGTTGGCTTGAGCGATTTGCTTGATATAATCGGACTGGTCGAGTATCCGCTTGATTTTTTCGGGGACCTGGACAAGTTCGCTGAGCAGTTGTGAGGCGGCGTCGAAGCTTAAATGTCTGCGGCGTCCCAGTTCAATAGCCAGCATCGCCAGTACGGCCACCTGCGCGGTGAAGGCCTTGGTGCTTGCGACGCCGATTTCGGGCCCGACGCGGAGATAAACGCCTGCGTCGGTGGTGCGGGCGATGGTGGAGCCGACGACGTTGACGATGCCCAGCACCAGCGCCCCGCGTTCCTTGGCCAGTTCCACCGCGGCCAGCGTATCGGCGGTTTCGCCGGACTGGCTGATGGCGATGACGACGGTGCCTTCTTCGAGAATGGGATTGCGATAGCGAAATTCGCTGGCGTATTCGACCTCGGCGGGAATGCGGGCCAGTTGTTCGAACAAAAATTCACCGACGATGCCGGCGTGCCAGGCTGTGCCGCAGGCGGTCAGGATGATCCGTTTGGCGCGGGTCAGTTGGCGGAAGTGATTCTGAAGCCCGCCCAGAATGACGCGGCCATTTTTCAAGTCGATGCGTCCGCCAAGACAGGTCTCCACGACCTTGGGCTGCTCGGCGATTTCTTTTTGCATATAGTGCTGGAAACCTTCCAGCTCGATCTGGTCCAGCGAGATTTCAATGGCCGTCAGTTCCTTCTGCACGTCCTGGTTGCTGATGGTTTTGGTGTGGAAACCTTCGCTGCCGACGGTGACCATTTCGCCGTCGGACAGATAAATCGCCTGCGTGGTGTGTGCGACAACGGCCGCGGCGTCGGAGGCGATGATGTATTCGTTTTCGCCGACGCCCAGAATCAAGGGGCTGCCTTTCTTGACGCCAATCATCATATCGGGACAGTCAACGCACAAAATCGCCAGGCCGTAGGTGCCATAGACTTCGTTTAACGCCTGCTGGACGGCCCATTCAAAGCGATGACAATCCTTCGGGGCTTCTTTGCCGTCCTTTGTGCGGTTGTTGGAATAAAAGTAGCCAATCAGATTGGTCAATACTTCCGTATCGGTTTCGGTTTTGAATGTGCAGCCTTCTTTTTGCAGCCATTTTTTCAGCGTCGCGTAGTTTTCGATGATGCCGTTGTGAACGACGCAGATTTTCCCTGTGTAGTCGATATGAGGATGCGCGTTGATTGTGTTGGGTTTGCCATGGGTGGCCCAGCGGGTATGGCCGACGCCGACGGTGGCCGGATTGGCGGGGCTGGGCAATAATTCTTCCAGTGCGCTGATGCGGCCGCTGGTTTTATAGACATTGAAATTTCTCTTGTCGTCAAGCAGCGCAATACCCGCGGAGTCATAGCCGCGATACTCGAGGCGTTTAAGTCCCTCGACCAGAATGGGCTGGGCTGTTTTTTGACCAAAATACGCGACAATTCCACACATACTGCATCCTTTTCAATTTCATGTTTTTTACCGGTGCGGTTGCGATATTATCGACAAAATACCCCTCAATGTAAAGATAAAACCCGGCTTGTCGGCAGGTGTGAATTTGCTTTGTAGAAACCTTTATTGTTCAGACCCCGAAGGGGTCAAATAAAATAGCCGGGGGCGGCAGCCCCCGGAAAGAATGGCTCTTTTCTACTCTAAGCCCCGAAGGGGCGACACAATTACAGAGCATAGTGAATTTTGAGACGCAGGGACGTATAGCCAGAAATCCGCCATACCGATAAAAACCCGGCTGTTATAATTGGTATCTATTCTCACGATATTCGGGTCTGCAATCGCTCCCATACAATCATTCATAAGCTGCAAGTCCAACTCATCCACAATCCCGTCCCAATTAAAATCCGCCGGGCTGGACGGTATAATTTGACTGGTTGGGTTCTTCGAAGAGGCCCATCTGGCGCAGACCTTCTTTTTGCTTCTGCATTATGAGTTTCAGATCGTTGGGGTCTTTTGCGCCGAAAAGAGCATCCAGTTTTTTCAATTCAAGAAATAATGCGTTATAATCGGCATGGGGGGAGTCTATGCCTTGCCTGAGAAGGCGATGTATGGCGTCATCCCTGTCCTTTTCGGCCTTTTTTTGACCTTCCCATTCTTTCAATCCCGAATTCAGGATTTCATATAATTCCTTATCTTTGCCTCTGGGCGTAATGGCATGCCCATCCTCGGTCAGTTTATACGGCACACGAATTATAGTTTGAGAATTTAATTTGCGGTCAATTTCAATCAGCAGTAAATACTCCTCGTATGTTTCGACATCATTATGATTCTGCCGATATTCCGGGGAATATAATCTGTTCATTATTCGTTCGACGACATCTCTGTCTGCATAAGCTTTCACGGGAATATAGGACAAAACAGGATAATCTCCTCCGCCCGCCACCTCATCTTTCCATTTCTCTCGCATTTGTTGTATATCTTTATAATCCCATTTATGTCCGTCGTCGCCAATATATATGTACTGAACAATACATACTATATCTCTCAATCTTGAAACGAACGGCATCTTTCGGACCCGGTCGCCATAATATCTATAACTAATATCATATCCTTCCCACTTCGGAAACATCCCTTTCCTCAGTAGAAAGGCACGATACCGCACAAGAGCAGTATGGCGACAGGTAAAGAAAACAACACTTAATCCGATAATAATCAATCCTATCACACCTATCAGTATCACGTTTTTTTTCATAACACAATCTCCAACAGATTATTTGATGACCTCATAATAACCAAATTTCACATTGCCATATCCCCTCCCATAAAATGTAAGTTCGGCTTTCTGAAAAAGGGCCTGTTTAATTCCGTTTTCAACCTGACCGCTATATTCGACATATTGCCTTGCCTGATCTACCCTTTTGCCGTCTCCAAGCTGCTGAAAAAAGATTACAAGTCCCTGGACAACATACGTCAAAAGTTCTTTCGCCTGCGGCAGAAAGAACCAGTCGGCATTATTTTGGAGAACCTTTTTTGCAAAACCACAATAAATCATATCGGTGTGAGCGTTATCATGGAGACCTCCGCAACCTTGGGCTGTTGCCATATCGTTTTGTTCTCCTGTTATCCGTGGAGCGGCACTGCGGCAACCAAAGACATACATCTGGTCGATGGGAACAAAATCATAAGAGCTACTACCCATCAAAAGTCTCGTAAAGTCTAAGACGACATTATCCAATGAATTCGGCAGAGGATCGTCTCGACTGGTATAAGAGACCATTCCCACGTTATCGTAACTATCCCAAAAATATCCCTCGCGTTTTGTATAACACTGGAACTGGGTTCTTTGCACGCCGCCGACATTTTCGTTGTTGTTTATCCATTCCCCGCCCACATAACTACTGGCATGACCGAAGAATACGACTATTTTAGCCCCCCGTGTCTGGGAAAGCGCAAACTTTAAATTTTCATAGTTTACGTTGGTACGGGTTAGGACCATGTAAGGGTAATCCGGAACTCTTTTCTCAATCGCAGCTAATGCGGCAAAAATCGCGTCCTTGAATGTCGCAGTAACTTTTCTATCGGGCAATAATACTAGGAATCTAACCCACCGGCCTCTATATTTTTCACGGTCAAACTTCTGTCCCAGAATTTTCTCATATCCGTTCCCGCCTTCCGATGCAATGGAAGTTCTGGCTACTGCCAGGGGCGCCATCATACTTTGCCCGAAGGCAGAGGCGGGGACCGAAAGACTCACAGGCCCGGAGGGGACGTTGACATCATAAACCGTTTCGCCCTGAATGTTTCCAATCCTGAAATTCAATTCATTATCGTTAAGATTAAAGCCGCGGATATTATATAGCTCGTTCGGCTCAAAGGTATCCGGAATATCGGCAAAATATAGCCCTGTCGAATTCGGGTCCGTAATTACCCGTTCGGTAATTTCCAGTCCATACTCAATATTGCGAACGATTTTGACCTTATGGCTGCCGGGCCCATAGCGCATCAAATCCACATCAAACGCCGTCGAACCCAATTCTCCGGCCGTCCATTGGCCAATCGGCTCATCATCAAAAAAGGCCGATATTTTCCACACCATACCTGTATTTCCAACAGCTACTGTCAATTGTGACGCAGACTGGGCAATACTAATATTCGGGTCGGAGAAAATTTGTTTGTGCCAATCCGCCATCAGGGCGTCATAATCTTTCGAATCAATGATGTTGCTGGTACTCGGCTCGTTGGGGTCGTTGGGGTCATTGGCGCCGATGTTGCACAGACCGCAAATCCGATATTCGTCAAACACCGGCGTCAGCCAATATTGCGTCAGGATTTCCAAGTCCGCCAAATCCACTTGATGGTCGCCGGTAAAATCCGACCGTTCGCAATTCGGGTCGTGGTTACCAGGTAAGTTTGGGTCGTTGGTGTATCCATAATCAAAAGAAAATATTCCGAAGTCCGGCAGATTGACCCGGCTGTCATAATTGGTATCTATTCTCACGATATTCGGGTCCGCGATCGCTCCCATACAATCATTCATAAGCTGCAAATCCCACTCATCCACAATCCCATCCCGGTTAAAATCCGCCGGGCTGGAGGGTATTCCGAAACTGCCCGAAACACCTATCGGAAATGGCATCAGAATATCGGTTTTGTTTCTTTTTTCTTGGCTTCTTCGTAAAGTAATTGTTCCTGACGCAACGCTTCTTTTTGGTCCTTTATTCTCTGTTCCAGTTCGTTGGGGTCTTTAGCGCCGAAAAGAGCGTCCAGCTTTTTCAGTTCAAGAAACAAGGACTTGTAATCTACTTTCTCGGATTCTCTGGCCTGGCTGTAAAGACGATAAATGGCATCTAATCTGTCCTTTTCGGCCTTTCTTTGAGCTACCCAATCTTTCAATGCTGAATTCAGGAGTTCATACAATTCCCGATCTCTGCCTCTGGGTGTAACGACATACCCATCTTCGGCCAGTTTAAAGGGCACTCGAATTATAAACTGAGAATCTAATTTGCGGTCAATTCCAATCAGCAATAAATAATCCTCTGTTTCAATATTGATATTACGGCCCTCTCGATATTCCGGAGAATGCAGTTTGCTGATTATTTTTTTAATCATATCCTTATCCGCATAAGCTTTTACGGGAACATAGGACAAAAGAGGATAGTCTCCTTCTCCGTTTGCCATATATTTCTTTCTTTCTGTTCGTGCCCGCTGGACAATTCCATAGTCTATTTCACGACCGGAATTGTCGGAGTAATACATATACTGAACAATACATACAATATCTTCCGGTCCTCCGTACCGTCCGTAACTAATATCATAGCCATTCCATCTTGGAAACATCCCTCGCGGTACGGTGTAAAGCATTGGATCGGCATGTAAATAAGAAAACAAAAAAACTATTCCTGCAATAGCAATCAATCCTACCGCAGCTATAAGTATAATGATTTTTTTCATGGTATTGTCTCCTGTAAAATTATTCTCGTGCTCCGTAAGGACCAAATCTTACATTGCCAATGTATCCTCGCCCGTAAAAAGTCAGTGTATCATCGTCTGCGGAAGACCTGTCCAAAATACCTTGGGTGTTGTTTAAATTTCCATCCGCACCAAAGAGCGTCTGTCGAATATCTGTTCCCTGATTTTCAATCGTGGCAACTGCCTGCGGGACGGTTTTGCCATCTCCAAGTTCATCGAAAAAGACAACAAGTCCCTGGATAACATACGTCAAAAGTTTTTTTAAGCCCGGTACCAGGTACCATTCGGCGTTATCCTGGAGAATCTTTTTAGTAAAGCCGCAATAGATCATATCATTGGCAGCGTTATCATGATCACCAAAACAACCTTGTGCTGTAGCCATATCGGGAAATCTTGCAGAGAGACAACCAAAAACATACATCTGATCGATAGGGAGAAAGTAGGAACCCCTCAAAAGTCTCGTAAAGTCTATAGCCCTGTTATCTAATGAATCCGGTAAAGGCTCGGCATTATGATCAGTGTTTGTGGTATAAGAAACAACTCCCACGTTATCATAACTATCCCATAAATATCCTTCACGTTTTGTATAACACTGGAATTGGGTTCTCGGTACTCCGTCTTTTATGACTTCCTGTGTGGCTTCATTGATGACTCTACCCACATGACTATTAGCATGACCGAAGAAAACGACTATTTTAGTCCCGTATGTATTGTAAAGCGAGAACTTTAGATTCTCATAGTTCACGTCGGTTTTTGTCAGAACAATAGTAGAATGTTCAGGTCCCCTTTTTACAATCGCATCGAATGCTGCAAATATCGCTTCTTTAAACGTTGCTGTGACTTGTTTGTCGGGAAGTAAAACCAGATACCTGACATATTTGCCTCTGAATCTTTCAGGATCAAATTTCCTGTTCAGGATTTTCTCATACCATTCCCTGTCTTCGGGATCAATGGGGTTGGGGGACATGGCCAGAGTTGCCATCATACTTTCCCCGAAGGCAGAGGCCGGTATTTCCAGATTCACTGGCCCGGAGGGGACATTTACATCATAGACCGTTTCGCCCTGAACGCTTGCAATCTTAAAATTCAATTCACCATCGTTAAGATTAAAGCCGTGGATATTATACGGCTCGTTCGGCTCGAAGGTATCCGGAATGTCGGCAAAATACAACCCCGTCGAATTCGGGTCTAAAACAATCCGCTCGTTTATCTCCAACCCATAGCCAATATTGCGAACTATTTTTACCCGATGGCTGCCCGGCCCATAATGCGTTAAATCCACGTCAAATGCCGACGACCCTAACTCTCCGGCTACCCATTGGCCAATCGGTTCATCATCAAAAAAGGCCGATATTTTCCACGCCGGATCTGGATTTTCCACGGCAATAGATACCTTAGACGCCGTTTGTTCAATGAAAATATTGGGGTCAAAGGTGGATTGTTTATACCAGTCGGCCATCAAGGCATCATAATCTTTCGAATCAATGATGTTGCTGGTGTCCGGCTCATTGGGGTCATTAGGGTCATTGGTGCCGATGTTGCACAGGCCGCAAATGCGGTATTCATCAAAAACCAGCGTCAGCCAGTTTTGCGCTAACACTTCCAAATCCGCCAAATCCACCCGATGGTCAAAGTTGAAATCCGACCGCTCGCAATTCGGGTCGTTATTGCCGCTCTCGTTGGGATCGTATGAATAGCCGTAATCCAAAGCAAATAACCCGAAGTCCGGCAGATTGACCCGGCTGTCATAATTGGTATCTATTCTCACGATGTTCGGGTCCGCAATCGCTCCCATACAATCATTCATAAGCTGCAAATCCCACTCATCCACAATCCCATCCCGGTTAAAATCCGCCGGGCTGGAGGGTATTCCGAAACTGCCCGAAACGCCTATGGGAAAATGACATCCAATATCCAATATGCCGATGTCCGGCTGATAGTGGCATGTTCCCGTCCCATCCTCTGCCATCCCATACCCGGCGTCTATCATCTCCGACTGCTGGTCAATGTATATTTTTTTTTCTTCGCCCAGAATATAAAATGGATCATACTCTAACCCTATGCACCCCGTAAAGGGCGCATCAAAATTAACATCATAATAATTTTCGCCAAAGGCACAATAGGTCACGTCTATAGATGCGGTTCCTTCTGTTTTATAAATGCCGAAAAAATAACTCACCGCGAGACAACTATTAATGACTTTGACACTCGGTACCGTCTGGTTGGGATCAGACAGGTTAGGGTCAATAACATGCCCCTCAACAAAAATCCCCACATCGCCGCTATAGGTTACAGTTCGACTGATTTCCGCGGATGGATAGGGATAATCCCATCCGTCAAGATTGATGTAAATCCCCGCTCCGATGTAATTATAGAATTCTTCACTCACAGCACCATAGAGCCAAAACTCGGAATCAATAATGGTATTCGGTGCGAAAAGATAAATCCCGTCATAACAACCAAAGGTAATGACATTCCGTATTGGATTTGTTAATGATTCGTCAATCACAATCCCGACTCGGCAATTGTTGACGATGGTATTGCTGATACGGGTCGCCGGGTCTGCGCCTCGGCGAACATAGATTCCGATAAAATTATGGATGAAATACTGATCCGGGTCTTCCGGCAGGATTTCCACCGGCGGAACAATGACGGGATAATTGGGGTCGGAATAGTTCACGGCCTTTCCCATATCCAAAAGGCCGCCGGGCATCACTTCGATAATGTTATTGTTTGGGTCAAACGGCGCGATTAACTTCGTACCCACCGGTATCACGACGTGCCCTTCAATTTCCAAAGGCAGGGTCGCTATTCTATAGGTCTTGCTTTGAAGAATACAGGAACCGAGAGGATTGGAAAGTTCCTCAACTTGTTCCATCGATTGCATGGACCCCATTTCCTGTTCCTGCTGTAAGGGTTCAATTTCGGGGGTCTCAACGGGTGAAGTAATAGCGGAATCCATATTGGGGTCTGTTTCGACGGGACTCATCTCTAATGTGTTTTCGTTGGGGTCAGCCGGGGGATTTTCTTCAATAAGCATCGCGTTGGGGTCGGGTTCGCCAAATAGAAATGTTTCTGTTGAAAATGTTGCATACGGAATGGAATCGCCATCCCAACCAAAAGCAATACTGTTTTCCTGATCGATATAAACGGACACCTGACCGCTGTGATAGATAAATTTGAAATAACCGACAATGTCATTGGCGTCGGCGGCCCAACGGACACTGCCCAGATACACCCAGCCGTTCGGGTCGATATACGGGTCGGAGTTCCAGCCGTTATCCCATCCGAATTCATTGCAGTCGGCCTCACTCATGGCTGTCGTGATAGTCGCATCGCCGGTTACATAGGCAGCCAGCCCCATACAAAACAATGGCTCATCCGTGTGAACCCAGACCGTAACTTCTTCATTCGGATCTGGCGCAATGGTGTCCGGGATTAACGATACAATCCCTGCCGATGCCGTGCAGACCAATACCCCCATAAACAAAACACCCGGAATTGCCTTCATTTTTTGACCCCTTTCAAAATAAATCCTTCCACATTTATTTTGACCTCCTTTACGCCCGCAAGAACACCTTGCTCAAGCATATAAAAAAGGAGCATCGCATTCACATGCTCCACTAAGGCCCGCCAAGGCCCGCCAGAAACACGCTTCAGCAATGCCCCAGCGCGGGGCACTGATACCTTGCGTTTTCTGGCAATAAACTTGGCGGTTTTAGTGAAAACGTTTAAAGTCCAGTGGACTTTCGAGATTATTCAATTTTCAATCTGTTATTATATCAATAAGGCTACACCTGTCAATGCTTAAAGCACGCAATGGATATTAAGTCTTTCTGTAACAACACGTTAACGGAAAAAGTCATAACGAAAGAGCATTTAGTCGAGGTTCAGGGTCATCAGGAATTCCGCGTTGGTCTTATATTTGGCCAGGCGGGTTTTCAACAGCTCGACGGCCTCGACGAGGTTCATTTCGCTCAGGACTTTACGCAGCCGATAGACCAGTTCCAGTTCCTTGGGGTCCAGCAGCAGTTCTTCGCGCCGCGTGCCGCTCTTACTGATGTCAATAGCCGGGAAGATGCGTCTCTCAACCAGCTTTCGGTCGAGGTGCAGCTCCATATTGCCGGTGGCCTTGAATTCTTCAAAAATCACTTCGTCCATTTTTGAACCGGTATCGATTAGCGCTGTGGCGATAATCGTCAATGAGCCGCCATATTCGATGTTACGGGCTGCGCCGAAGAATCGCTTGGGCATCTGCATTGCGTTGGCATCGACGCCGCCGGTCAGGATTTTACCTGAATGCGGCATTTCCGTGTTATAGGCGCGGGCCAGACGGGTAATCGAGTCCAGCAGAATAACCACGTCTTCGCCGTATTCGACCATACGCTTGGCTTTTTCGATGACCATTTCCGATACTTGGCAGTGCCGTGCCGACGGCTCGTCAAACGTCGAGCTGATGACTTCGACATTCTTGGCCACTTTGCGTTTGAAGTCGGTCACTTCTTCCGGACGCTCGTCAATCAGCAGCACAATCATTTTGACGTCCGGGCTGTTGGTGCTGACGGCGTTGGCGATTTTTTGCAGCAGAATGGTTTTGCCGGTTCGGGGCGAAGCGACAATCAGCGCCCGCTGTCCCTTGCCGATGGGTACGACCAGGTCCATAATCCGCATGCTCATCTCGTCCGAGGCTGTTTCCAGCATCAGCCGCTCCTCGGCGTGCAGCGGAGTCAGGTCGCGGAAGACCACCTTTTCCGTCAGTTTTTCCGGTTCCTCATAGTTGATCGCCTCGACGCGCAGCAGCGCGAAGTACTTTTCATTTTCCTTGGGCGGACGAATCTGGCCGGAGACGATGTTGCCCGTGCGCAGGCCGAAGCGGCGAATCTGCGACGGCGATACATAGACGTCGTCCGGGCTGGACAAATAGCTGTAATTGGGACTGCGCAAAAATCCGTATCCGTCCGGCAGCACTTCCAGCACCCCTTCGCCGTACATCAGGCCGTTCTGACGGATACGCTCTTTGAGGATTCTGAAGATGAGGTCCTGCTTGGCCATCGCCATATAATCCGTAATGCCTTCGGTTTTGGCGATGCGGTGCAGTTCCATCACTTCCAGATTCTGCAATTCGGTCAAGTGCAGATTACCTCGTTTGATCCGCTCATACTTTTCGTGGATGGATTCTTCCCCAGAGACGCCCCCGGAGGTTTCCGCAGGCGTCTTAGGCTGGGCCTGCCCCTGCTGCCGTGCGGATGCGTCGTCTTTTTCTTTTTCGGACACCGCGGCTTCCGGCTGCAAGTCCTGCACCGCCGGCTCAGGTCCGCGCACATTGCCGGGCAGTCCTTCCACTTGGCTCTGTTCGGGCATCGTTGCGGGTTGTTCCTGTTGAGCTTCAGAAGATTCGAGTTTTTTTCTCCGCGTATAAGGACGCTTCTTGCGTATTGTTTCCCGTTCGTCGTTCATTTTAGTCCTCGGTATAGTGACTCCTTGATTTTATTTGCTGAGCTGATTTTGCGATGTCCTCCAACACCTTGTTTTTTGACGATAGCTTATTGTTTTTCCCAAAGAATGTCGCCGCTTTCCGTGTTCTTTCCAAAACAATCTCATTTTCGGTATTGCATTTTCCATAGCCTGGCGCATTGGCCGTTTTATCGCTTGATTCCGCCGATATGCGATACGGTTGCTTTGCGTGAAGTTATGCTTGATCCGTCCCTATGGAAACTGGAAAACAGGCCTGAACTGCACGCCGTTGCTGAAACAAAATTTGAACCGAATGACCCCTACATCTTCATTATGGCTGAATATACTTGATCGACTTGCTCCGCTAAATCCGATACATCAGAATTGTTCTTTACATTATATTGAGCGATATTTCTTTTTTTGTCCAGAGAAATCTGAAATTTTTCTCTTTTTTTTATTTGAGCCGGCCAAAGGTGTTTTTGGGCTGCCGCCCGGCGAAACCGGACGGTTTGGGGGCAATCCACAAAAACCAGTATATCGCATCGTCCATCCCAGCCGGTTTCCACCAGCAGCGGCACATCCAGCGCCACCGCCGGAACTGACAAATCTTTCAGATATTGAGCTAATAATCGTTCGCATTGCTTCAGAACTGGTGGGTGAACTATCGAATTGAGCTTTTTCACTTTCTCGGCATCCTCGAATCCCTTTTCTGCCAGCTTCGCCCGGTCAATTTTCCCGTCTGCTGAAACCACATCGGCCCCGAATTCAATAGATATTCTATTTATAATATCTTTATTGTCAAGAACTTCACGGGCGATTTTGTCTGCGTCGATGACAGCGCAGCCCAGTTTGGCGAATTGTGTGGCGACTGTGCTTTTGCCGGAGCCGATACCGCCGAGAATCCCGATAACAGGTTTGCAGTTCATCTCAACGATTATAAAAGAATAGTTTAAATCGTCAAGTTGAGTCTCGGCATACAATGATGAGCGGAAAACCCTGTGTTTTGTTCATTTTCTTCGTCAATCTTTTGTCCTTGACAGGGACGGCACGGCTTATATTATGGTTCCTTCAGGTAGAGTTTTACGGTACGCGAAGCGCATAGAATTCCGGCAAAAGAGATGGGAACGGGTATGATAGTCGATTGCCATACACATTTATCTCTGGACGGTTCGAAGACATCTTCCGGGGAATACAAAAACACCTGTCGGGATGTGGATGCCTGTTTTGTATTGGCGGGTTGCCAGGCCGACCGACACATTGCCAATGAGGATTTGGCCGACTGCATACGGCGAAATTCCAAAGCGATTGGTTTTGCCGCGATGAACCCTGCCCAAGATGCAGTGGATGTCAAGTCAGTGAAAAAGACCGTACTGGAAAAAGGGCTTCGCGGTCTTGTGCTCTATTGTGCGGAGGATGGGTTTCACCCCGCCCACAGCCGGGCGATGCAATTATATGAAGTCGCCGAGGAGCTTCGTCTGCCGGTGTTTTTTCACAACTGTCCGCCGTTCAGTCCGCAGGCGGTGATGGAATTTAGCCGGCCATTTCAATTGGATGAAGTTGCAAGGGCATTTCCACGACTGAAAATCATTGTCGGACGGATGGGCTTTCCTTTTATTGAGCAGACCTGGTGTCTGCTGGCCAAGAATGAGAATGTTTTTGCGGATTTGACGATAATTCCGCAGAGGGTCTGGGAGGTTTATAATGTGGTGCTCTCGGCGTATGAAGCCGGCGTGATGGACAAGCTATTGTTCGGCAGCGGCTACCCCTTTGCAACGCCGCAGGCCTGCATTGAGACGCTGCTGGGGTTTAACAAAATGCTTTCGGATACGTATTTGCCGCAGGTGCCGCGGGAAAAACTTCGCAGCATTGTCGAACGCGACAGCCTGGCGGCATTGGGCCTAACGTAAAATCGGCCTCGTTTTCTTGCCAGGGGCAAATACGAAATTCGTGCTTCGGATTTTTTGTAATGTCTCGTGAGCGGTGGGGCAGCAAGCTGGGGGTGATATTGGCCGTGGCCGGCAGCGCCATCGGCCTGGGCAATTTCCTGCGGTTTCCCGTTCAGGCGGCCAACAACGGCGGCGGGGCGTTTATGATTCCCTATTTCATCTCGTTTTTCCTGCTGGGACTGCCGCTGATGTGGATTGAATGGACCATCGGCCGTTTTGGAGGGGGCTTCGAACACAGCACCGCTCCGGGAATGTTTCATACACTCTGGCAAAAGAACCGGTTTATCAAATACTTTGGCGTCATCGGTATTTTCGGCCCGACGGTGATTTTTATCTATTATATCTATGTAGAATCCTGGCTTCTGGGCTACAGCGTTTTTGCGCTGACGGGCAAATATGCCGCGTGCAGCGATTCGGTCAGTATGCAGAATTTTCTGCAGGCCTATCAAGGGCTGGTTCACAATGAGCATTTTTCCGGCATCGGTACGGCGTATCTGTTTTTCTTGATTACCTTTGTTCTGAATATCCTGGTGATGTGCATGGGGCTTAGCGCAGGTATTGAAAAGGTCTGCAAATGGGGGCTGCTGGTACTGTTTATTTTTGCAACCGCCATTGTTATTCGTGTTTTGACGCTCGGCGCGCCGGACACGACCCGGCCGAACTGGAACGTCGTCAATGGTCTGGGCTTTATGTGGAATCCACGGTGGCATGAGCTGACCCAGGCCAAAGTCTGGCTGGCCGCCGCGGGGCAAATCTTTTTTACCCTCAGTTGTGGCATCGGCGTAATCCTTACCTACGCCAGCTACCTGACCCGACAGGACGACGTGGCGTTGTCGGGGCTGACGGCGGCGACGACCAATGAAGTGGCCGAGGTGATACTGGGCGGCAGTATTGTGATTCCGGCGGCGTTTATTTTTTTGGGGCCGATTGGAACTCAAGAGGTTGCCAAAACGGGGGCGTTTAATCTCGGCTTTGTAACCATGCCTCTGGTGCTGCAGAACGTCGCTTATGGGCAGTTTTTTGGTTTTATGTGGTTCTTTTTGTTGTTTATCGCAGGCGTTACCAGTTCGATTTCGCTGGCCCTGCCGGCCATTGCATTTTTGCAGGATGAGTTTAATTTAGACCGCAAAACCGCCGGCATTATTTTCGCTGTGGTGACGTTTAATCTCTGTCAGGTTGTGATTTTCGGCAACAGCCGGGGCGTGCTGGGCGAGATGGATTTCTGGGGAGGGACCTTCTGCCTGGTTTTGTTTGCGACGGTGGAGGCGATCCTGTTTGCCTGGGTGTTCGGGATGGACAAGGCCTGGGATGAATTACACACCGGCTCCGACATCCACATCCCCCGCATTTATCGATATATTATCAAGTACATTACGCCGGCGTTTCTGTTTTTCATTCTCGGATTCTGGTTTGTGCAGGAAGGGCTGCCGACGCTGCTGATGAAAAATGTTCCCGCCGAAAGAATGCCGTTTATTATCGGGACGCGGGTCTTGCTGATTGATTTGTTTGCGGCGCTGGCCTTTGGCGTCTGGTTTGTCTGGCGAAGGCAAAGGGAAAGGAGGAGAAGCGAATGACTCCCGGCGGCTGGATATTTATGCTCACAAGCTGGGCCGTCATTCTCGGCCTGTTTGGATATTGCCTGTACCGCACACTCGGCGGCAGAAAAAAATAAAAAGAACAGTCCCTGCCCGTCCCATTTTTCTCCCGTAGGGTGGGCCATGCCCACGCCGTTTTTGTAGGGGCAACCGGCGGATTCCTCTTAAGTCCCGAAGGGACGACATACAATGTCTATTGTGGAAATCGCCAATAATTCTGGATATAGAAAAAGATCAACGATGCACTCAAAGAATCCAGAATTCCCAAAGCCCGTTCTCTTGCGTAGGATTTTATTTCCCCAATCAGACTATCCCGTCGCGTCTCTGTTTTTTCTTGTTCTAGTTCATGAAATTTCTTTTCAATCTCTTCTCTTTCTTTTTTCTCTAATGCCCGGATGGCTTGGTATGACTTGAAAAAATCATCTATGCTATGCCCCTGTTTTTCAATATATTGAATCTGATCCGCGTTAAACACTTTTGCATATTTGCCGTAAATGTTCTGGTTATGAATTTCCATACTGTCTCCTCTGACATTATATTGTTTTTCGATATAGGTAATATTCCTTCGTTCTTTAATCATCTTATCTATATCCTCCATTAAGCCATATTCGCCAAGAAGTTCGTCAATTGGAATATCATCGTGGCTTTCTTTGCATTCCGTGGTCCGTTTGCGTTTGAGCTTTGCGCTGATAAGATTTTTGTAGTCATGATAATAGGGGGATTCTATACTTTGGCAAGTAGAACAATTGCAGAGGATCATTTCATTGACCTGCGGATTATTAAGGGTTTTATGGATATAATCAATCTGTTCACGGACAACGGCCAGCATATCTTTTGGTTTTTGGCCGTGGATACGAATTTGGATACGGCGCTGCAAACGGTCGCCGACAATCATTGCCTCGGTGTTGTCCCAGGATAATACCGCTCCGTGCCGCCAGAATAATTGGCCTTTGAGGCGATGGTGCATACGGGCGATAAAGCGGGTCATAATACCAGCGGGCATAAAACCGTAGCGGTATTCAAAACACAGGTTGTCAGAGTTATCCCAATTGAATTCCGGGCGTTTAGCGGGTAGCAATTCCGGGACGATGTATTGTTGTGAATTTTCAATCTGAAAGCATAGTTCAAATTTTTTCATCAGTTCAATAAGAGTAGCATATTTGTCCGGCGGATAATCCTTCCAGATTTGGTGTAATTGGTCGAATTGGAATCGACCGTGGTTGTCTTGAATCGGACGGGTGTCAAGAACCTTATAGACAGCGTTAGTAGCCCAGTCAGGACGTAAAAAGATAATGTTCCGCAGGATAGGATTGTCGCGGAAGCAAAGAAAGACGCCAAGGTCGTGAAAATAGTCACTTAAAAATTCAGCTTGTTTTTCATCTTGATTAAACCCTTGGCAGATTTGTTTATATTCGTCAAAACTGATGTAGTTTTTGCCAAGATTTTCAAGTTTTTTGCGAATTTCAACCCATACGCCAGGCAGGAGGTCGCCGATTTGCGGCAGTTTGGCGATTTCTTCACAAATTCTTTTTCGTAATGATCCACAATTAGTCCCATCTTTTGCACTGACCTTGTAAAATTCCAGAACATTGGGAAATTTGTTCTGAATGGACCGCTCATCAATGGCCTTGGTGCGCTCGTCAAGCTTATTCATTACCATAAGAACGGGGGACTTGTCGCTGAGTAGCCCAATGACATTGAGCCAGTAGTCAAAACTGGTCAGGTCGTCGTCAATACGGGCTTCCCAGACAAACAGATAAAAGGAGCGTTTGGTCAGAAAAAACTGGTGTGTGGCGTGGTAGATTTCCTGGCCGCCAAAGTCCCAGAAGTTGACGCGAATTTTTTTGTTGTCGGCTGTCGGGACGCGACAGGATTCGATTTCGATGCCTTCAGTAGTTTTGCCGTTGGGTGTGCTGTTGTGAATCAGACGATATTTCAGAAAGGTCTTTCCGACGTCGCCTTGGCCGACGATGAGAAGTTTGGCCTCGTATAAAGGAACCTGTTTTTTGTCTTTTTTCAAAGATTGGAAATAGTTTCGTATCGCCTCATTGCCCTGCTTGACAATCTCCACCGGCGGAACCTCAAGTGGATTATCCCCTAAAGCAAGCGTGCCTCTCCATGACCATGTGTAATAGGCAATCTGAAGATTCAACTCCAAAATGGATTCAGGAAGCTCTCGAATCGAATTTTTGGA
>Ga0315277_10001539_pt1 | contig 33506 bp, 28 predicted proteins | sample YL17G05_15_MG_FD_203695 | JGI IMG/M metagenome (GOLD analysis project Ga0315277, IMG submission 203695) | Sediment microbial communities from Yellowstone Lake, YNP, Wyoming, USA - YL17G05_15 | ecosystem: Environmental > Aquatic > Freshwater > Lake > Sediment | place: USA: Wyoming | collected...
CGGGGAATGAAAGCTTTAGCTTTTGTTCCTTGATACTTTCAATGTTTTCAATGTATTGACGCAGTTCGGCTGGGCGGGAGTAGGCAACCAGAGCATCGATTTTTGCACCTGCCCGCAGAGCGGCTATGGCAACGGCGAGGACTTGCAGCTGTCCCAGGCTTCTTGGCCTGCCGCCGAATTCACCCACCCATCCTCTTCCCTGTTCCTTATCGGTAGCCACCCAGGGACAGACTCGTACATTTCCATCAAGCCGGGTGGTTTTCCAGGTGTCATCTCCGGTCAGCTCCTGGTGTGAAGTGGGCATTGAACGGAGCGAGCGCAGCGAAAGCTTGACGATATTTATCAGGCTGACTGGTAATTCACTTCCTTCTAAAAATCCCAGCAATACACTTTCCGGATCGGCCTGCAGTCGGAATCGAATGTGAGCTGAATTGATTTCCAATCCTTTCTCGTAATTTTGATCCAATCCTTTCTCGCAATTTTGATCTAAAACTGAATTATACAATTGAACGACCAACGGAACCTCTTCTCTTCGCGCCGGCCTGATTAATAAGGTTCTGCGTTCTATTTGTTTGGTTTCACGATTTTCGCGACTTATCTGGAATTTAATTGGATAGATTGCCATAACGTTACCTGAATCATTATCGGTTGCTGGTATAGGAAATTTCATCGTTTTCTGTTAAAATTAAGGGTTCTATGAATGCCGAGAAAATTATCATTAAAGGGGCCAGGGAGCATAATCTAAAGAATGTAAATCTCGAGCTTCCCCGCAATAAATTCATCGTTTTTACCGGCATATCCGGTTCAGGAAAATCTTCACTGGCTTTCGACACCATTTATGCCGAAGGGCAACGCCGTTATGTCGAATCCCTTTCGGCTTACGCCCGGCAGTTCCTGGAACAGATGCAGAAACCGGATGTGGACCAGATCGAAGGCCTTTCGCCGGCGATTTCAATTGACCAAAAAGCTCCTTCTCGCAATCCCCGTTCCACGGTCGGCACGGTCACTGAGATCTATGATTATTTAAGACTTCTCTACGCGAACATTGGAATTCCTCACTGTTCAAAATGCGGTAAAAAGATCGAACGCCAGACCGTTCAGCAGATCGTGGATCTGGTACTTAAACTTCCGGCAGGCGAATCAATCGTAATTCTTGCTCCAATTGTCCGCGGAAGAAAAGGTGATTATAAAACCCTCTTTGCCGATATAGCGAAAGACGGCTTTGTCAGAGTCAAAGTTGATAAGAAAATTTACGAGGTCGATCAGGTCCCTGCGCTGAATAAGAAATTAAAACATGACATCGAAATCGTGGTGGATCGTTTAGCGGTTAAACCTGAAAATCGAAAACGGATTGCGGAATCGATTGAAACCGCATTAAAGTATGGCAACGGGTTGGTTTTAGTTGAAAGAGGAGGGGGGAAGAAGGCAATCAGGGAAGTTTATTCTGAGAAATTTGCCTGTCCGACCTGCGGCATTTCTCTGGATGAAATCACGCCCCGGATCTTTTCTTTCAACGGTCCTTATGGCGCCTGCCCCAAGTGCGGGGGGCTGGGAGACAAATTGGAATTTGATCCGGATTTAATCATCCCGGATAAGAATCTAACACTGGCGGAAGGAGCGATCGCTCCCTGGGGAGAAGCGGCTTCCTATTACCTGCAAAAGCTCCAGGCGGTAGGCGAAGAATATGGTTTTGATTTAAATACGCCGGTCAATAAATTAACGCCAAAACAGTTAAAGGTAATTCTTTATGGCAGCGAAAAGCCGATTAAATTTAAATATGAAATGGAGCGCGGCGACTGGGAGCATGAAGGAGAATTCGAAGGAGTAGTGAATAATCTTCGCCGCCGCTACTTGGAAACTAAATCGGAAAACGTCCGTTATTACCTCTACCGCTACATGAGCGCGATTCCCTGCGGGGCTTGTGAAGGGAAGCGTCTGCGCCCCGAAAGCCTCGGTGTCACTATTTACGGTAAGTCAATCGCCTATGTTTCTTCCCTGCCGGTTAAAAAGATTTTGGATTTTTTAGATAATTTGGAATTGACCGAAAGAGAGAAATTGATCTCGCGGCAGATAATTAAGGAATTGCGCTCCCGATTAAAATTCCTGCTGGATGTGGGGCTCGATTATATTACCTTGGACCGGGAATCTTCGACTCTTTCCGGCGGGGAGGCCCAGCGCACACGGCTGGCCACTCAAGTTGGGTCGGGACTGGTCGGAGTACTTTACATTCTGGACGAGCCCTCGATCGGCCTTCACCAAAGAGATAATAAACGCTTGATTGAAACATTAGAGCGGCTAAGAGATCTGGGCAATACCATCATCGTGGTCGAGCATGATGAGGAGACGATGCGGTCGGCAGATTTCCTGGTAGATATTGGTCCTGGCGCCGGGTTGCATGGCGGAGAAATCGTTGCCACCGGGCCGATCATGAACATAACTTCCGAAGAAAGATCGATTACCGGCAAATATTTGATGCGAAAGATGAAGATCGAGATCCCGGCTGAAAGGAAAAAAGGAAATGGCAAGTTTTTAACCGTCAATGGCGCCCGTCATAATAATTTAAAAAACATCAATGTTCCTTTTCCATTGGGAGTTTTTACCTGTGTGACCGGAGTTTCGGGCTCCGGGAAAAGTTCGCTTATTAACGACATCCTTTATAAAGCCTTGGCTAAAAAGTTTTACCGGTCTATTGAAAAAGCCGGCGAATATGATGAGATTCTTGGGATTGAAAATATCGACAAAGTCATCATCATAGACCAGACGCCGATTGGAAGGACTCCCCGCTCCAATCCGGCAACCTACACCGGTGTGTTCGACCATATCCGCAATCTTTTTGCCATGACCCAGGAAGCCAGGATGCGGGGTTATAAATCAGGCCGGTTTTCTTTTAATGTTAAAGGCGGCCGCTGCGAAGCCTGTCACGGTGAAGGTCTGGTAAAAATCGAAATGCACTTTCTTCCCGATGTCTATGTTCCCTGTGATCAATGTAAAGGAAAACGATATAATCAAGAAACTTTAGAAGTGCATTATAAGGGAAAGAATATTTCTGACGTTTTGGATTTGACGGTGGAAGAGGCTTTGATTCTTTTTGAAAATATTCCGCAGATTAATAGAAAGTTGCAGACACTTAAGGATGTAGGTTTGAACTATGTCAAACTTGGCCAGTTTGCCACGACCCTTTCGGGTGGCGAGGCCCAGCGGGTAAAGCTAGCCACGGAATTGGCCGCACGTTCCACCGGCAAAACTTTATATTTGCTGGACGAGCCGACGACAGGCCTTCATTTCGATGATATCAAAAAGCTGCTGAATGTTCTGCATCGCCTGGTTTCAAACGGAAACACTGTTATCATAATTGAACACAATCTGGATGTGATCAAGACCGCCGACAATATTATCGATCTGGGTCCGGAGGGTGGCGATGAGGGAGGGGAGATCATTGCGAAGGGAACGCCTGAGGAAGTTGCCCAAAATATGAAAAGTTATACGGGGAAGTACCTGAAGAAGATCTTGGGCTAATTAAATGTCATTATCGCAAGCTATTTTAGTGCTTTTTGTATTTGTGGTGATCGTAGTCTTCATCCTGATTTATCGGGGCCAATACCAACCGCCAAATTATCCCAAGTTTGGGCGCTGAACTATTTTTTCTTAGCCAGCTCGTAGGTTACTTCGATTCTGGCCTGGACTTTGACCTTCCCCGGGGTAATGGGAGTTTCAGCCCCTCCACCTGCGCCGGCAGACATCACTCTTGCCTCAACCAGCGGAGAAATAATTCCCACTTCGGATTCCTGAATTCTTTGGATCTTATCCAATATCTGGCCGCTCGAGGAGGCTAAGATCTCTGCTTTTCCTTTGGCATCCTCGAAAGCTTTCTGCAGGGCAATTTTCTTGTAAGGGCTTTCATCTTTTAGCGAAAAGTTGAGTCCGCTGATATTGGTTGCCCCAGCTGCGATAGTAGCGTCGATGATTTTTCCCATCTCTTCAAGCTTTTCTATTATCACTTTTATCTGATTGCTGGCGGTATAACCAACGAACTTGCTTTCTCCCTTGTCGTATTCAAATTTTGGATAAAGGTTGAAGCTCACGGTTTCAATTTTGTCTTTCGCAATGCCCATCTTTTCCAGGCTGGCGACTATGTTTTGAGATTTCTTGGCGGCGGTGTACTGAGCTTCGGTGGCGGTCTTTTCGGTGCGCTCAACTCCTATTTGCAGAAAAGCAATGTCGGCGCTGGCTAAGACCTCACCTTTCCCCGTGACCGACAGTTCCGGCTTTTCACCCAGCAGGGGGAGGGCAGCTTGTGAAGGAATAACCGTCAATAATAAAATTATCAGTATCCAAAAATATTTTAACATTTTCATCAACTCCCTTTGCGCCAGATTATAACACCCTGTGCTTGAATCTACAACAGAAATGAGGTAAAATTAGTCAATCATGCCGGAAGAAAAAATCCCCCCGCAAAACTTGGTCGCCGAGCAGTCGGTTATCGGTTCCATGCTATTGGATAAGAATGCGGTGGTAAAGGCCATCGAAATTCTGCGGCCAGATAGTTTTTATCGAGACGCTCATCGTTTTATTTATGAGGCGGTACTGGACCTTTTTGACCGGGGCGAACCGGTTGATTTGGTGACGGTGACCGAGGCTTTGAGAAAGTCGGGAAAGTTGGACGGGGTGGGCGGCTCGGTTTATGTTGCCGATCTTCTTAATTCAGTTCCTACTGCCGCCAATGTTGAGCATTACGCTAAAATAGTGGAGGAAAAAGCCACCCTGAGGAGATTGATCGAAGCCGGGACCAAAATCGTGTCCGATGCCTTTCAAGAGCCCGAAGATGTGGACCAGATCCTGGACCAGGCGGAAAAAGCTATTTTTGATATTGCCTTGAAGAGGATTCGGGAAGGTTTTCATAAAATTGATTCCGTTATTAAACGGGTTCTGGACAAGATCGACAGCCTGTACGGGAAAAAAGAAGCGATAACCGGGATCCCTTCGGGTTATGCCGATCTGGATCAGCTGACGGCGGGTTTTCAAAATGCCGATTTAATCATTATCGCGGCGCGACCGGCGGTTGGTAAAACCGCTTTTGCTTTAAATATCGCTCAAAATATTTCCATCAAACATAAGATACCGGTGGCTATCTTCTCACTTGAAATGAGCAAAGATCAGCTGGCGCAGAGAATGCTTTGCTCCGAGGCGGAAGTAGACGCCCAAAGACTTAAAACCGCCAGCCTTTCAGATACCGGCTGGAAAAAATTGACCCGCGCCCTGGGACGCCTCTCCGAAGCTCCCATCTATATTGACGATTCGGCTTCCATCACGGCCATCGAAATTCGCGCCAAGGCGCGGCGGCTTAAAATTGAAAAGGGGCTTGGCCTGGTAATTGTTGATTACCTCCAGTTGATGCGGGGAAAGGCACGGGTGGAAAACCGGGTGCAGGAGATCTCCGACATAGCGCGTTCGCTCAAGACCCTGGCGCGGGAGCTGGAGGTCCCGGTGGTGGCGATTTCCCAGCTTTCAAGGGCGGTTGAACAGAGAACCGATCGCATCCCCAGACTTTCGGATCTCCGTGAATCGGGGGAAATTGAACAGACAGCTGATCTAGTTATTTTTATCCATCGCGAAGATTATTACAATCCTCAATCCGAGCGCGGCAACGTTGCGGAAATTATCATTGCCAAACAGAGGAACGGTCCGGTCGGGACGATCGAGCTGGTCTTCCGCAAAGAGATCGCGAAATTCAGCAGCAAAGAAACGCGCTATGAAGAAGTCACTTAGCGGGCTTTTCATTTTTTGGTTTCTGGTTCTGCCCCTTTTTGCTCAGCCGAAAGATTTGAATATCACCGCCGACAAGGTTTTCTTTGATAAAGAGAAAAACCTGATCGAAGCCGAGGGATCGGTGGAGGTCACCTACAAGGAAGTGATGATTTTTGGCAATCATTTGGTCTATAACACTTCAACCGAGAGTGTGTTCGCTGACAGAGGCTTCAGATTATATCATGAGGGAGTGATGGTGGAAGGAGACACTCTTGATTACGCCGTAAAAGATCGAAGCGGTCTGGCGTCGAAAGTGAAATTCGGTTATCGCGGGATTCAGCTTAACGGAGAAAAGCTCAGACTTGATTCGGATAAATTCCAATTAAACAACGCTAGCTTCTCAACCTGCGATCTTGCCGAACAGCATTATCATGTAAGCGCTTCCGAAGTGACGGTTTACCCGAATTACGGGTGGCTGGTGGCTTACTGGGGTCTTTTCTGGCTGGGGCGTTATCCCATCGTTCCGGTGCCGACCTACATTTACGATTTTCGTGCCGAAGAGCGGGGACATAAAAATCTGCCTCCCTTCCCCGAAGTGGGATCGAATGATGAAGACGGCACTTATATCAATCAGAGGTTTGCCTGGTCGCTGCGGCGCGAATTGAACGGGACCGTTACCCTGGGATATATGGGAAACAAGGGGTTCAGTGGAGGAGCGGATATTGATTATATTTATTCTGAAAATAATGAAGGAAATATACGATTGAGCGGGAATTTTAAAGATGGTTTTTTCGGAGGATTAACTCATACCTATTCGTTCGGCGGTGAGGTCGAGTCCTCCCAAAAGGTTCCATTAGGTTTTTTTGCGTTGCCGCGCCATCGACGCTATGAATTGGTAACCACTTTATCCTCCAGGGAGAGGATCAATTACCAGAGAGTGAGTTTTACGCCTAATGTATCTCTGCGTTCACGCGCGGGAGAAATTTTAGGAAAAGAGGCGAAGTATGATTTTGAGATTTTGGGAGGATTGGTGGAGGAACAGGGGAACACCCAGCTGCTCCGGGGTGGGGCCAATGCAAAAGTTTACATTGATTTCCAGGAAATTCCGATCGGATTTATCACTCCCAGCCTGGGCATCGACGCCCTCTATTATTCGAATGGATTAAAGTGGATAAAAACCGCGATGGAAATAAACCTGGTTAAAAATTTAGTGGTGGGTCCAACCATTGAATTGGGATATCAGCATTATTTTTCGGTGGACGGGCAAAGCCCTTTTAATTTTGAAATGTACCGTTTTAGAGCTGTCGATCGCTTGAAATCAAGCCTGCTTTTCAGGGTAGGTGAAACCGGGGTAAAAATTGCCACTTCTTATTTTATAGATGACCGATCGCCGGAGGACATAGATTACTCTTTATTTTTTAAATTACATTGTTATAATTTGATCACAACTTATCGCTCTCTGCGAAGGGAGTTTACGCTGGGCTTCAGCCTGGCTTCGAGCCCATAAAATGTTAATTACTTTTGAAGGACCGGAAGGCTGCGGAAAGTCGACCCATTCTAAAAGATTAAAATCCTATCTTGAAGGGAAGGGGATAGCGGTTCTTTTGACCCGGGAGCCGGGCGGGACGCAGGTAGGCAAAGAAATTCGGGATCTGTTGCTGCGGCCGGAAAGCGTATTGGACGAAACTACGGAAGTTTATCTTTTTGCCGCGGATCGCTCGGAACATGTCAGCAAAATAATCTTGCCCGCATTAAATGAGAGAAAAATCGTGGTCTCTGATCGTTTTATTGATTCAACCGTGGCTTATCAGATCGGAGGAAGAAAACTGCCCGAAGATCTGGTGCGCTATATAAACATGATCTCTTCCAAAGGATTGATCCCGGACCTGACTATTTTGCTGGATGTTTCGCCCGAGATCGGTCTGAAGCGGGCGACTTTAAATAGCTCGGCAGATCGATTTGAAAAAGAGGTCATTGATTTCCATCGCAGGGTAAGAGAAAAGTATCTTGAAATTGCAAAGGATAACCCGCAGCGCATCAAGGTCATCAACACCGATGAAAAAGACATTGAGGAAGTGCAGAAAATGGTAAGGGAGGCAGTGGATGAAAAGCTCAGAGATTAGGGAGAGGTTTTTAAAGTTTTTTGAAGGGAAAGGGCACAAGCTGCTTCCCGGATCCTCCCTGGTCCCAGCCGACCCGACGGTGCTTTTGACCCTGGCCGGGATGCTTCAATTCAAACCGGTATTTTTGGGCCAGGAGAAGCCGACTTTTCGCCGGGCCGCCACGGTCCAGAAATGCATCCGGATGATCGATGTTGATAATGTAGGTAAAACAGCGAGACATCACACTTTTTTTGAAATGCTGGGGAATTTTTCTTTTGGGGACTATTTTAAAAAAGAAGCGATCCAGTTTGCCTGGGAGCTTTTGGTAAAAGAATTTAAACTTCCGGTAATCAAATTGAAAATCGCGGTCTTTGAAAAAGATGACGAAGCCTACAAGATCTGGCACGAAAATATCGGACTGCCTCAGGATATTATTTTTAGATTGGGAGAAGACAACAATTTTTGGTCGGTGGGTCCGACCGGTCCCTGCGGACCCTGCTCGGAGATATATTATGATCTTGGCCCCGATCATGGCTGCGGCAAGCCGGACTGCAAACCGGGATGTGATTGCGACCGCTTCCTTGAAATTTGGAATCTGGTTTTTATACAGTACAATCGAAATGAAAAAGGAGAGCTGATCCCATTAAAACAAAAAGGGATCGATACGGGAATGGGACTGGAGCGGATCGCTGCCGTCCTGCAGGGGGTCGATGACAACTTTAAAACCGATCTTTTTGTTCCCCTTGTGCAAAAGATCGAATCCCTGGTTTCGGCGGAAAAGCTGCCGGCTTCGATCAAGATAATTGCCGATCATATTCGCGCCATAACCCATTTGATCGCGGACGGGATTTTTCCGTCCAATGAAGGCCGCGGCTATGTCCTGCGCCATTTGATCCGAAGGGCTTTTGTCCACGGGAAGTATCTGGGGATGGATAAGCCTTTTTTGTTTGAGCTGTCTTCTGAAGTGGTGCAACTGATGAAGGAGGCTTATCCGGTATTGTCCGAGAAAGAATCATACATCAAAAAAATAATAAATGAGGAAGAGAACAGTTTTTTTGCAACTCTGGAGCAGGGAATGAAATATTTCGATGAGCTGGCTGCCAGGCATGCCCAGGATAAAATAATTTCAGGCAGGGAAGCGTTTAAAATCCATGACACCTACGGGTTCCCCATCGAACTGACGCTGGAATTTGCGGAAAAGAAAGGATTAAAAGTATTGGTAGATGAGTTTGAAAAGGAGATGGAGCAGCAGAGAGAGCGGGCCCGTACCGCCGGACTGCGGGCCGAAAAGAAAATAGATTTGTCGGCCTTGGATTTAAGTTCGCTTCCTCCCACCAATTTTGTTGGATATGAAAAGACCTCTGAAGAGTCAAAAATTTTGGCGATCTTTCCCGGGCAAAAACTGGTGGTATTAGAAAGGACTGCCTTTTACGGGGAAAGCGGCGGTCAGGTGGGAGATACCGGCATACTTTCCTGGGACGGCAAAGAAGCGCTTGTTCTCAATACCCTTATTTCCCCCAAAGGGGTGATCCTGCATCTGGTTGATAGGACAGAGGGGTTGAAAGAAAGCATAAAAGTAAAAGCCGGGATAGATGCTTCTAAAAGGAAAGCGACCGAAGCTCACCATACGGCGACCCATCTTCTGCATAAAGCTCTGAGGGAAATTCTGGGAGAAGAGGTTAAACAGTCGGGTTCTTATGTGGGACCAGACAAATTAAGATTTGATTTTACCCATTTCCATGGCTTATCGCCGGAAGAGCTGCAGAAGGTGGAACAATTGGTGAACCTGAAAATAAAAGAAAAATTGAAAGTCGAAGTTATGCAAAAGTCTTATAGTGAGGCTATAAAGATGGGAGCGATGGCGCTTTTTGGAGAAAAATACGGCGAGAAGGTCAGAGTGCTTAAGATCGGCGATTATAGTTTGGAGCTCTGCGGCGGCACCCACGTTAAATCGACCTCTGATCTTTTATTTTTCAAGATCATTTCTGAGAGCGCGGTGGGTGCGGGAATGCGCCGGATCGAGGCGCTGGCCGGTCAGGTCGCAAAAGTTTATATTATTTATCGGGCAAAGTCGCTGCGTGATGAGGTCGAAGAATTAATTCGAAGATACCGCCTGCTGCAGGTCGAAAAGGAAAGACTGGGTGGGACCAAAAGTATGGAGACCAACATTTTTGAGATCGAGGTTACCGAGCTGGAGAGTTTATCAAAAGCGGTTGACAATCAGGATGCGATAAATGTGAATAAGTTCCTGGATCATCTTTGCGGACGGGTGGATTGGCTGAAAGAGAGAATGGTTAAAGCCGAAAAGGAGATCGAGTCATTTAAGTTAAAAAAGACCCAAAGTGAGGCTCGGTCTTTTGTGGTCGAAGCGAAAGAGATCGCGGGTAAAAAGGTTTTGCTTAAGGAATTCAAGGACTACAACCTGGATATGCTGCGCACCCTTTCGGATGCTTTGCAGTCGGACCTCAAATCGTGCGTTTTAGTTTTAGCTTCCGCTAATGCAGGGAAAGTTAATTTTCTGATAACGGCGACCCCGGATCTGGTGCCAAAGGGGGTCTCGGCCAAGGATCTAGCTGCCAAGTTTGCCGAAATTATCCAGGGGAGAAGCGGGGGGAAGGAAAGCAAAGCTGAAGGTGGGGGTAAAGATCCCGCCAGAATTCAAGAAGGATTAAATGCGGTGGTTGGGTTGTTGGGTGGTTAGGATGAGGATTTTGGGAATAGATTACGGGAGCAAGAGAATCGGCATTGCGGTTTCGGACCCACTGGGAATGATCGCTCAGGGAATAGCGGTGATCGGCAAAGGGCCGGACTTTGAATCAGATATCCGGGAAATTAAAAGGATTGTTAAAAAATACGGCGGGGTGGAGGAGATAGTGGTCGGGCTTCCAAAGACGATGGCGGGAGAGGTGGGTGATGCAGCGAAAAAAGTTTTAGATTTTGTAGAAGCTCTGAAGCAGGAATTTAAAATCAATATTACTACCTGGGATGAGCGCTTGACCACTGCGGAAGCGGAGCGCACTTTAATTTCGGCCGGACTTTCGCGCGAAAAGCGAAGAAAGATAATCGATAAATCCGCGGCGGCCAATATCCTTCAGACTTATTTAGACCGAAAACGGAAATGAAAATTAAGATCGTAATTTGGCTTGGAATCACCCTGCTGTCTCTTTTTTCCGCCGTCTTATTTCAATCTATTAATGTCTTTGATTTTTCCATAACTAAGCTGACGATTCCGCCGGGGTCCTCAGCCCGTTCAGTTCAAGCAATACTGGAGGAGCATGAAATCCTTCCGCCCCGCAGCAGTTTTCTCATGCTGGTGAGGCTGTTTCGCCTGCAGGATCGCCTGAGAGCGGGAGATTATAACTTTTCTCCATCGGATTCCCTTCTTAAAATCATATTGAAACTGACGCAAGGGAAAACCCTGCCTCCCAAGCAATTGAGAGTGACCTTTCCTGAAGGAACCTCGATCTATAAGATGGGTTTAAGCTTAAAAGATGCCGGTTTCAGCAACTGGGCGGAATTCCAGGCTCTGGTAAATGAGGGGATAACCGGCGGCCTTCGCTCCAACCACTGGAAGATTTTCAAATATGTTCCTTCCGAATCTTTAGAGGGCTACCTGTTTCCCGATACTTATCAATTTTATGCCGATGCTTCAGTTGAGGCGGTAGCGGAAATCATGCTCAAAAGATTCGAAGCGGTGGTAATTCCTTTCTGGGAAAGGTCAAAGCAAGATACCAAATTAAATCTGCATGAGATCCTGACCTTGGCTTCGATCATTGAGAAAGAAGCCAGGGTTCCTTCGGAGAGGGAGATCATCGCTTCCGTTTTTTATAACCGCTTAAAAATCGGAATGCCGTTAGCGGCGGATCCGACCATAAAATACGCTCTGGAGCGGCCGACTAAAAAAGTCTTTGTTGATCAACTTTCGGTTAAATCACCTTATAACACTTATAAAAGGAGAGGTTTGCCGCCGGGGCCGATCTGCAATCCAGGGTTAGATTCTATTAAAGCGGCGGTTTATCCGGCAAAGACGGATTATTTATTCTTTGTAGCAAAACCGGATGGAAGTCACACTTTTTCCAAAACCTGGCAGGAGCATCAGGTGGCCAGGGGAAAAGTTTTGCTAAATAATCCAAGATAAGACAGGGCGAAATGATGTAGTGGCGACCTTTAGGTCGCCATTTATAATTATGGTAGAAGACGAAAAGTTTAATAGAAAGAGGAATAGGATAAAGGATTTTGATTATTCGGGATTTTATTCATATTTTATAACTATTTGCACTTCTAACAAACAGCCTTATTTTACAAACGAAGATATAATAAAGGAAATTATTATCGATTTGGAAAGGGAAGCGAATAATCGTAATTTTAAAGTCTTTGCCTATTGTTTTATGCCAGATCATTTACATCTACTTCTGATTGGTGAAGAGAATTCAAAATTAATCGATTTTATTAAAATATTTAAGCAAAAGACAGGTTACTCATTTAAACAAAAAACAAAAAGCCCATTGTGGCAAAAAAGTTATTATGATCATGTATTAAGGAAAAAGGAAGATCTGAATAAAATAAGTGAATATATATTTAATAATCCAGTAAGGAAGAACATGGTAAGAGATTTCCGTGAATATCCTTATTCAGGATCTTTAATGTTTAGTTTGGACGATTTTTACAAAAACCCCGCTTTTTAAAGATATCGCATTAACTCTATTGGCACATACAATTGTTGAAATTATTAAATATTTCAACAGCCCATCTTTCGGTTCACTTCTTAATACAGTGTTGGATAAAAATGGGAATGCCAAGATAAACGAAGCACGCGAATTAAAACATAATAAAATTAATGATGAATTGATAAAGGAAATTATTAAAAAATCAATTAATATTCTTGTTTAAATTGGCGGTCTAAAGACCGCCGCTACAATTTACATTATCCAAAAAGAAAGGCGTAGAATGGAGACCTTTAGGTTGCCAAGATTCATTTTTATTCATTCCCACTCAATGGTCGAAGGCGGCTTGGAGGAGATATCATAAACTACTCGATTTACGGTAGGAGTTTCGTTCACGATCCGGTTCGATATCTTTTCGAGCAGTTCGTAAGGGAGCTTGGCCCAGTCAGCCGTCATGGCATCGGTGGAAGTCACCGCCCGCAGGGCCACCGTGTTTAAGTAAGTCCTTTTATCACCCATAACGCCAACCGTTCGGATCGGCAGCAGGACTGCAAAAGATTGCCAGAGTTCTTTGTAAAGGCCGGCTCTTTTGACTTCGGTTACGACAATGTCATCCACTTCTTGCAGAATTTTAACTCGTTCGGGCGTAACCTCTCCGATAATGCGGATAGCCAAACCTGGGCCGGGGAAAGGCTGGCGGGTAATGATTTCTTCGGGAACGCCGAGTTCTCGCCCCAGCGCGCGAACCTCATCTTTAAATAGTTTATTTAAAGGCTCAACCAGTTTGAATTTAATATCTTTGGGCAAACCGCCAACATTATGGTGAGTTTTTATGCGAACGGCTGTGGTAGCCGTCAATCCTGGAACCGCCGATTCAATAACATCAGGATAAAGTGTTCCCTGAGCCAAATAAGGTATATGGCCGAGTTTTTTAGCTTCCTCTTCGAATACACGGATAAAATCGTTACCGATGCGATGCCTTTTTTCTTCGGGATCGGTGACACCCTTGAGTTTTTCATAAAACCGTTTGGAGGCGTCAACGTGGATCAAATTGATCTTGAAGTGCCGGGTAAAGACCTCCACGATTTTTCTGGCCTCATTTTTGCGCATGAAGCCCTGATCGATGAACATGCAGGTAAGCTTTTTCCCGACCGCTTTATGGACGAGGGCGGAGACAGTTGAAGAATCAACTCCGCCGGAGAGAGCGCAGAGGATCTTATCTTTTCCCAACAGCTGTTTGATTCCCCTTACCTGCTCTTCAATAAAATTTTTTGTCGTCCAGGTGGGTTTGCAGCCGCAGATAACATAGACAAAGTTCTTTATTATTTCCACTCCTTTCTCGGTGTGAACCACTTCGGGATGGAACTGAACTCCGTAAAGCTTTTTCTCGGGATTTCCGATTGCCGCCAGCGGTGTATTTTTGGTATGGGCTAAGATCCTGAAATCTTTTGGCAGTTTTACCACCACATCGCCGTGGCTCATCCAGCAAATAATTTGTTTAGGCAGCCCGGCAAAGATATTGGTTTCGTCGTCAATGAAAAGCCCGGTTTTGCCGTATTCTCTTTTCTTCTCGGCCTTAACGATCCCTCCGAGATCTTTGGCCAGGAGCTGGGTGCCGTAGCAGATGCCTAAAACGGGGATACCGGATTTCCAGAGTTTGGGATCAGCGGCAGGGGCGTCCTTATCATAAACCGAGGCGGGTCCGCCGGAAATAATGATACCTTTGACTTTGCGTTTCTTAAGCTCTTCTACAGAGACATTATGAGGCAAGATCTCACAGTAAACATTGCACTCCCGGACCCGCCGGGCTATGAGCATAGCATACTGCGCGCCGAAGTCAAGAACGGCAACTAGATTGTGCTTCATTTATACATTCCTAATTGCTGTGCCTTCTGGTAAACTTTTCCTTCAGTCAATATTGAGGGGGCGATCACCACTTCCACCTGCTGCATCTCTTTGATGTTAGCGGCTCCAAGGGTTCCCATAGAAGTTTTAAGGGCTCCCACCAGGTTCATCGAACCATCATCAAACTTGGCTGGGCCGAGAAGGATTTCTTTTAGGGAACCAATGGTTCCGACCTTGATTCTGGAACCTCGGGGCAGAGTAGGCGAAGGAGTCGCCATACCCCAGTGGAAACCGCGGCCGGGGGCTTCCGAGGCTTTGGCAATGGGCGAGCCGATCATCACTGCATCGGCGCCGCAGGCGATCGCTTTACAGATATCACCGCCTACCGCCATTCCTCCATCAGCAATGATCGTCACATAAACATTGTTCTCTTTAAAATATGCGTCTCGAGCCGCCGCGCAGTCAGCGATCGAAGTAGCCATCGGAACCCCGACACCCAAAACTCCGCGGGAAGTGCAAGCGGCGCCAGGACCGATGCCAACCAATACTCCAGCTACTCCTGTTCCCATTAAGGTTAAGGCTACCTCATAAGTCACACAGTTCCCGACCATGATAGGAATATTCATCTCGGCGCAGAATTTATTGAGATCGAGTGGCTCCGAAGTCGAAGATTTATGTTTGGTGGAAAGAACGGTCGATTGGACAACGAAGATGTCAACGCCAGCATCTCTGGCGATCGGACCGAACTCAATTGCGTCTTGGGGGATGGAAGATACAGCGGTAATTCCGCCGCCATCCTTAATTTCTTTAATTCTTTTCTTAATCAATTCTTTTTTAATCGGTTCCTGGTAAAGTTTTTGCATAAGGGAGACATACTCATCTTTGGAAACGGAAGCGATCTGCTGAAGGATTTTATCTGTGTCTTCATATCGGGTCCAGACACCTTGCAGATTGAGGACCCCCAGGCCTCCCAGCTTGCTCATCAAGATGGCGGTTTTGGGGCTGACCACTCCATCCATGGCGGAGGCAATGATTGGAATTTGAAATTTTACCCCCCCTATATTTACCGAAACATCGGCATCATCCGGATTAATGGTTATGATCGAGGGAGCGAGAGAAATTTCGTCAAATCCGTAAGCCCGTCTGGATTTTTTAGCCCTGCCCAGTTCTGTTTCCATTATGGTTTCTCCTTTTTCTTTTTTGCTTTCTTTCCGGCAGTGGCGGAGCTTCTGCGCTTGGCGGTTTCGATCATTTTTTCGAATTCTTGCATGATCGGCTCCGGCACCCAGATCTCATCGCATTCCTGGCAGACATAAGCCGGAACGCTTTCCATCATGTAAAGCTTGCCATTCTGATAATCTTCCAGGTTGACTTTTTCCAGCACCAGCTCTCCGCCGCAGGCCTGGCAGGCTCCCGGCTCTCCCTCGGCTAAAAGAGTTTTATATTTTTCAAAGTTATTATTTTCCGCCATCGGGTAATTAACCCGTAATTATAAAGGAAAATTTTCTGATTGACAATAGTTGAAAGAGTAGTATAATTCGTTCAGTAGAAAGGAGGTAAGCATGAGAAAGGTATTTTTGGGTTTTATGGCTTTGTTTCTGATTTTTTCTCTGGCGGCTCCCTCTTTTGGAGCGGTCAAGAAAGTGGCGGTAAAAAAGACGGTGGTAAAGAAAAAAGTCGTCGAGGTGAAAAAGCCGGCAGCGCCTAAGCCCGCTGCACCGGTCGCTGCTCCCAAACCTGCTCCGGTGGTTGAAAAGAAGGGCGGCGTGATGGTTAACGGAGGATATGGCGGAGGAGCGGGAATTATCGGGGCTGGATACGGCAAGTGGATTTCTGAAACCATGGGTTGGTCAGTAGATGCCGGATATGGTATTGGCAACGGTTATTCAGTTATGCTGGCAAAAGTCTCTGGAATTTACTCATTTGGCAAAGCTTTTGCCGGATTAGGCCTCGCTGCCACCAGCTATTCCAATAAGGTTACTGATATCCCGGGTCTTTCCGGGACGTTTGATAAAGGGACCAGATTCGGGGGGGAATTATTCTTGGGATATTCATTTGGTTCTCTTGTGGGGAAAATCGGATACAATACGGGTCTGGCCGGCGGTTTAACGGCTGGGGCGTCTTATTTATTTTAGGAGGTGAAGTATGTATAAAAAATGGTTTCTGTTAATAGTTGGGATTCTGTTTATTGGGATCGCGGTTTTGGGTTGTGGAAAAGTTGCGCAAGAGGCTACCAATCCAAACATGAGCACCACTCCTGCCACGCCTCCCGCCGGAACCACAGCACTTAAAATGTCTACCGGCAACATCTCAGCCAGCGGAAATTCTCTGAATTTCAACTTCCTGGCTTTGAATCAGGATAATCAGGCGCTGACCAATCTTACCTTGGGAAACTTGCAGGCGAAGATATATGATTCTTATCCCACCGGACTTTCGGTATCTGAGGTTAAAGCCGAGGCGATCATCGATGTGACTTTTAGTGAAATAACCTCAGGAGCAAATACCGGGAAACCGATTGCGGTAGGTTTGACTCTGGATAAGAGCGGAAGTATGGGTTTTGATGATGCGACTTACCGGAAAGTTACTACGCTGGAAGCGGCAGCCTCCAAGTTTGTTGATCTAATGTCTTCGAATAGTATGGCGGCCGTGATCCTTTTCGATGATCATGTTTCCCTGGAAGCTGCCATGACATCCGATAAAACATTATTAAAAGATAGAATTGCTACGCGAGAGGCATATGGGGGAGCAACGGCAATTTATGATGCCATCAAGGTTGCGCTTGATGAAACCAAAAAAGTAAGTTCAACGAATTATGTAAGAGCGATCCTCGCGATGACCGATGGGCAGGATAACTCCTCTTATGTTACTAACGAGGCAGGGATAACCGCAGAAGCGATCACTTCTGGACTTCCCATTTATACCATTGGGTTGTTTAATGATTCATATGAAGCGGACAGCTATCGGGCGCCGCTGGTGAGGATCGCCACTACTACCACCGGAACTTCGGATTCCTATTTTGAGATAATTGCTGGAGTTACCGGCCTTTCCGCTCAATCGGTAGTAGCTCTAGGTGCTTTGGAGTCTGTTTTCAGTCAGCTGGCTGAAGGTCTAACCAATTCTTATTCGGCAACGTCCACTTTATCGGCGAATTTGGTTAGCGGTCAGCAATATTGGCTCGTGCTTAAAGCGCAGAATTACGGTAGTTTAAGTTATACGGTAGTTTCGTCTTTTATCGCGCACTGAATTAGTCAATAGTTTAGTTTCAAAAAGGCCTCGATTTATCGGGGCCTTTCCATTTTTGACGGGTATAGTTGGTTGTGATATACTACCATTGAATGCATTTCAATATTGAACATGTACGCAAAGTAGATCCCGAGATCGCCGATGCGCTGGATCTGGAGATCGAGCGCCAGCGCAGCAAGCTGGAGATGATCGCCTCCGAAAATTTTACCTCTCGCGCAGTGATGGAAGCCTGCGGATCGGTAATGACCAATAAATACGCCGAAGGCTATCCCGGCAAACGCTACTACGGCGGCTGCCAGTTTGTCGATGTGGCGGAAACTTTGGCCATCGAGCGGGCAAAGAAGCTGTTTGGTGCTGACCATGCTAACGTTCAGCCGCATTCCGGTTCGCAGGCTAATTTTGCGGCTTATTTTGCTTTTATCAAACCGGGAGATACCGTTATGGGGCTCAACCTTTCTCATGGCGGACACCTGACCCACGGCAGCTCCGTCAATGTTTCCGGCATGTATTTTCACTTTGTCTCTTACGGCGTGCGGCAGGATACCGAGACCATTGATTTTGATGAGTTAAGAAGGCTGGCAGAAGAGTTTAACCCCAAAATGATAGTAACCGGGGCCACCGCTTATCCGCGCATCATCGATTTTGGAAAGTTTAGAGAGATCTGCGATGAGGTGGGAGCGGTTTTAATGGTGGATATCGCACATATTGCCGGACTGGTTGCCGCCGGCATTCATCCTTCTCCCATTCCCGTTTCAGAAGTGGTAACTTCAACCACTCACAAAACTCTGAGAGGGCCGCGTTCCGGACTTATTCTTTGCAAGGCGGAGTATGCCAAGCAGGTTGACAAAGCGGTCTTCCCCGGTATTCAAGGAGGGCCACTGGAACACATTATTGCTGCTAAAGCAATTTGTTTTAAAGAGGCGATGGCACCAGAATTTAGGACTTACCAGCAGCAGATCATAAAAAACGCTCAAGCTCTGGCGGAGGGATTGATCCGAAATGGTTTAAGGTTGGTTTCGGGCGGGACCGACACCCATTTGGTTCTGGTCGATCTTAGACCCTTTAAAGTTACTGGAAAAGTTGCCGAAACCGTTCTGGATGAAGTGGGTATAACGGTAAATAAGAACACTATTCCCTTCGATCCCGAGAAGCCGACCGTTGCTTCCGGGATCAGGATCGGAACACCGGCCTTAACTACACGGGGAATGAAAGAGACGGAAATGAAATTGATCGCCGACCTGATTTCAAAGGTGCTGAAAAAAGTGGAGGATGAGAAAACGAAAAAAGAAGTGGCCGGGGTCATTTCTGATCTTTCCCGAAAATTCCCCCTCTATGAATCATGATTGAACTTATCAGTGCGACTAAAACCTATCCCAATGGAATTGAGGTATTGTTTGAAGTTAACCTCAATATCGGCAAGGAGGAGTTCGTTTTTTTGGTCGGCCCTTCCGGCGCCGGCAAAACCACTTTGCTGAAACTGCTTTATCGTGAAGAGGTGCCAACTTCCGGAAAGGTGATCGTGGATCGTGTGAACGTGGCGGAGCTGGACGCGAATCAGGTGCCGTACCTGCGCCGCAATATCGGGGTCATTTTTCAGGATTTTAAGCTGCTGCCCAAAAGGACCGTTTATGAGAACGTAGCCTTTGCTCTGCGGGTTATGGGAGCTCCTCGTTCGACTATCCGGCGCAAAGCCATGCAGGCGCTGGAGCTGGTAGGAATGTTGAAGAGGGTGAATTCTTTCCCGGATGAACTATCCGGCGGAGAAAAACAGCGGGCCTGTATCGCAAGGGCGATCGTTAACAATCCGCCCATTCTTTTAGCGGATGAGCCTACCGGCAATCTGGATCCCACCACCTCCTGGGATATACTTCAACTATTGGATAAAATAAATAAAAGGAATACGACGGTTTTGGTTGCAACTCATAACAAAAGTATTGTAGATGAAATGAAGAAAAGAGTGGTCGAGCTGGAAAACGGAAGGGTGGTCCGCGACCAGCAGTTAGGGATGTATCATGTTCAGCAACCTTGAGTTTTTTTTGGTAGAAGCTTTCCGATCTTTTCAGCGTTCGGCGTTGATCAGCATGGTGACGATCGTGACCATTACCGTCTCCCTCACTATTTTTGGGCTTTTCTTGTTATCAGTTATCAATTTAGGAAATATTGTAGGAACCGTGTCCTCCAAGCTGGATCTCTCCGCTTACACTTCCAAGGACATTTCACTGGAGGATGCCGGAGCGATACAGGTCAGAATCTCAAAAATACCCGGGGTGGAAAAGGTTGAATATACGTCCAAGACCGAAGCCTGGAAAAAATTTAAAGAGGACTTTAGCAGCAAATTATCCCTGGATGAGGTGATTCGCGATAATCCTCTGCCGCACACCTTTGCGGTGGAGGTTCGCACGCCGGAGCTTTTGCCGCAGGTAGCAAAGGAGATCTCCGCCATGGAAGTGATCGATGAGGTGCGTTATAGCGGGCGGCTCATCGATCAGATCAAATCGCTGGTGAGCGCGGTCCGGGTGGGGGGGCTGGCTCTGGTGATATTGCTATTTTTGGCCACGCTTTTGATCGTAGTGAATACGATCCGCTTGACGGTCCTGGCGCGGGAGACCGACATTTACATCATGAAACTGGTTGGCGCCACCGACAATTTCGTGAAATGGCCATTTATCATTGAAGGGGTTTTCATCGGGATTTTGGGCGGAGTTTTCTCGTTCCTGATTTTAAAGTTTTCATATGATTCGGTTATTTCCCGATTGGCGCAGGCGCTTCCTTTCCTGCCGACGGTTGCCGATCCGGGGCTGCTGTCGGCGGTTTATGCGGTGATGGTCTTTGGCGGGATGGGTCTGGGGATGCTGGGAGGATATATTTCGGTTTCAAAGGTTTTAAAAAGCGAACCTTAAAAGGAGGGTAAAATGTTGACTTGGTTAAGAAAGAATATGAAGTCGATCATGGTAGTGGTGGCGGTTTTATTCGCGGCTTCTATGTTTTATGGTCTCGGCTATCGTGGGCTTAAGGGTGATGGAGGAGGGGGCAGGTCGAGTGTTTTAGCAAAAGTCAACGGACAGGAGATCGATCCTTTCCGCTTCCGAGAAATACTGAATCGGCTGGCGGGGAGTTTTGGACCGAACATCGGCCCGCAGGATTCGGCTTTCCTTGAAAATCTGGCGCTGGCGCAGTCGATCGATTTTGCCCTGATGCTGGGAGAAGCCAAAAGGAGAGTGAGAGTTTCCGGCCGGGAATTGGACGCAGCCATCGAAAGCATCATGCGGCAGCAAAAGGTGCCGGGGAAGAGGGAGCTTGAAAACGCCTTGAAGCGGATCGGGCTCTCGATGGGAAAATTCCGCGATCTCATCAGGGATGAGATGCTGGTGCAGAAACTTTCCATGAAAATGAGAGAAGAAGTCCGGATAACGACCGATGACCTGCGCGAAGTCAGGACCAGTCACATTTTGGTATCGACCGAAGCTGAAGCCAAAAAGCTGCTGGAAAGGATAAGGAAGGGGGAAGATTTTGCTGCGCTGGCAAAAAAATATTCCCGGGACACCGGATCCGCTCTCAAGGGAGGGGATCTGGGTTATATTCCAACCGGAACCATGCTGGAGCCGTTCGAGAAAGCCGCGTTCTCTTTGAAAGTGGGGCAGGTCAGCGGTATAGTGCAATCTCCTTTCGGTTACCATATCATAAAGGTTATGGATTCGCGTCTGCGCCAGTTTCCAGGCGGGCAAAAAGACATTGAAAAGGCGGCTTTGCAGGAAAAACAGGAAAAAACTTTTCGCCGCTGGTTTTCTGAGATCAGGGGCAAAGCCAGAGTTGAAATTATCAGTCCGGAGCTGAAAGGGCATGATTTCAGGTTTAAGGGAAGGATGGCGGAGGCAATTGAGGAATACAAGAAGTCGGTTCTCCAAAATCCGGCCAATCCCTACCTCCATATCTATCTTGGAGATGCTTATATGGCAATCGGGCGAAGGGATCTGGCTTTTTCTGAATATGAAAACGCGGTTAAGATAGAAGGCGGAAATCCCTGGTTATATATCGTTTTAGGGAAGGCTTATGAAAATGCCGGAGAGAAAAGCCTGGCAGCGGCACAATATCGAAAAGCTTCTTTGGTGGCGGGTGACAATAAAGCTTTGCATGAACGCCTGCTTAAACTCTTCCAGGAGATGAAACGCGGCAGCGAGGCCGAACACGAGAAAGCGGAGCTGAAACGGATCGAGAAGAAAGAAAAGTTTGAAAAAGAGCTCAGCGGACAGAAGTAAATAGATTTTCTCCCAGGCCGAGGATCAATTTTACTTCTTCCGGGGTCCTCCCTTCGACATAGATTCTGAGCAGGGGCTCGGTGCCGGAGGCGCGGAAAAGGATCCAGCCTCCGTCTTCGAAAAGCAGTTTTAAACCGTCCAGGCTTTCAATTTTTATCACCTTTTTGCCGGCGAGAAGAGCGGGGGGCGATTTTTCCAGTTTCTCGACCAGCTCTTTTCCTTTTTCGGTATGGAAATCAGCCCTGTCATAGTAAAAATAGCCGTGTTCTTCCATGATTTCATCAAGCATCTGAGACAGAGTCTTCTTTTCATAAGCCATCAGCTCCAAAAGCATAAGGCCAGCCAAAATGCCGTCGCGCTCCGGGATAAAACCTTTGATTCCCATCCCGCCGCTCTCTTCACCTCCCAGCAAGACGTCTTTTTCCAGCATTAGTTTTGCTATATGCTTAAAGCCGATCGGGGTGACGGTCAGATTTAATCCATACTGACGGCACAAATTATCAATCAGGATGCTGAGATTAAAAGTCTTAACTACTTCGCCAGAAAACTTTCTATGAACCACCAGGTGCTTTAATAACAAGACAAATACATTATGAGTGTTTATGAACCTTCCCGAACCGTCGATGGCAGCCAATCTATCTGCATCACCATCCAAAACAATGCAGGCGGTCAATTCATTTGAAAATTTCAGAGCGGTTTCTTTAACAAAGGAGAACGATTCTTCCAAATTTACGGGCAAAGGTTCAGGATTGATCCCTCCAAAGAGCGGGTCGCGGCGGCCGCGGATCTCAATTACCGGAAGACCGAGGGCTTTAAAATAGCCGGAGCCGCTGCCGTACATCGGATCTATTATTATCTTCAGATTGTGAGTTTTAATAAGATCGAGATTGACCAGTGATCTTATCTTGTCTAAATAAGCTTGGTCTGGATTAAAAGCTTCTATATTTGAGGTGGAAGGCGTGAAGTGCAGGGTTGGTTTCAGGCGTTTCTCGACTTCCCGGGTGGTTTCGGGAAAAGCGGAGCCACCAAAGGATTCCTTGATTTTAAAACCATTCCATTCGGGCGGATTATGTGAAGCGGTGATCATGATTCCCGCTCCCAGGTCCAGATTTTTTATAGCAAAAGACAAAACCGGGGAGGGAACGCTGTGCTGGGCGAGAAGCGTGCGTATCCCGGCGCCGGAGCAAATTTCCGCCGCGGCGCGGGCGAAGTCCTTAGATTGAAAGCGGTTATCGTAGCCGATGGCTATCCCTTTTCCAGCTAAATCCGCTTCTTTTAAATAATCGACCAAGGCCTGAGTAACCAGGCGAAGGTTGCTAAAAGTAAAATTATCGGCGATGCGGTCCCGCCAGCCGTCGGTGCCGAACTTAATTTGATTCATCGGAAGTTTCCTCAACCGGCAGCTCCTCGCTCGGCTGATACCGGTATTCCGGTACTGGGAAATCAATTATCGGCTGGTTGGCCAGGACGGTCTGATTATAAGCTTTCCAGATGCGGGGGCAGACGGCGACTTCCGCCACTCCCTGCATGGAGGAATTGTCGTCATTGCCTGCCCAGATACCGGTTGCCAGCTGCGGGACGAAGCCGATAAACCAGGCATCTTTGAAATCCTGGGTGGTGCCGGTTTTGGCGGCTGCCGGCCGGTCGATCTGGCCGCGGACCCCGGTCCCGCGGGATAAAACCCCCTTCATCATGTCGATCATGATAGCATCCACATTTTCGTCAAGCACTCTTTTTTCTTGGATGTTGTTTTTATATAAAGTTATTCCATCACGGCTTTCAATCTTAACGATCGCGGCTGGTTCAACCCGGATCCCGGAGTTGGCAAAAACGCCGAAAGCGGAAGTCATCTCCAGGATGGAAACTTCCGAAGCCCCCAGAGCCAGGGAAAGCCCGGGTTCCAGGTGACTTTTGATTCCCATTTTTTGCGCGACATCGATCGCATTTTGTATGCCAACCCGTTCCAGCAGTTTGATCGAAGGGAGGTTGAGCGATTTTTCCAGGGCACAGCGCATAGTCACAGGGCCTCTGAATTTACTATCGAAGTTTTTCGGCTGCCAGGTTCCGTCCGGATTCCACCGGCTGGGCCAGACCTGGAAGGTGGTGGGCGTGTCTTCCAGGATCATTCCCGGCGACATTCCCTGTTCTATGGCTGCGGTATAAATAAAAGGCTTGAAGGAGGAGCCGGGCTGCCGCTTGGCCTGGGTCACACGGTTAAATTTACTTTCAAAAAAGTCAGCGCCCCCGACCAGAGCCTTGATGTAGCCCGTCCGGGGATCAATGGAAACCAGCGCCAGCTGAGAAAAATTGTACTTTTTTCCTTCTTCCGAGACAAAGCGCGTGGTGATCTCTTCCGCCGCCAACTGCATCGAAGTATCAAGGGTGGTATACACCCTCAGCCCTCCATGGTAGACCATTTCTTCTCCGTATTTATCGACCAGATCCTGCAGAACGTAACTTATGAAGTAAGGTGCGATTTCTCCAAATCGTTTTAAGTTTTTCGGTGAAAAATTCAGGCTTTCGATCGCGGCCAATTTGGCTTCGCGCTCCGCGATCAGGTTTTGGTCCAGCATTTTATTTATGACATAGATCTGGCGAAGCTTGGAACCCTTGAAGTTGCGATAGGGCGAATAGAGCTCCGGCCCGCGGATCAAGCCGGCAATCATGGCGGACTGCGCCAGATCGAGTTCGGCAGCCTGTTTTCCAAAGTAAAGATTGGCGGCGGATTCAATGCCGTAGGCATTGTGGCCAAGATAGACCTGGTTCAGGTAGAGTTCAAGGATCTCTTCTTTAGTGTAGCGGCGTTCGATTTGCAGGGATAAGATGGCTTCAGCCAGCTTGCGGACGATCGTCTTTCTCTTATATAGGAAGAGATTACGGGCCAGCTGCTGGGTAATGGTGCTGCCGCCTTCGACGATGCGCCCGTAGGCGAAGTTTTTCACCGTGGCGCGCAGGATGCTACCAAAATCCAGCCCGTGATGTTCATAGAAATGCGGATCTTCGGTGGCGATCACAGCTCTCTGCAAATAAATGGATATTTTTGAAAGCGGGACGACCTGACGGTTTTCTTCCCGATGGAGGCGCGCCAGAATTTTTCCGTCCCCCGAGTAAATGATAGTGCTTTCGCTCGGGATATAGGTGTTAAGCAGTTCAATATTGGGCAATTGAGAAATGACCTGGAGAGTAATTCCGGCAGCAGCCGCCAGAATTACCAGCAAAAATAAAGCCATTATTCTTTCAATATTAGATTTTTTCTTTTTGGGCATGCGAGTAAAAGTATAACATTTTTGTGATGGCTTGATAAGGTTTTTAGGTTGTGGTATATTTGGGATATGGCGATAAAGATACTGGTCATTCATGGGCCGAACCTGGCGCTGCTGGGGGAGAGGGAGGTCCAAGTATATGGACAGTTTACTCTGGAAGAAATCAATCAAAAGCTGAATGGCCTGGCCAAGCAAGAAAATATCGAGCTCGAAATCGTTCAGCTTGATGGCGAAGGTGAGATCGTAGAAAAAATCGGGAAAGCCCGAAAAAGTTTTCAAGCCATTGTGATAAATCCCGGGGCTTATACCCATTACAGCGTAGCGATTCGGGACGCCATTGCTGCGGTTGGGATCCCGACGGTTGAAGTCCATCTTTCCAATATTTATGCGCGCGAGGAATTCCGCCATAAATCGGTAATTGCGCCGGTAGCCATTGGCCAGATTTCAGGTTTCGGGATAAACAGTTATCTCCTGGGATTAAAAGCCGCGATTGATCTGCTCCGTAAATGAAGACTGCCCAGCAGAAGGCGATAAAAATTACCAATCGCATCTTTCGTTCTTTACAGATCCATGAAGGACAGACCGAGAAAGAAGTAGCCGATTGGATAAAGTCACAATTGAGAAGATTTGGCGCTCATCCCGCTTTTCGCATCATCGTTGCTTCTGGGAAAAGATCCGCTAAACCGCACGGTTTTGCCACCAATAAGAAAATCAAAAAGGGGGAGTTGGTGGTAGTGGACTTTGGTGCGTGGTATAGAGGATATAGAGCGGACGTTACTCGAACATTCATGGTTGGAAAGCCGACCCCGAAGCAAAGGAAAGTTTTAATTATCGTCAGAGAAGCACAGAAAAGGGCCATGGCCGCCGCAGTGGCAGGAAGGGCGTGCAGAGAAGTTGATAAGGCGGCAAGGGATTTTATAAGCAAAAAGGGCTATGGGAAATATTTTGTGCATTCTACCGGACACGCGATCGGGAAAAAAGTTCACGAGGCGCCGAAGATCTCACGAAAAAATCCTCACAGTATTAGGGCGGGGCAAGTTATAACGATCGAACCGGGAATTTATATTAAAGGTTGGGGCGGGGTGAGAATCGAAGATATGGGAATAGTAACTAAGCGGAGCTTAAAGATGCTAACTTCTTTTTAATCAGTTTTATCCGCTCCAAACATTTATTTGCCTCTTCTGACCTTTCCAGAAAATTCAGTACACGAGCTTTACTGGTCCAAGCTTCGATGTCGTCTTTTTCTATTTCGATAATTCTATCATAACAGGATAAAGCCTCTTCCAATTTTTTTAAGTTTTCATAAGCGGCAGCTTTTTGGAACAAAGCTTCAATATGCTCGGGCATGGCTTTCAAAACTTCATCGAAGCAAGAAATGGCTTTTTCATATTTGCAAAGCTTGGCAAGAGTAAACCCTCTCGCAAACCAGGATTCAATGTTATTGGGGCCATATTCGGTGGCTTTTTCATAGCAGTCTGCCGCATCTTCAAATTTTCCCCGCATACAGAATTCCCTTCCCTTGTTGAACCAGGCTTCGGTGTTTTTTAGGTTGATTTCAATAGCAGTATCAAAGAAACGCATTGCCTCTTCGGATCTTCCCCATTCCGAAAAGTTTAAACCCTTGCCGGAATAATGAATAGAGATGCCTTTTCTATCACAGTCCGCGGGTTCCTGGGTTTTGAAGAATAATAAATTTCCTATATCCAGCCGGTATTTTACGCCATCCAGAATGGTAATCACGTAAGCGTGACTTGGCTCAGATTTTACGCGAGCGGAAATGCCGGCTGCCCGGAGCATAACGGTTAATAAGTAGCTGTACTCAATACTGCGGGCTACCCTTTTTTCGGGTGGAGCAGTAACTATCTGGTTTGGCAAAAGACTGCCAAATTTCATCCTCAGGGGAGCAAACTGAAAATCGCTATGAGTTATCTCAAGCCCACCGTATTCGCCCTGGAGACCAAAATAATATGCCTTGTCGAATTTAAACTTTTTGTTGGGGGGCAACAAGGAGCGGAACAGGAGGATAGCCGCTGACAGCTCGCTTTTAGGGTTAAATCGATCAATTAGATTTCTAACCAGGTTCCTGATTTCGGGAGTAATTTCAAAGGGATCCTCGAGTCCCGCCGCCTTCAGCGCAAGCAGAGCTTTTGCCATGATTTGATTTTCGCCTTTGAATTTATCCAGCGCCCGCCGATTGAGAACTGTATCCCATAGTTTATGAGGAGGAACCGATAGCAGTCCCATTCGGTTGGTTCTTGGCCCTCCAAAGTTCCGGTAGAGCACTTCGGTTAATTTTGGCATATTCGTCCTTCCCTAGATTTATCGCTGATTCTCCGCAAAATTTCAGGCGATTATTGAGTGCGGAGCTGGCTTGTGATAGGATTAATGGAAGAATGAAAACCATCGCCATTATCGTAGCGGGCGGCCGGGGGAAAAGGATGGGGAAACCCAAACAATTCCTGAAGATCGCCGGCAGACCCATGCTTGCATGGACGCTTCGGGCGTTTCAGGAATCCAGGGTAGTTGATGGTATTATTTTGGTAGTGGCAAAAGACCAAGTTACGGGATCTAAAAAGCTTAAGTTCTCAAAAGTTTTAAAAGTAGTGGTAGGTGGGAAAGAGCGGCAGGATTCGGTCAGAAATGGCCTGAGGGAGCTTCCGGAATCGGCGGAAATCGTTTTGATTCACGACGGCGCCCGGCCGGCGGTTACCGAAGAGCTGATCGAGAAAGCTGTGAAAGCTGCGCGAAGCTTCGGGACGGCCGTTATCGGAGTTCCTGTAAAAGATACGGTCAAGTTAGTCGCGGGTAGCGGGTCGCGAGTCGCGAGAACCTTGAATCGCAAAGAACTGTGGCAGGCGCAGACGCCGCAGGTATTTAAAGCTGCTTTAATCCGAAAAGCTTACGCAAAAGTGCGGGGGAAGTTTACCGATGATGCGATGCTGGTTGAAAGGCTGGGAATTCCTGTTAAAATGATACCGGGCTCTTACGAAAATTTTAAGATTACCACACCGGAAGATTTGGAATTAATGGAAGCAGTTTTCAAGAGCAGGAGGAGAAAAATTGGGATACATTAATAATTTGTTCCTTTTACTGCTGGGGAACTTTGTGTTCGTTGCAGTATTTACTTCCTGGTTTCTGGCGCAGTCTATTAAAGTGATTATCTACTGGGTTATGGAGAAGCAATTAAATCTATGGCACTTTTTAGAAGCGGGAGGAATGCCTTCGACGCACTCAGCCTCGGTTACCGCTTTGACCCTTAGCATTTTATTGACCCAGGGGCCGGGTTCTCCGCTTTTTGTGATTTCTTCGGTTTTTTCTTTGATAGTGATGTACGATGCCACCGGCGTCCGGCGATCCGCGGGAAAGCAAGCCGAGATATTAAATAAGATTGTTGATGATCTTTATTCCACCGGCAGGGTTAAGGTAGAAAAACTCAAAGAACTATTGGGTCATGATCTGATTGAAGTTGTTGTCGGAGGCTCAATCGGCGTAGTGGTGACGCTGATTGCTTTTTATGTCTACATTATTAGATAAGATAAAACTGCCTGAAACTTTAAGAGAGCTCTCAGCCAAGCAGCTGGAACAGATCGCGGCAGAGGTCAGACAGAAGATCATTAGCGTTACCTCAAAAACCGGCGGTCACGTTGCTTCCAGTTTGGGTTCGGTTGAGCTGACGGTGGCGCTCCATGCTCTATTTGAAAGCCCGAAAGACAAGATACTCTGGGACGTAGGGCATCAAGCTTACGCCCACAAAATACTAACCGGAAGGCTCGATAAGTTTTCCACTCTGCGGCAATATCGTGGGCTAAGCGGGTTTCCTAATAAAGATGAGAGTCCCCACGATATTTTTACCGTCGGACATGCTTCCACTTCGATTACCCAGGCATTAGGTTTGGCGAAAGCCCGCGATCTAAGCGGTGAAAAATATTCAGTGGTAGCCGTAATCGGCGACGGTTCTCTCTCGGGGGGATTGTCATTTGAAGGAGTGAATAATGTCGACGGTTTAAAAAGCAATATGATAGTGATTTTAAATGACAACGAAATGTCGATCTCTAAAAATGTCGGCGCGATTGCCAGTTATTTGACCCAGGTTTCCACCAGCAACACTTACATTGATCTAAGAAACCGCATCGAGAAACTGGTAAAAAGAATACCGCGGGTAGGGGTTCCCCTCTTTGAAGCGGCAAAAAAACTGAAAGACCGCACCAAGCATGTAGTAGTTAGTTTTAAAGTGGATGTAATTTTTGAGGAATTGGGATTTAAATATTTTGGCCCGATCGATGGCCATAATATTCCTCTTATTATGAGTACCCTCTATCATGCGAAAGAAGTTCCGGGACCAGTTATTATCCATGTCTTGACCAAAAAAGGAAAAGGTTATGCTCCGGCCGAAGCTGACCCGACACGTTTTCATGGAACCGGACCTTTTGAGATAACGACCGGAAAAGCTTTAAATGGAAACGGAAAGCAAACTTATACTTCGGTTTTTGGAAAGACCATGGCAGAGTTGGGTGAAAAAAATTCAAAAATTGTCACTATTACTGCGGCGATGATCGATGGGACTGGTCTTGAAGAATTCGCAAAAAGATTTCCGGAAAGGTTCTTTGACGTAGGAATTGCGGAGGAACACGCCGTCACTTTTGCCGGTGCGATGGCAAAAGGTGGTTTTAAGCCAGTAGTTGCCATCTATTCAACCTTTCTGCAAAGGGCTTACGATGAAATTATTCATGACGTTTGTTTGCAGAATCTGCCGGTAGTTTTTGCGATCGATCGCGCGGGTATTGTAGGTGAGGATGGGGCGACCCATAATGGGATCTTTGATATCGCTTATCTCAGGTGCATCCCTAACTTGACTGTAATGGCGCCGGGTGATGATTTGGAGCTAGAAGAGATGCTGGAGTACGCAGTCAAGCACAACGGCCCGATCGCGATCCGCTATCCGCGAGGGATAGCCCAGCCGGCTAACCGTAAATCATCACCTGGACCTGATAAGGCCAAGACCGTAATTATCGCAATCGGTTCGATGGTTTACCCCGCTAGGGAAGCGGCGCAAAAATGGGGTGATGCCAAAGTTGTCAATGCCCGCTTTATTAAGCCCCTAGGTCGAGAATTAATCATAAAAGAAGTTAAATCGTCCGATTTGGTAGTTACGGTTGAAGAAGGGGTACTGGAGGGAGGATTCGGCTCGGCGGTGATGGAATTGATGAGTGAAGAAAAGATTTCGAAACCGGTTTTGCGCATCGGCCTGCCGAGCGAGTTTATTGAACATGGCAAGAGAGAGCAGATGCTGGAAAAGTACGGATTAACGGCGGAGGGGATTTATCAGCATATCAGGGAAGAGTTAAAAGCATGAAGACCGATGTCGAAATCGCCCAGAGCGTTAAATTAAAACCGATCGATGCGATTGCCAAAAAAGCAGGCATTCTTCTCAAAGAAGTAGAACTTTATGGATTGGACAAAGCTAAAGTTCATCTGGATGCGCTTAGGCGACTAAAAAATAAAAAAGACGGCAAACTAATTCTTGTTACCACCATGACGCCCACCGCACAGGGTGAAGGGAAGACCACTACCACGATCGGTATCGCCCAAGCCTTGCATAAACTCGGCGCCAAAACTTTTGCCTGCATCCGTGAACCTTCACTGGGTCCGGTGATGGGGATGAAGGGTGGGGCGGCGGGCGGCGGATTTTCACAGGTGCTTCCTATGGATGACATCAACCTCCATTTAACCGGCGATATGCATATGATAACCTCCGCCCACAATTTATTGTCGGCCATGCTTTACAATCATATTTATCAGGGGAACGTGCTCGGAATCGATGAGAACCGGGCAGTCTGGAAAAGAGTCATCGACATGAATGATCGTGCACTGCGGGGAATGTTTGATATCACTGCTTCCTCCGAAGTCATGGCTATTATGTGTTTGTCAAAAAGCGTAACCGATATGAAAGAGAGATTAGGCAATATTATCATTGCCTATAACTATGATGGGAATCCGGTCCGGGCAAGAGATCTCAAGGCGCAGGGAGCCATGGCGCTGCTCATGTGGCATGCTCTCAAGCCCAATCTGGTGCAGACCCTGGAAGGCGGCCCGGCTTTCGTGCACGGAGGGCCTTTTGCCAATATCGCCCACGGCTGCAATTCCCTGGTCGCGACACAAATGGCTTTAAAACTTTCTGACTATGTTGTAACTGAAGCCGGCTTTGGTTCCGAGTTAGGCGCCGAAAAGTTTTTTGATATTAAATGCCGGGTGGGAAATTTAAAACCTGCGGCCGCGGTGCTGGTGGTGACCAAGCAAGCGATTGATCGACACGGATACGATAATGTTGCAAAACACATTGAGAATATCAAGGTTTTCGGGATCCCGCTGGTAATTGCTATCAACAAGAAACTTAAAGACACAAATAAGGAACTTTTAGAGATTAAAAAGAATTGTTCGAAGTATGATGTTCCGTGCGTGATATCCGAAGTGTGGGGTGAGGGAGGCAAGGGAGGCAAGGAATTAGCGGATCAGGTTATCCGGCTATCCGGAGATCAGGGAAAGGCAAAATTTAAATATTTATACAAACTGGAAGATACAATTAAGAACAAACTTGAAATGATTGCTATGAGAATCTACGGTGCCGACGGTGTTAATTTTACCGATACCGCCTTGAAGGACTTGGAGCAACTGGATAAGATCGGATTATCAAATCTGCCGATCTGTGTAGCCAAGACCCAATATTCGCTTAGTGATGACGCCAAGGTCTACGGAAGACCAAAAGGATTTAAGATTACGGTTAGGGAGTTAAAACCCTCTGCCGGCGCCGGCTTTGTGGTCGCTTATGCCGGTGCTATAATGACCATGCCCGGCCTCCCTCTTCATCCGGCGGCGGAGAATATGGACATCACCGAAGAGGGGAAGATAAGGGGGTTGTTCTGATGGGAAAATGGTGTTTACAGCCCTCACCCGGGTTATTGTTTACGATTGATATTTCTTTGCTGCCCTCTCCCAAAGGGAGAGGGGGTGGGGTGTAATAATCGATGAGTTGCCAATTCCCTCTCCCTCTGGGAGAGGGTGGTTATGATAAATTTTTCGACTACGAAAAAATTGGGTGAGGGTTAGGGGGAAAATATGATTAACCAGAAGAAAATAGAAAAAGCGATAAAGGATATTTTGATTGCGATTGGAGAAAATCCTAATCGTCACGGGATAAAAGACACTCCAGCCCGAGTAGCCCGGATGTATGCAGAACTATTTTCCGGAGTAGGGAAGGATCCCGGCAAAGAGGTGACGATTTTCCATAATGAAGATCATGAAGAGATGATCATCGTAAAAGATATCCCTTTTTATTCGATCTGTGAACATCACCTGGTCCCCTTTTTCGGCAAAGCCCATGTTGCCTATATCCCGACTAAAGGCAAGGTTACCGGATTATCAAAGTTAGTTAGGGTGATCGAAGGCTTTGCCAAGCGCCCCCAGGTTCAGGAAAGATTGACCAGTGAAATAGCGGATTGCCTGATGGAAAGACTTAAACCTCTCGGTGTCCTGGTGATTATAGAAGCTGAGCATCTGTGCATGTCGATGCGGGGAGTTAAGAAACCAGGTTCAATTACGGTTACTTCTGCCGTGCGCGGAGTGCTTCAAAAGAACGCCAAGACTCGCGCCGAAGCGCTGGCTTTAATCAAGCAATAATTTATTCGCGATATTTTTATACTGCTGAACCCCGGGCTGAATAAAAGGATCCTGGCCGAGCAAGAGCCCACTGAGAGCAATGGCATTCATTTCGTATTGGAAAAAGGCTCCAATAGTGAAAGCGTCCAGCTTTGGAAGAAGGTAGCTCATAGTGGGGACGCCGCCTTCGTAGTGGGCATCTCTTAAACCTTTAATAAAAGTAGTGTTTACAAAATGCAGCGTTTTCCCATCCAGATATTCAACCGGAGTCCCTTTGCCCGGGATTTTAACTTCAATTCCAGGATCTTCGACCATCAGGAAAGTTTCGATCAGGTTCCTTTCCCCCTGCTGGATCATCTGGCCGTTGGCATGAGCTTTTTCCGTATAATATTCGGGGGCGATCCATAAACCCTCACTATTTTTTCCCTCGCTTTCCGGACCCAGCTGCTCCATCCAAGCGATGGTGCTTCTTAAATCGTAGACCCCGGTAGAGGCGACTTCGATCTTCTTCCCCATATGTTTGTGGGCGATATAGCGCATTACCGCTCTCAGCATTGAGATATTTCTATCGAAGGGGAGGTTTCTGGTCTGTTCTTCAGCCTGTTTTGCCCCTTTAATGAATTCTTTAATATCCACTCCCGCTACCGCCAGGCCAAATAGACCGACCGGCGAAGTAACAGAGAATCTTCCCCCCACGTTATCCGGGACGACAAAGGTGAGATATCCTTCTTTATC
>Ga0315277_10001540_pt1 | contig 33443 bp, 35 predicted proteins | sample YL17G05_15_MG_FD_203695 | JGI IMG/M metagenome (GOLD analysis project Ga0315277, IMG submission 203695) | Sediment microbial communities from Yellowstone Lake, YNP, Wyoming, USA - YL17G05_15 | ecosystem: Environmental > Aquatic > Freshwater > Lake > Sediment | place: USA: Wyoming | collected...
GTTTCCTATAGCCCTCATGGGCGCAGCAGCTCTGGTCGGTCTTAGCATGGCGGATGTCGCCGTGGTTTCGGTGGCAACCGTGGTCGTAGGTGGCGTCACCTATTACTCGTACGGGGCTTACCAGGAGGCCCAGCAAAAGAAGAACGCGGCTGCCCAAGACAAGTTGGTCACCGCGTGCATTAACCGACTAGCGGGTGACCTGGACACCAGGATGGCCTCCACAGTGGGGGGGCAGTTGGAAAACATCGTGGATCGGAAAATCGCGGAGAACAACCAACTCATCTTCACTCGGATGGATCGTGGGTTGGAACAGATCTTGGCACGGTTGCCGCAGGCAGCGCCTATGGCACAAGCGGCCTGACCCCGCTTAGGAGCATTAGGCTTCGAGTAATATGTGACTAGCAATCACGTATTACTCGAAGCACTAAAGCTTCGGGAAGAATCCGTAAAACGATTTTTCTTTAGCGATGGGGGAATAAGGATGGGACTGGAGTTATCGCATCTAGAAAAAGAACTTGATCGTTTTGCAAATCTCTACATCGATAGTTACCTAAGGGCCGCTGGATTAGCGCCCGCAGTTGCGGGCCTTAAGCCATGTGCAACCCCCACGACGGTACCGCTTAACTACGAAGAGATGGAAGCCATGTATAAACAACATGGAACGCGTGGTGTTTACGCATATTTGATAGAACGTGGAATAGCCAAAGATAAAACGCATGGCGACTTCCTGATCGAAGACATATTTTTACCTGAATACACTAAGCGAAACGGTACAACGCTTAGGCTAATTAAATGATCCCAGTCGGGATTGCCATGCTCTTAGGGTTTGGCCTATTCGGTGCACAGGTAGTGAAAGAGGCTAAGCAAACGCAACAAACTACTGCGCATAGCCGTACGGTATTACGTAACAAACTACAGCGTTCAAAATCAACGTACGTTGTTATTACACTTAGTAATTCTAGTCAGAAAAAAGGTTATTTAGATGCTGTCACCGATACGCACTGCGTACTTGATACGTCTAAACCCGTCTATGTTTCAGGTGTGTGGATGCGACCTAACACGCGGTCAAACCCCCTGAACACCGAGACAATAACCTTCAGTTCCATACAAGAAGTAGATTGCGTATTCAGAGACGCTCCGTCTATTTCATACACCTTTACGCGCTAGAAATGACTGTAGCGCAATTACGGCCTGAGGTATATTCAGGCTGTTTTTTTAGCTTTGAACTTACAGTGGGATAGCGTATTAACAAAGCCATGTCAGACCTCGAACCTGAGATGCGTTGTAAATACTGTCACTCGGATGCCCTGCGTATTGTCGGTTGTTACGTGTACCACCCGGAAGGTACGGCTTATTCTTCGGACTTTTCTTTTTTAGATCTACCCAAAGAAGGGGTGTTCGAGACACAGAAAATGTTGAGGTGCGCGGCATGTCATCAACATATGACCTTAACAGAATCCTCGGAAGCAGCGGCAATCACGGCTTTGACTTTGCGCTGGGAGCGTTCAACAACAGGCCGCCGCATTCCGGTGATTTGTCCGATTTGCAAGAATCAAACAACGTTCCTCCAAGAGCGTGTATTGTTACTTGAACAGACACATCAAATAACTGTAACAACCGAGGGGTCGATAACGTTAGATGATCTCCTGACAGATGAGCCACAAGACTCGGTAACCTTGCGCTACCGCTGTGCCGTCGAAGATTGTCAGGGTATTGTCCAAGTCAATGACAATGTATTTAAAGTGACACCCCTGTAGTTATACTTTTAAACGCCAAGGTAGTGGGACTCAGGATGCTGGAGAAATAACCAGGAGGAGGCGTTCCGCTGACGCCTATGACAGGAATAACTGCGGCAAATGAGGTGCCATTTTCTAAATGGACATGCGTATCCAGTAAGCTGTAGAGAACTTTTAAATGTAGATCTAACTGTTCGTATTTTACTAGATGACTTGATAATACGCTGCCCCCTAATATGACAGAGTCTGGGAGCATGTTTGTAGACACCACGGCTTTCCGTGTAGTTGTCTCTAGTTTACCCAGCGGGCTATCGACCTTGAAGTTACCGGCCGCAAGTGAGTTAAACTCCATATCACCTGCGAAGGTAGTCATGGAAAACCCACTTAATGGATTCGGGGACAAAGGTCCGCCGATATCGACAACCCAATTCCCTGTAAATATATTGTAGGACATTGCGGTACCGACGGGGTTTGTCAGTGGGCCCATCACAGAAACAGCCATGTTACGGCCTGCAGACACACCGTAGTCGCGCGTAGCGTTATGGTTTATATCGTTTCCAGCGCTCACACGCACATCGTTGTTCACGGTTTCTTCAGAATTACCTTTTATAACTTTAGTGTTTGAGCCTTCGATGTTCTCAGTAACACTGCCCCCGATATAACGTATTTTATCGCCTGTACTCTCTTCAGAGCTCGTACCGCCGCTCTGGGACCCTGAATTAATGGAGACACCGTTAAGACCGTAGATCTCGCACTGCCCGTCACCCGTTACTTTTATATTGAACAATGTTTGTTGGTTCGGGGTACAAAGCTCAAAGTTAAAGAAATCATCACCCGCGCCCAAATCCATTTTTATAGTCCATTTTTGTTCGTCTGGACCCGCTTCGGTACGCTGGTCACTTCCTCCACGGAAACGCCATGTCACACGCCCGTTGTTATTAAGAATGGTTGACTCACCCATGTCGGTGACGTGTCTGAAATTACGCGAGAATATCTCTACGAGTTCATTAAACATATGCGTACGTATCTGGGACATGGGCGTTGAACGCAGCGTGCTTACGCCGCCTGCCAGGACCCCGACACAATTACCGTCAGTGCCCAAACGAGTCCAGTCTCCCGGCATCATGTTGTCCGGTTCATGGGCTAGACGGTAATTGCCGTGTGTGAACTCGGAGCTCTTGTTAGAGCCCTGGCCCCCGAAACCTTCGGTATCGTCGATAGAATGCTTATTCGTATCGGTAGGAGTACCACTAGGCGTGGATAAGACGCCTAAAATAATTGGCGTATTGTAATCGAAATTTAGGAGTACCTCTGTACCGATCTCTAAATGTACAATATCCCCCGGAGATGAACGCATTCGGGGTATTCCGTTGAGTACTCTACCGCTCGCAGTGCGTACGTCGGACGTATATGTGTCAGGTTGACACGCGATAACCGTCCCAATTTCACCACGATTACCACGATCCCCAACGCCTCCGTGCCGACCCCCTATGGGGCCTCCGGCGTTATGCGATGTTGCGTGTACAGGCTGATTATTTTTAGCGGACATGCCGCTACATTAACTTAACCCGCGTGATAACGGTATGGGTCTTCTGTTGTCGAAGGTGTATTCTTATTTATAGCGGCTTGCGATAACCCAATACCTGCAGCGGTTCCGAGGCCTGTTCCTACAACAGGCATTGCTAACCTAGCTAACAAGTCTTTTTCACTACTAATGTCATGTAGGTACGGCGCTACTTTAGAGCCTAGTCCGGCACCGAGCCCGCCTAGTCCCGCTCCATATAAAGTGCCATAGCCTTTTCGATCTTCGGGAGACAAGGCATAACCCGCAAGACCGCCAAGAGCAGCACCCCCAAGCGCAGTGCCTAACACACCTAGCTTAGTGAGCGCTGTTCGTTGACCCTGTCTATATGCGGAAGAGGCCATTAGATAGAAGCTGAGGATACACCAGCTTGTAGTGTCTCTGCGCCCGCGTCACTTACGACGTTATCAATGAAGCCGCCAATAGCGTCCAGTGTTGCGCGCGGCACTCCCGGCGTAGTCACTTCGTTGGCTGCGAACGGCATGAGCCTGTCAAACATGAAGGATACTTGTTCAGCAATCATATTTGAACCGGCTTGAATGCCGATATTATAGGATTGAATTAATGTAAGTTCCGCATACATGCCGCCCACGAAGTCGTGTGCCTTGGTTCGGAAGATGACTCCAAGACCGAACGGAACTAGATAAAGCTCAGAGTCCAGGTTGATGTAGAATTGATTTTCAAAGGCTTTCGCAGCGGGGTCGTCGAACTTCTGTACTTCGAGTTTGCCTGCACGGGCGTTATGGTAAAGGACGCGTAATAAATTACGGCCATTCACAAACAGACGTTGTATGTTGCCGTTGCCTTGGGCCTTACCACTCACGAAAAAAGAGCGGCCTGAGCCGATGGCCATGACCGGCTGGGTCGACTTTACTTGCGTAATTGACATGTTTTGCATCATGCCAATAGCCAGCAGTGTCTGGGTGCTGAGGTCTGTACCCGCGATGTCGGCATTGCCAGATCTCGCCGGTCCCGCTAGCACTAGGGTGTCATCAGGATGTGCAGACGTATATGTTGCGTTGTCCATCACGCGTTCCACGTAATGGTCCTGAAAACTCCACGACGCTAGGTTGCGGGTAATACCGAGAGGTGTTGCATTTACAGGCATCTTTGGGCTCCTCGCTACCTATGATAGCTTGGTATCTTTGTAAAATCGATGGGCTTGAGCCGTGAAGTGGCCGCGCCACCTTTAAAATACTGAGGCTGCGAGTAAACCGTTGGTGTGTTGGGCGCTAAAGGAGGCATTGCAGGTGGCGCAGGTGCTTCTGCTTCCGATCCAGGCATGAGTGCCCTGGGAAGAATCATATCGGTACCGAATTCCGCAGCGCCGCCGATTGCTTTGTTCCGTGCAATTTGTCGATCTAAGTTATCGACTTTTCCAAACGACCCTTTTACGGCCTTAAAGAAGCCTAGGTCGTTTGTTTTCTTTCCTATTTCACCGCGTGATACGCCATGTTGGCGCGACAAGTCTGCAAGACCCATACGTCGTTTGTTGCGTATGATCCCGCTGCCAATACCGCTAACAGCCCCCATGGCGGCACCGGACAATGCACCTGAAGCCGCACCATGTAAAAAGGCGGAACCACCTTGTCCAGGTTCTGCTGTTAGCGCGTTGATTCCGCCTTCAAAACCTGCATTGACAAAGGCCCCGCCTATCGCATCACGGAACATACGTTGAGGCACGCCGCGTATTAACCGTTGAGTAGTAGCGGCAGCTCCGGGACGCATTACGCTTGAGGCAGCGTTCCCTAACCCACGTTCAATATACCGTCCGACAGGCGCTAGATGCTTGGTGATTCTTGAAGGCGTTTGCCCACCCAGCATGAGCCCCATTACGCGAGGAACGGTTTTACTTACTAAGCGCGAAGCAGTACCAAGCATAGCCCCAAGGAAAGCGTCCTTTTCAAAGGACGCCACCTTGGTCATGGGTATCGTAGTGTCCGCACGGAAACGCGTCATTATGCCACTAGGTGTAGTCCGATAACGTTCAACGGCTTCGGCAAATCTACTTCAATGTAGACTTCAACACGGTCTGCAGATGCAGGCGATACCGCGAGGGATGTTATTGTCGCCGAATTGATTGGCGCACCGATCTTGGCAACCCGTCGGAGTTTAAGACTCTCCGTACCTGTATTTAGCGCCTGACGGATAAATCCGAGAGTATCATTGTTAATGTTCCAGATACCCAGGAAAGGCTCAAGGATTCCGAGGTAGAACAACGACACGAAATCGAAGTTCTTAACGATAGAATACTCACCGGCTTCGAGTGTAGCGGGATCGGTCGTGAGTTGGTGAATGCTATAGGGCAGGGCTGTCGGCGCATTCTGAACGAATACATACCAGCCACCGTCAGAGAGATCTGTTAATTGCTTTTCCGAGAAATAGTCACTGGCGTGGGTCATCAACCCAATACCCGCACAACCCAAGCGGCTAAAACCCTGGTGGCTCGGAAGGCCTGCAGTCATACCTCCGATAACTGCCGCCATGTAATAGCCGGGTTGTCGATCAGCCGCTGCAGAAGTTCCATCGGCGTTAGGCGTCTTGGAGCCATCAACCAAGCCTGATACCGTTACGCTATCGGGCCATGCAAGAATGGCTCGGCGCGAATTCAAGCTCTGTGCGTTCGTGACCAGGCGTGTTACCTGTTGGTCCTTGCTCAGATTACGGAGGACCCTATATCGAATAGAGCCCTGCGTTACGAGAGTACCCGTACCCAGGCGGTTGTCCGCATGGGGCAATTCGCTTTCGAGCGTTGACGTATTGTTTACATATGCGCCCGAAACAACGTTTTTAATCTGTAGGCGTTGTTCGCTTACGATTACGTCAACCAGGAACTGCTTTGTATTCGTCCCGTAGACGCCATTCGGATTCGAGGGAATCTCGATAATATCACCAGCAAGCACGCCTGCTGTGATAAACATGGCGTTTACGTCGTAAATACGGATGAATACTGCCCCGAGTGCGCCGGTCGACGTAAGGGAATCAATACCCGGAGTACCCGTTGAAATCGCGCTAGCGCCCAGGGCGGTGTTCTGCGTGGTGCCACCCGATGAGGTGGACGCCACCAGATTGACCGATCCCGAGAAGGAAACTACGACCCCGGCACCTGTATTTACAGCCGCGACTAATACCGTTGCTGTGATGGAGTTTGCACTCCAGTCTCCATTGATAATGGTGGAGACTCCCGCTACTTCCACAATAGAGTGGATAGTACCGGTACCGCCTGCGTTACTTTGGAATAACGTAAGGGTACGGGCGCCTGGTGTAATGCCTGCAACTCGCGACTTGTAAACAACAGCCGTGTGCGTCTTGGTTGCGCGATTGTCAGACAGAGCAACAACAGTTGCACCTGTAGACGGACGCGTAATTGTGTAGTTAATACCTTCGGGCGTCCCTACCGTGATCGGAAGGGCTTCGTCAAGTTCGACCGATGTTGCACTGTTGATGTGCGCAATCGTGTATGTACCGTCGAGTGACGCTGTATTCTCACTCGCAGACAATACCAAGTGGTCGCCGGGCTTTACGTTGCCCGTCAAAGCCGACAGCGAAGAAAGCGTAATTGTTTTAATTCCGCTCGGAATTGCGCCCGTCAAAACTTCAGATGTTGCAGTGAGAGTCTCACTGACAATCGTTTGGGTAGTAGTAAGCGAACCCGTACCGATTACGACGCGTAGTTTCTGAGGTACGCCGTTGTTTAATGCTGCGTTGGGGTCGGCTTGAGTTTCATTGTCTGCTTTGAATGCAGCAATTACGGTCAGATCTGTCGTGGTGGGCACGATAGCGTAGACGCTGTCATCACTCGATATCGCGTCTTTAGCCAAATTGTAGCCGATAAGATCATCGGAATACACGCCGTAGAACTGGATAGGCGCCTGTCCTGCATTCTGTTTTGCTACGAATACCATAGCAGCCAGAGGATTACGGCTGTCGATACGTCCGATCTTAGCGGTAATGTCTGCGGTGGTGTTAACGCTGTCCAGATTCTGTAGGTCGGTACGGAACGAACGCGATGCGACGTAAACGCGGGCGTACATTACGGTGCGCAGCACGTTACTAACGGGTAATGTTACACCGCCTAGTATTGTGATTTGGTTTGATTGACGGAACGTCGGAACAACGACAAAGGCGCTATCCACTACTTGATTAGTCAGTCGGCGCTCGACGCGGTACTTGAGACTGGAACTTCCGCCGACCAGTGTGGCTGCACCCCAAGACGCATTCGCCGAAGTTTCAGTCGTTGCGTAGGTAGAGCCGATTGACCCAACAATAAGTGACGTAGCGATCATGGTATCGCCAGCACCTGCCGATGCGGATACCAAACCGTTTGCTGTCATCGCCAACGCATAGGCTGTTCCTGCACCAGCACCCAGGTTAATGGCTGCGATGAGGTTATCCAACGATGCAGAGGCCGTTACGCCAATAAATACGTTGCCGTCTACGTTTACGAGACCTGTCTGGAATGTGTACGTCTTGGTTCCGACAGTGACCGTATCGTTGTTCGCGAAATTGGAGGTAGCGGTTAAGGTACCCCTGGCGTACACCGTGAAATTCGAGGCTACGCGAAGTACCGTCTGGCTATCAACACTCAGAACTGTCAGGGTCAGGTTCGGTGTCATAACGAGGTCAGGCCCGTCGATGATAAGTCGATCGCCTGCTTGTACGCCCGCGGTAATGAACAACGCTGACGCAGATGTCAGTGTATTTTCATTCGGTACCGCGTTTACGACGACGCCATCTGTGCCGCTCTCAAGCTCAACACGCACTTCGTCGAAATATACTTTAACCGATGCCGGATCAACCCAGCCTCCAGCAGGGAGGTTCGGGGGTGCTGCGAGAGTAATCGCGGCTGTGAAGGCGATCGGAGGCGTGTAGGGATTATCGGCTTCCAAGGAGCCGTAATTGGACACTTCAATGTTTACTTTGTCAGTGAGGTAGTCCTGAATCGCGTATGCAGGACCCACGATGACGCAGTTCAGATCGGGCGTCGTAGGAGTCGCCGTCTGCGTCGCAAACTCCTGAAAAAGTAGAACAATCGGTCGTACCATTGTTTCGCTCCGGCTTGCTCAATAAAGCAGCGTATTTGTGAGGGATTATAGGGAATCTAAGATTCTCCTACAAGGAACACGGTTTAATACTTAAGAACTAATTTTGCGTCATCCCAGCCTTGTTGCCGTAAACGCGCTGTGTCTTTGGGATTAAATTCTAACGAATTGACGGCAAGATCGACGTCAGGGTGGATGATATTCAACGTCACATCACGTGCATGGGGTAATTGACCTTGTTTAACAAGCTTATTGATAAACAGCGTGCGTTCAATATCGATCCAAGTAAGCCTGTTGAGCATCAGGTCTATTACGTGAAGACCCATGCTGGCTGCCGTAATATTCTTTGATCTCGGGTAGGTTAAGTACGTGGGATAGCAGACGACGACGTCAATCACCGTAGCGCCTGCTTCGATAGCTGACTTTATAGGTGTCACTGTTTGGGTCCCGCCATCCACGGCGAAACTTCCTTGTAGCTCTACAGGTTCGAAGAACGGTGCGAAAGCGGCAGACGCCATGATGGCTTTAATAAGATCGGGGTGGTTTTCATGGTAGACACAGTAATTGCTATTATCTGAGGTACTCGCAGCCCAGAGCGGATGAATGTGAGTTACCCCGACACGTAGTGCTTTACCGGCCTCACTTATGCGTTCTGGGTCTATATTCTTGGCAATAAATTTACGTAAGGGCGTACTGTTGTAAAAACTAGGCTTAGAAAAAAGGCCGGAGAGGCTGCCCCAGGGCCTCCAACGTTTATAAATATCGTCGTTTTTAACTTTTTCAAATAAACGGGTCAGATTAGCTATGGCTAAAGCTTCTTGTCCATAAGCGTACTGAGCCAAATAACCGCCCATGATAGCGCCAATGCTCGTACCGCAAATAATCTGGTGTTTTATGTTTTGTACTTCGTACAGATATTGTAATACTCCGAGGTGATAGCATCCGCGGGACCCCCCGCTACTTAGGACTAATGCACGCATGGTATTCCCTAGGGGGGTCAAATTGTTGCGTAGAAATCGATTAATAAAACGTCACCGGGTCTCGGTGCGTAGGCCATAGTGACAGTATCAAAACCCGCTAGTGGGACTGATTCTGAGACAGTGTAGTCGTTACCTACACCGTCACGTTGACGCATGCCATTTACGTAAAATAATTCCCTTTCGGGAATTGTATGCATGAAAGGTATAGCCGTTTGGAATACGGTATTCACATTATTAATTAGACCGCTTAGGGTCTGATTGATCAGGAGATATACGGTAGTCCCTGGAGGTCCTGCCGGTCCGGGAGAACCTTTAGGTCCCTGGGGACCTGCGGGTCCGACGATACTTACGCGGCTAGGAGGGGCGGGTGTTCCCGGAGGTACGGTACAGGGATCTAGGAGTTCACCGCGACGAAACGAATTTATTGTTACGTCTACGAAGTGACCACTGGCGTCACTGCCGTTCTGAGATATACGCTGTGCGATCTGTTGAAGTAGAGGGGCAATCGGGACTTGACTCCAACGAATCCAGAACTGGACTTGGAAATCAATAGTTGTTGACCACTTGGTTTGATCGCGGTCATAGGGTTGTGTCGGCCCTAATGAGGGGTGCGACATATCGTAAAAACCAAATTCACGCTGAATAACGTCTTGAGACGCTAACAACATGAATTGCACGATATCCCCTAATACGGCGCTTTCTCCTTCATCATTTGAAACACACTCTATTGACATTACTACGGTGCTGAGTGCGCCGAATCCTTCAAGATGATCTGGTAGGCGTACAACTACACGATCACCAACCATTACCTTTCCCGGTACGGTTTGCAGACGGTTTACGTATACAGCTGGTACTTTATTACGGGCTTCGAGGTTTTCGTTGTAACCCGTCTCTACAAGAAGGCCAGTCGTGGTTAAATCAGCGTCCCAGATTAAACCTAAACCCGCGTCAGACTTAAACCGTTCCCGTATGATTTCAAGAAATACACCTTGAATAGCCAACGGAGACCCTGCTGCTATTTTCAGCGGATCTTGTATAAATTGCTTGGGCCTTACAAGGCTATGTTCGTGCCCGGCCACAGGGACCTCACTAAGTTGCTCGGCGCATCGAGTTTAGCACGGTCTGCCGAAATGCATCGCGGCCCTGTAGCGTGATCTTTTGACTTAATTGCTGTAGAAGCGGTGCGATAGGTACTTGGGCCCAGTGAATCCAAAACTCTACAGAGAAGCTAATGGGTGTTGCCCATTTAACTTGTTCTCTGTCCTGGGGCAGGGTTTGTCCGAGTACTGGATGTGTAAAACTATAAAACCCAAATTCACGTTGTATAACGTCTTGGGATGCTAAAATCATGAATTGCACAATGTCTGCAATGACGGTGCTTTCACCTTCGTCATTACTTACGCACTCTAATTGCAGGTCTATGCGCATTAACGCTTTGAATACTTCCTGGTGGTCCGGAAGATGTACAGTAGACCTATCGCCAACGGCCATTTTAGTGGGCGTTGATTGGAGGCGCGTCACATATACGGCAGGTACTTTATTACGGCTTTCAATTTCTTCGTTGTAGCTCGTCTCAATGAGTATATTGGTTAGCGTAGGATCGGCGTCCCACACCCATTCAAGACCGGCATCGGGCCTAAAACGCTCTCGAATGATCTCTAGGAAAATACCCTGTATGGCTAAAGGAGATCCCGCGGCAATACGCAGGTGGTCCTGGGCCGTTTTAGGTCTGACTTGTTTTGTTTCATGTCCGGCCATTAGTAAATTACCGGGACCATGTCAGTATTGACAGGTATTTGGTATTCTGCTGAGTCCGTAGATAAAAAACTAATAACCATACTTTGGTGTATTGTGTTTCTACGTAGTTCTGTTTCAGACTGTTGCTGTACAATAAAACGGTGATTTCTATATTTGTCGACTATAACGTCGAGCGGATCTATGTCCGGGTAGTCCGCACATATAAAACGCATTTTTGTGGTATCGCTTAAACCTTGCGGTGTCATATCCGTATTCGAATTTGGTGCCGTGAAGCGTCCCGTGATAAGTACGGGTGTTTCGTATCCGCCCTCAAAACCGGTACCAAAACATACGGGACATTTACTATTAGTAACTTTTTTAGTTAAAACATCAAAACATTTACGACAACGCACACCCCAGTGTTTACGCTTTAAAATGTAAGCACTTGTCCCGTTAAATTTAAAGCCGACGGCCAGGTCGCGTTTTATTTTTCGCTCTAAACGTTCTTGACGCGGTGGAAGCGCAGTCTTTACGCCGTTTATACTGAACGCAACGGCGCCGGTGGAAGCTGTAGCAGTGATTTTGTAATAGATAGTGCGTACTAGGGATAAGAAATTGAGATTTTCGCGTGTAGCACCCAGCGGGGGTTCAGGTACAGTTCTGAACTTATCGAAGAAATAATACCCTGTTAAATTAGTGAGTATTACGTCGAAAGGACCTGTGGGAGAACCGGCACGTTCAAGCGTGAAAATAATGTCCGCTGAAGGCGCGGTCGTAACGGTCCATTGTATAAAAACTCCGTGGTCCTCGGGCGTTCTATATACAGGAATGGTACGCGTGATGAGGACATCCATTACACACCTGGGTCAGACGGTGCGGCGCCGGAATTACCTTCTAAGACGCGGGTATTCATTTCTTGATCGTTGAACCGGAACATCTTGTCTATTCGATCCGAGGGTGTCATTGCAGTATCGTTGATCTGACGCAATCCGACTAAACTACTCGCAGGAAAACCTAAATAGTCACCGGGCACTTGCCCGTGATGCGGACCACCTGCATTGCGACTCCAGTCGTGAATGCCGTCGAAGTTTGCTGTAGAACCTATTTTATGTACACGGCTATGTAGGGTTCGGTATACACGCGTTTTAAAATCGCTGTAGGGTATCGTCAATATCGAGTTAAAGAATCCGGAATTGCTATAGTGTTCCAAGAACACACGCTTAGCTTCTCCCGCAGAGCTAAAACCAAGCATGCACTTTTGTTCGTCTATGGTTTTAAAGTCCGGTGCTTTATTTGTCGTTATCACATAGACGTTTGCGGCACTTTCATCAGGGCCCACAAAGCAGTCGATGTGTTCGCCGTCCATCCCTTTTGTGCCGCGAATATACCCATAAGGGTATTGCATGAGGGTCTTGCCTTCGCGTTTCGCGCTTTTGTCGTACCAATTACGGTAACGACCCGCGTCAGTTTCAATAGAAATATTGAAATCACGAAAGGTAGTCCGGCGGTCTAGCGCTCGGGCCGCTGCATTTTTCATTGAGCTTGAGAGCAAGCTCGCTCCGGAAGCCATTAATGGATTTAAAAGGTACGTGCTCTGTGGAGGTATAATGCGTTTTTTATACTGGTCCAAACGCGCTTGATCTGCTCCTAAATGTTTTAGACTCTGATAACCGTTGTAGGTTGCTACACCTTCACTAATAAGCGTCGGAGCACTTAAACCTAATCCCACTAACAAGGATTTCAATATACGTGCAGGGGCGGAGCCCGTAACGGTAGCGCCTATGGCTAGCCCGGCTAAAGGAGAAGCCAGGTGCATTAAACGAGCGGGCGCGCTTTGCGTTATTTTACCGAGTAAAGACTTTTGAAATTGGGCATGGCCTAGCTCATGGGCCAGTACATCCGCGTCTTCATTCTTATCAATCCCAATCCAATCTTCGCTGGGATGGTAAAAACCGCCACCATAGTCCTTGGCACGTCTGTCAAATCTAACAGGAACGTGGCTATGGGTTTTCATAGCTTGGAAATGAACAGCGACTTTACTTTGATCAGAGCCTACAGAGAATTGATTGCTCTCGTCATTTGAATCAATGCGCATTTGACGTGACATTTCGTCAAACGCCGAATTGGCTTGGGTACGCGGAGCCCCTGCCGATAAAGGGCGCACGCGACCATCGTCACCTGTTGCGCTTTGCAATTGCGAAAGACGGGCATCGCCCATATCTGCCGCTTCGGCAAACTTATATCTCATAGGTATTTTAATGTAATATGCGAGACGCACTGTTAAGCTCCTGCGTGGGATACACCTGAAATGGAGGCAGCGCCCTCAGTACCGGACATAGCCGCAGTAGGCGGAGTTATTGTATTTTTACTCACGTGACTCTTAGCGCTTGGTTGTGCCCAGCGTGAATTATTTGTTAGATTAGGTATAGTACCTGACATGCGATTCATTACATTGCCTTTAGGAAGGGCATTAAACGTAGGAGGCCTCAGAGGATTACTTGTTAATCCTCGGGTCATATTGGGCCCTCGCGGGTTTAACGCCGCACCCATACCTGGCATTTTAATTCCAGGTGCCTTAGGAAATGCCATGCCCATCTTAGGACCGTGTGGTTGCGTAATTGCCGCTTCCGGCATTGTGCTCTGGTCCATTAGACGGTTTGTCTCGAAGGCCTGGCGCATGGCGTCTTGGTTTCTGTAATCACGATCGGATAAATCTTGATTCGCATCACGCCCGCCAGCACCATAAGCACCCGCAGGGTCACCGTAACCGCCGTCATTCTCAGAGCCGGTCTTAGCCGGTGAAGGCATACCTATTCCGGATTCTTCTCCGGTTACAAACGGTTCGTCATCAACGTTTTTCCATAACAATTGTTTCTTGTTATCGAACATTGAAGAATTATCAGATTCTGCACTTGCATAAGGCGCAACTCCAGCAGTCATGCCTAGTTTAACCAATGCCTGCAGCCTACCGTATTGATAATAATTCATGGTACTCATTTATGGTGGTAGCGGCTGACGTTGGTGTATCCAGAACTAACCGAGCCGTAAACACTATCAAGATTGTTCTGGATTTTAATCTGTTGTACTAATTGAGACCACTCGGCATCGAGTAGCTGCGCGAACTGGAGATACAGCGGGTATTTATCGTCGATACCGATAGGCGCAATGTCACCGTCTTGGTACGTTGCCTGATTTCGCAATTGCAAAAAGGCGCCACTTTTTATTAGATATGCTGAAACACCTAGTAACAACACATACTGTAAATGTGAAGGCCAGGATTGCGGAATTAAATTAGACTGTGGTGTGAAGGCGTTATATCGAGATGTCACCATCTCAATACCTTGATTGACTTCGTCCTGAGCGTAATCGACCTTGTCGAGAAGGATGTTGTAGTCAGGTCTGTCGCGCATGAAACGTCGCACTTGATCTACTGTGAGAATCACAGGCGTAGATGGTGTACCGATTACAGGCATAAACCCCTCACACAGTGACTTCGGATGTATCAGGTCCGTACTCGTTTACCTTGTGATAAACGACCGTATATGTTTCACCGGGTTCTACAAAGATAGGGTTTATCCATGTACCTGAAGAACTAGTGATTGTCGTACCTATTACTTTGGATAAACTACGCAGATCGTAGTCTATTTTCTTGTATACGCGTATATCGGCATTGCTGATAGGCGTACCACCGGCACTCATGTATGTCAGGGCGTTTTGTCCGCCTGTATGTTCAGTGAGTGCAATGAAATGTAACTGCGGTACTTCGACTGGATCATTCCCCGCTTTGAAAGGGGTGGGAGCTTCGTCTTCGGCAACGTTGCCGTAACGGTCCAGTATTCGAATACGGTAGTATCTGTAGATTATTTCTTCGTCATTAAAAAAGAAATAACCTAGAGTGTTCCAATTACTACCCGGGATCTGATGCAGAATCTGGGTTCGTAATGTGTACGGTCCGTCGCGGCCTACATCACTTTTAATGATTTCATAGGCAACGACATTTGGAGATCCCGAAGGTAGCCATTTAATTTGCTGTGTCGCCATAATGAAAAAGCGCGCTACATCAACAGATGCGCGCGCTCCTCCGTTCCTTAGAGGGTAAGGTTAACGACGCCGACGCTTTACTTCGAATCCTTTACCGTCGTCGCCAGCAGGCGTCGAAGATCCTTCTTCAGAAGTCGTAGGTTCTTCTGAACCAACAGACTCCTCAATTACTTCAGGCTCAGGTTCGACAATTACTGGAATAGGCGCAGCCTCAGATAGCGGCTCTGGAGTGGGCGCGATTACGGCTACTTCGACAACAGGAGCAGCTGCAGGAGGTATAACTGCACCATTTCCTGCTACCTCTACAAGTAGAAGTTGGTCTCGGTACGCTTGAACTAAGGGGTGATTAAACACCTCAGTCGTAACACAGCGCGTTTGCAGGGCCGGAGACCTAAAAATTAAGGTCTGACCTGCATAATCCTTGAGTTGTGGAACTTCAAGGATACAAGGGCGATTTAGTTGTAACCAGTGAAGTCCCATGGATATTACGCGATGTCGCAGCGCGTGATTGACGCGGTATTACCAATGCCAATACCCGGAGCAGCGTAGCTGTGGAAGAAGATCATATCCGCTTCCTGCTTGATGAACAGAGTTGCATCCTGCAGCAAGAAGAAATTACCCAGGTAATTCTCGGGACCGAAAGTCCAAACCGAGTGCGTTGCACCCGCTTGTGCCGTAAGAATGTCTGTCTTGATGGTCGTTACGACAGGCAAACCCCAAAGACGCTCTTCCTTCTCAATACCGTCACGGTAATGAGCCGATGCTACGTCGTTACCGACGTCGGTTGCAGGAAGATCAAGCGCCTCAAAGTACGTGAACTTGGTCATCAGAACCTTGCCGATCGGAATGCGACGGCTAACCAAGTTCTGGAACATGCCCTTGAAGGCCGCAGCATTGAACGAAGCAGCGGTCGTGACCTGCGTCGGATTGCTCGTGAGAATTGCGTTCACCGTACCGATGAACTTGCTGTCCTCTTGGTCAGCCATGTCCTTCACAGAGTTATCCGAAAGAATCTTTCGGATATCGTTCTGGTAGGTCATGAGCTCGAACTTACTCTTGCGGAAACGCGCCGACTCGGTCTTACCGAAACGAACAGCGTAACGGGGTCCGCGGAAGAGCGTACGAATACCCGTTCCGTAGAAAGGCACGAACGTCGCAACGGAGTCAGGCTCCTTCTCGACGATCTTCTTCGGCTGGTCAGTATCCTCGTCACGGTCGATCTCATCGTCCGCAAGAAGAACCGGCGGAAGAATCTCGCGAACGAACGCCTCTTGGCGCATTTTGGTGCGAATGAAAGCTGAACCTTCTTCGGTTGCTTCCTTTACTCGACCCTGTTCGAGCTTTCGAACAAAGTTGGAGTTGATGAACTGTGCCGAGACCTTCTCAGTCTCTGTGCGGTATGCATTCGACATTTAATTTAGCTCCGTGTCCAGAATTATGGGTCGGTTAATTACAAGGACTCAGATGTCCAGTTCGACGACGATGGTGCCGTCAGTCGCTACGTTGTTCGCGAGCACGCTGCCAATGACATGCGTGGTTGCCGTAGCTCCCGCGTCACTAAGAAGGCCGTTGCTGTAAGTAACCTTGCCCGGAATCGGAAAGGACTGGGCGGTATTGAGCTTGTCTGTCTTGACTGTCAGCTTGCCACGTAGACAAACGACCTTCTCCACAAACTGCGTGGACGTATCAACGCCGTTACCTTCAAGTACGACGTAAACCTGGGGCGGCTGAGCCGTGCCAAGCGCAACGCTGGCAGGAGAAGTAGCAACGTTTACGTCACCATTGGCATCCGCAACTACGATGTAGCCGGGAAGAAGGGTAACAGGTACGTTTGCAATCTTGAGGGGCGGCAATGACTGATCAACGCCAGCATCGCCACCAGGCTCCCAGCCGCGGAGAACGTCAAATTTATCATTGAGACTTGCCATGGGAATTTATCTCCTGCGCCTTAATCGTTGATGAGGAAGTCAAGGAACCGTTTATCTGCATTATCCGCGGCTTCCTTGACTGTCCTTGGAACCGGGGTGTCGTCCGTATCCGCCGGCTTCCCTAAGGCATCCGGAGACTCTGTATTATGTTTGGCAACCTTGAGTAAATGATCAAGGGTTGAGGGATCTAAACTTGCCAGTTTCAGCTTAAATTCGCTTGGCAGAGATTCGCCAGTTGAATTAGAGTAATTCTGGGCCAGTTTCTCGATCCGCTCATTGCGCGCTGCATGATCCATTGCAGTTTTCTGCGTCTCTACGTCGTCTACATACTCGGCGACGGCATCGAGCAAATCAGCAATCTTCGCTCTATCTAAATTCATTTTAAACCCTCGGTGAGGTGCTTCAGACCCATCGCAGCATTAAGTATGTGCGCAGCCTTAACCAGACGACGTTGTTTAACGTGATCGTTACGGGTCTTCAAGTACGCAGCGATCTTTCGGATTTCCGCTGCTGCCTTTTCTACGCCGAGATCAGGTGCGCCCATAACTCCTGGAGGCATTCCGGTAGAATCCGCAGGAACCATATCCGGATGTGCGCCAGACGGCATAATGACGGGAGACGGCATATCCACGGGAGCATCACTGGGAGCCCCCTTAGGCTCAGCCGTATCTCCTGCGAGGATTGTCTGAAGTAACTCGGGGTTTTGTTCGATATCCGCTAACAACTGCTGGACTTCGGGATCTTGCATTAATGCTGCAATATCCGCGTCACTAACTTCGTCTTCAGCAGGGGCTGCGCGTAAATCATCAGCGAGCTTCCGAAGCTCACGCGCCACGGGCACGTAAACACGCGGGGTAGGCTGTGCAGCTGCAGTTTTGGTATTTGTCTCCGCACGTACGGAAGCTAATACTTGATCTGCAAGCTCACTGATATTTACAGTGCGGCTCATTGGGCGGTACGCGCCTCTTGAATGAGGTGACTCGCAGTTTGCTGTCCGATGTAATGTACGTCGGATGCAATCTTGTGAATCTCCTGCACCTGGTCGTTATAACCCTGGTCAAATTCGGCAGCAGCCTTCTTTTCCATGTCCTGGACGGCTTGACCGTACGCTGCTTCTGCTACTTTTTGCAGACTCGCGTTGGTAGGAGCATTTGCTGTCTTAACGCCTTGTTCACTCAGAGCTGCGTCGTATTGCGCAAAACGCTCCATGAAACCATCAGCGACAGCGGCACCCATAAACTGGGCCTGTTTGAGCAGTTGAACTTGCTCGGCTTCCTGTGCTTCTTTTGCCATAAGCTCCAAGCTAGCAACCGGCGTTGTGTTAACCCTTGGGGCAACCGCGGCTGTTTTAATGTTGCTTGAGATGTCACGCACGGTAGCCAACATACGCTCGGCGGGGTTAGGCGCGTCTTTGGACGCAATCGCTGCGGTTTTAACAGATACGCCGGTATCCGCCTCTTGCATGCGGTTCAAAATACGAGCAAATGCGTCTTGTGATTCAGCCATGGATCCCTCTCAAGGGTTTCGTCGTTAATCTTAGGGGGTAGTGTTTGATAATACAAGCTTTACCCGGTACGCCTTAATATCGAAGTGCCTAACACTTCAGCAACTTTGTCTAGATCGAGGGTCGGCCCGATATAGGGGCTGAGTTCATCATGAATCTCAGCGGACTTCAACTGATCAATGAACGCTGTTACATACTGTGGAGCCATAGGCCGAGGCGCTTCGTGCGCCCGTTTCACAATATATGGAAAGTTCGCCACCGTAATTGAACCGACTTTACTGCGTTCGTTTAAAGTCATAGGCGTCCAACCGGAGATGGTCTCACCCTGGTCAGTCACAACTTTGGGCCCTGCAATTGGCGTAGGGTCTATTAGTTTCTTTACACCAAGTGCACCAAGCCCCGCGCCTACAACCCCTGTAGCCACACGCATTGGTGCGGGAATACGCGTATTGCGCGTCGCATACGCAGCACCGCCTAGAAGAGCACCCGTACCGAGCAGTGCTCCGCTTGTAAGCGCTTTTTGATGTAAGCCTTGATTAATTAAGGCGTCATTGGTGGTGCGTACTTTGCGGTAATTCGTGTGATACTGTTGACCCGTATTAGGGTCAGTCCACGAAACCATGTCGGTGTTTGGACGTTGTTCGTACAAACTTTTCGGCAATATTTGGCGTTTCAAGTAATCCGAAGTCGGACTTTCTTCAGCGAGCTTTTGCACCAGAGCCGCGTTAATTACGGGAGGCGCATCTAACGACGCTTCCTTGATGATGTCTGAATAGAAACGAGGATATTTGTTGTAGATAGAATAGATCAGGCCCAAGTGGTCATTGGCTGACTTTAAAATTGCTTTGTCAGCCCCGCGCGTCTCAGGTGCTATTTTACCTAGAAAATATTGAATTAGATCTTTTATGCCTAGAGGCAGCCCGGCTTCATCGGCGCTACCTAACGCTTCAGACGGCTTATAACTAATCATAATACTGACAGCGCGTGAATGGCTGGGCGTTTCATCGTCTTTGCCCGCACACTCTGTCATATATTTTTTAACTAGCTGTGCATCTTTAGGAGCTAGATTCGACACCGTGGCTGCAGGAGCGCCTTGTATAATCTTTTCAATATCTGCGGCTTTACCTAGTTCCGCTGATTTGTTGGAGAGATCATTGATGAGGTCGCCGAGTTCAAAACTACCCATGCGAATTTCGTATGGGTGTTCCTTGGCGACTTTCTTCATCATGTAGCCGGTACGATCCGCAGGACGGATTACCCAGGAACTGTCGAAGAAATCGCAACTCGGATTGAGCGCGGAGTTTATGACACCCGAATGCGGGTCAATTCTAGACATCGCATACTTTAGGTGATCGCAATATTCAGCCCGTGTCTTCGCACGATTACCACAATTGTTACAGACGTCATGTTTAATACGGGTTCCAAGTGACTTAGAGGGATACTCACCACTGGCTATCTTTTCAAGCAAGTGGGGTGCCTTGGCATTGTCGAAGTCTTCCAACAATTCCACCCTACGCATGTAGGGATTCCAAAAAGCCTTCTTTACACGACCAATGGCCTTAGCGGGGTCATTGTTTACATGATGTTCGAACACATGGGCTTTATCGTAGGACTGATAATGCTTTGTAAGAACTTCATCCGCAGAAATCTTGCCCTTTACAGGCTGGGACGGAAAACCGTCACCATTACGGTTTGCGCCGTAGGTCTCGTTGTCACCGAGGCCAATGACAAGGACAATTGTTTTTCCCGGTTCAGGTGCGACGGTCTTAATGTATTCGACAGCCGGACTACGTGTACTGGCAATCTTGTGCAGTGAAGTTGCTTCACGTAATAGGTTACCGCCACGACCCCAAGTCGATACCAGTTGGACCGTGGGTTCTCCGGTCGAAAAATGGTCATCAAGCGTAATGATCTTGGAGTAGGCCATGTTTAACTCACTGCGCTCCAGGATAACCTAAGCGTCTGCGACCCGCAGCAGCGCTTTCCGGAGTAGGTAAAGGACGTCGCGTTAACGGATTCATAGCGGGAGGTCGCACAGTAGCGGCTTGGTCAGGGTATGTGACCTTAAATAAATCCCGTTCAGCTTGGGCAGCTGGTAATTGTTGTGCAACGCCCTTTATATGGTCCATGCGATCAATCGTACTCAATACGTTTGGGTCGGCCGCGTGAACATTCAAGGCATTAGGGTTATAGTTTGGTTGTGCTACACCAAGCGCTTGGGGTATTTTGCTTATTTTCTTGGTGGGCTCTAGAATATCCGCCAGTCCGCTAATATGCGCTGTGCTCGACGCTGGTGGAATCGTCGAGGGCGCTGACTTAAAAGGCGCTATTAACGCTCCTAGGGTTTTCTTGTAATCCCCGGCAGCCGCGGTCTTTTCACCGTTTATAAATGCGTAGGACTCTAAACCTGACGCAATCTTTTGGTACTTGTAATGTTGTTGAAGTAGCGAAATACCCAACGAATGTACCGCGGTTTTTAACGTCACACCCGGTAAGTCGTATAACGGAGCCGCTACTTTATGTAGACCGGCTTCGCGCACACGCTGCATAACGTCTTGCATTTGGGGGCTAAACGTAAGCTCGGATGAGCCTAGTTTATGCATTAACGCATCGTATAGCATGTTACTCGCCTCCTAACGTACCGCCGGCTTTGCCGACAGCTAGTTCTGCGTCCGCAAGATTTTTAAGCGACGCGTAGCTCGGACCTGTTCCGTAAATCGCATTCTCACGCAAGAAACTGCGCGCTGCGTTTGCATCGGTTGCGAGATGCGGTGCGAAATGTTTCATTGTGTCATACGATGAACTAATTAGTTCAGGATCTGCTTTTGCAATGACAGGATCTTGCATAACCGCAGTGAATACTTGTTTATGCACGGGTGCGAATTTATGCAGGGCCTTCTGTCTGAAGGCCTGCTCGCCTTGCATTTTACCCATTTGAGTGCGTTCGGCTTCGTGTAAGCCATGGGAATCATCGTATTTATCGAGAGCTTTACCTATCAGGTAACTCCCACCACCAATACCGGCCGCCGTACCTACACCGCCAGCAATCATACGCGCCATGTCTTGGGGGCCTGTGCGCCCCGTCGTATCCATACCTCCGAAGAGGTGTTCTAGGAAATTACTTTCCTTATGGAGTAGCTGTGCAAGTTTTGGGAAAAGTTCGCGCTTCACAGGAGAAGCGGCAATCCGTGTAACCGTGTCGTTAAAGCGACTCATACAAGGGGCTCCAGTTTAGCAATACCTTGTGTAATATTTGCGATTTTATCTGCGTGTGTAACTGCGTCGGCAAACAATTTGAATTCTATTTTGCTGTCATCGATGTAGCCTGCAGTTTTCTGAAGCTGTGCGAAATCGTAAGTCACCGCGGGCAGTCGCATCTGTACACGTAGATCTGACAACGGCTTAACCGAGGCAGGCCCGTGAATAGCCGCGGCTTTTTTTTCAAAGGTCGCAAAGTCTGTATCGCGGTATAAACGCTTGAATTGATTTTTAATCGCATGCAAAGCGTCGTCGTACATATATGCGGTCGCTAACTTCTCATGGCGCATATGATCAAGCGTCTTACGCACCGTTCGGCGGTCTTGCTCCGTCTTGGGCTTGCTATCGGGACGTAATTCAAAGGCAGTCTTGGTTAGAGACTCTTCCTCGCCGTCGTCAGCAAGTAGCGTGCGGTACTCCGATAAGTACACAAGGCCATCCTCAGCTGGAACGGCGCTGGCTTCTTTAATTGCATTGCCGAGCACGACGTCAGCATCCGCAACATCGAAGTCAATCAAGCGGTCCGATGCAGTCTTGTCCTTAGACTGAAACATCTTATTGAACGCTGTATTATTCGATGCTTCGCAAAGGCGGCGCGTCTGCTCCTGACTCATATCCATAGAAGATGCGAGTTTGGAGATGCTCGTGTTCATGGCGACTTTGTTTGTTAACAGGTCGTCAGACACGGCTTCAGCGAGCTTCTTGTAATCATTTTCGGTGATGTGCGCCATATCAGTGAACCACCTTGTCAAGACCTAGATCGTCAACAGTTCGATTGCCGCGAGCTTCTTCGAATCGAATGCGTAGATTCTCAGCATCTTCATTGATGAAGTCGTTGGTACCTAACAACGCTCGCGCACATTCGAGGGATATCTTAGCGTATTTGGCAGCTTCTCTCGCAAGCTTACCTGTAATTAATTGTCCCCGATGTTCCAAGGCCCTGAAATAAGAATCGGTCATCAAGGTCTTCACAACGTCTTGTGCAAGGACTTCACCCTTATTACGGCAGAAGTGCCACTGCAATGCGCCTAGACCCTGGTGATACGCTATCCGATAATAAGGCTTGTAGGGATGATCCTCAGGTATTTCCTGCATGAATACCATGATCTCAAGCTCTGTTTTAAATACAGAGGTGTCGAAGAACAGTTCTCGATATAGATTAACTTCTTCGGGAGGCATTGAGATTGCCTGCGATATCAGAAAATCGCTATCGGAAGCAATCATGAATGCTTCTAAGATGCTACGGATCGACTCCGTTTTAAAAACTAGCATGGGATATCTGAGAAACGCATCTACATCTTGGTCAGGATTCCAAGGACGTAAAGGGTTCTCTTTATCCAGCAACTCTTTTCCATGCAATGCAACAAACAGAGCGCGCTCGTGACTCGTCTCTGGCACACGCCGCCTGGAGGCCAGTGCTTCGTAGCGATGACGTGGATTAGGAGAGCGCATCGGGGTCAAGCATTGCTGTGTTATGGGTCAAGGAAAGTACCAGCTTTCCGAGTCCAAGGAATGTGTCACGCAATTGCGTTTCCAAATCAAGGAATGTATCGTCTCCGAGTTGTTCCTTTAGTTTGGGTTCTTGCATATATAGCGTGAGTAATGTGCGACCGAGGTCGTCTACACTTTCTTCGAGCGACGCAGCGTACTGCGACGTAATTGACTTCATGTTGCCGTTGCGTGCAAGTGACGCAATGGTGCCTGCATCGAAGGCGCCTGTTTCATGCAAATTAGCTGCATTTTGTAGAAATGCAGGGTTAATTTGTGCGGCTATTTCTTCTGAAGAAGGTTCCTCTGTACGCATAATGGGCAGCGTCGGTTGCGCATTGGGGTCCATGCCTTGCTGCGCATTGGGGTCCATGCCTTGCTGCGCATTGGGGTCCATGCCTTGCTGCGCATTGGGGTCCATGCCTTGCTGCATAGGTGCTGCGTCGGGGGCGCTGCCCATTTCAGGCGTCATGCCTGGAGGCATTCCCTGCATACTAGCGTCGGGTGCCGGAGGAGCGTCGGTCGGAGCACCTTCGCCTGATATTTGTTGTGCCCGTTGTTGTACTGTATTCAATACATCAAGTTGAGCTTGAAGGGCTGTCATCTGCTGTTGCAGACTATCCATGGCTTCGCCAAATGCCTGGTCGACCGGAGAAGGTTCGGCAGACGGAGCCGGGGGCGGAAGTCCAGGCACTGCGCCAGGTAGCGGCTGTTGCATAGCCGGCGGTCCGCCCATAGGTGTTTGAGGTACCGCTTCGCCTTGCGCAATTTTAATGCGGTATTTTAGCGTTTGGTAGGTCTCAGGAGACACAACGTAAGCGCGACAAACGCCCTCATGAGAAGCAATTTTTAACATTGCTTCGGCTGCAGACGCATGCATGTAATACTTGGTAGCAAGCAATTGAAGCGCGGCTGTTTTCGTAGTGGTGCGTGTGCCATCGACTGCGTACATGCTTTGGCCCGCATTACGCACAACTGCTTCGTGGAGACCCATTGAATTCAACGAGTTCAATACAAGGTCATTCACAGCGGCGGGCGTGCGCACGAAATCAGTAGCTTCGAGATCAGCCTTTAACTTCATCCATTTCCAGCCCGCTGGGATAATGACCAAATCCTGGTCCTTAAACTTCATCGGACGATTGATGGGTGAACGCGGATCGATTACGAAGTTTTTCGTACCCCAAGAACCACGTCCCGTGATTTTGCCTCGGATAACACCACTGGTGTTCGTTGACATTTCACTGATTTCTACGGGAAGTGAGCCGAGATAACTCGTACCCCGCTTGGTAATAAACATGCCGAGGCCTTTAGAAGGCGCGGCACGTCCATCGGTGAGTACGGCGGTATATAACGGTGAACCCTTCAGGAAGTCTTCCGAGACCTGCTCACCAAAGAGTTTATCCGTGATTACGTAATCGCCATTTTTAAGGATGGCTAGACGTTTATAACAATGCGAGCGCTCAACGTTAGGCGCTTGGAAACTATTCCTAGCATAACCGTCAGTGCTGTTCGGTTCTTTGTTGTTAGCGTCGAACGGTACGGTGTTCTTCAGACGCTTTACACGCGAATCGTCTCGCGGAAAGGTAACACGGTCGTCGCTTAAGAGGTCAACAGGTTCCATCAACACGAGGGCCGCTTTTGGCGTTCCTTCTGTTGAATAAAGGCGGTAAACGCCTGAACTCATTGTGTCTTGAAAATCGTGACGGGTCTGTACTTGCACAGCAAGATTTAGCTTTGGGCGCGTGTCTTTGTAATAATATCCGCGCATCAGCACGCCGTTAAATGCAGCGGGTGCAGCTTCACCGAAAAACTCGGTGTACATTTTAGGATTTGTATTTTTATCAGCAATACGTATTGCGCCACCGTTGTTTGAAACGCCGGCCGTCTTGGTCATAGGCGTCAAAGCCTTAACCAGGACGTCTTCGCCATAAAGCTCTGCGGTTTTATGCAATAACGCAGGGTTTCTTTCGAGAACCTTGAGATATGCCTTCTTCACACGCGCGGGGGCTTTAGCTAGGAATTCAGGCAGACGCTTTTTGTACGCTGCCTTTTTCTTTTGAGCATGTCGTAACATGCACTTGATATTTTCGTTGTGGTCGGCTGCTGTTCGTGACATTCCGTATTGATCGGAAAAATCAGATGCCGCACTGTCACCAAGGCCGAGAGCTGCGCGCGTAATAGGATTTGCGCGTCCTCCTAGATAACCACCCGCTAAGGCACCTGTAAATCGACCTAAGTCTTGTGCACGTTCAGCCGTTACGTGTGCACCGGTTTGTGCGGCGAGTTCTTCACTCGCAAGACTACCAAGGGGTCCTACAATGGCACCGCCAAGCGCTCCACGTAATGCAGAGTTCGCAATATCTGCATTGGGTTCGTTATTGAGTCCAGCGGTGACACCACCGACCGTACCGCCTAATGCTGCGGCTTGCACTGCACGATTTAGTATACCGTGTACCTTGTCGCCGACACTGCGGGGTGCGTTGCTAGCAACATTTTCCGCAGCTCTAAGAGCCTCGGCCGTAGCGTTGCCCATTTTCATGGCTTGCCCTGGCATTGCTTGTTGGGCACCCATTTGCTGAGCGCCCGAACCATTCGCGGCAAGTCCCGGTGTTGGAGCATTAGCCAACGGATTAGCACTCGGGTCAGCCATCATCTCCCACGTCTTCGTGTGAGATTTGTACATCTTTGCCATGGTCTCTACGTCAATAGAGCCACTGTCCAACGCCTGACCGGGTGTTATCTGTTGCGTACGTTGAAATTGCTCAACGAACGTTGCCCATAACTGGGGATTGAAATCTGACTGTTGCATACCCGGTTGGCCGTTTCCGGGGAAAGGCCCAACACCTGCAACTTTGGTTAGTTTTCGGCCCAGCGGTTCCGTTGCCTGAGCTTCAAGGCGATTCCTAGGAGAAACCGCAATATGGCTGGCATAACTATACCTACCGGTTGTAGGCGGTACGACGATATTACGAATATCAACGTCAGTCGGAACGGTATCAGGCAGTTTGGCGCCTTCGCCAAGAGACGATACCGTGCCCTTCTTGACTTCTTCGAGCCACGCATTGGTAAGTGGCAGGAATATGTCCTTTGACTTTGCATACATCATGTCAAAAGGCTTTAGGGCATTCTCGGACAAGACGGCGGGGACATAGATATAGTCACCCTCTTGTTCGAGAATGAACGCACCCACAGCTGTCCCAAGCTCCAGATCGGAGTCTAACATTTTAAAGGTGACTATTTCGGCCACTAAATCAGGGAATTTAGACGAAAAAGCCTGGTAGGCCATTTGTCCAAATTTATCCTCAAAAAGCTGCTGCTCATCTGTAGACGACGGCGTCTGCTGTTGGGCATTTACAGCCGGAGAAAGCAAGGCTTTTTTGATGGTGGCCATGTTTTACCGTGTAGTTACGATTTTCGGAGCTTTGATACGCGCGGTCGCAGAGGGGCGGTGGTGTTGTGTTTGTTGAAACACGTTACGCACTGGCGGCGGAGTTTCAGCAGGATTAAAACTAGAAAAGCCCGGGACAGTCATTACTTCTCCAAGTTTAACTTGGATAAGCTGAAGCCCGAGCTCTAGCGCTGCTCGTGAGAGCGCCATTTCTATGCACTCATGCTAGCAAGTCGGGCGCGTAAACCTGTAAGAGCGCCAGCTGATTTAACGGCTGCCTCTTCACGCTTTTCATGGGCCTTTGACTCGGCCTTTTCGTGCATGGCGGGCGGAAACATAGGTGCTGCGCTGGGTTCGCACTCATCTCCGTCGGGCTCTTTGTGCGCTGCAGACTTACGGAAGTGATCTCGCACGGACTCAGCTGCTTCCTTCTGTACGCCCATCGAGTAATAGAGGTTTCCGAGATAATCGGCACGCTCTGGAACTTCAAGGCCGAGCATGGCTCGAACGTGTCCGACTTTAACTTCGTCGTTCATGTTCTCAGGCAGATAGGGCACAACCTGTTGCGCTGTCTTAGCGAAAAGTTGATCAAAGGCATTTTTGGTCTGCGCAATGATAGAGTTACTGCCAGAGCCCGAAGCGCCGGGTGCCTGGGGGTGGGGTTGTTCACGGCCTACAACGGAGCCGCTGGGGATATTGAACTCAGTTGTTCCGACGGCGTTTTCGCCGCGGTGTGCGTAACCCTCGGGACGGTTCTTAAGTTCTAGAGCCGCAAGCGATTCGTGTTGTGCGGCGGCCGACAGGGTATTGGCTTGATTGCCACCGGTAACAAGTGTGCCGGTTCCGCCGGTCTTTGTTCCGACGCGCCGGACAATGTCGGCTAACGAAGCTCCTTTGTTTAGGGAGTTCGTGTCATTACCTGTTGCGCCGGGGGCTTGCGGATGCTTGGAGGTGTGTCCGACAGTTCCTTCTTGGGGATCTTCGTACTTTCCGACGCCCTTTTCACCAAGATGCGCATAGCCTTGCGGGCGGTTCTTCATATCCAAAGCAGCTTCGGCGTTGTCTTTAGCGGCAGCGCCTTCTGTGTTGGGTGCTTTGCCGCCTTCGACGAGCGAACCGGTTTCGGCGGCTGCTTTTTGCATGAGGTCCCATGCATCTGAAGTGGCCACGGCTACGGGTGTAGCTTCTTGTGCTGTCTTGGTGACGTTGGGGTTGTACGAATTTCCTGCCTGTTGGCACTGATATTCAGCTGCCTTAATCAGGTATTCGCAAAGAACTCCGGCAGTCTTCATGTCAAGATCGCCACCTTGCAGGTAGGGATCAGGCATGTTGGACTGGTCAGCGACGTAATCGGCGGACGCGTCTGCGGCCATTTTGGAAGGATAAACGACAGCGCCTTGCCGGATTAATTCAGCATTCAATCCGCGGACAAAGGCGCGCTTAAAAAGCGGTGAACTTGACATAGTGGGTCCTGGCTCCTCTAGAGGCGTCGCGTTAATCATAGTCTGGTTTATTGTTTACCCCAAGAACTGTTTTGTTCTCAGGTGTTATTGTGTTTTACGTGGACCTAATAGTTCACGAGGTAGCCATTGGCCTCCCATTACATAGCCGCCAAGGCCGCCCAGACCGACACCTGTAGTCGCGCCTGCAGCTGCGATGTTGCGCATCATTTCAGGATTATGCGTTGCTAAACCTATAGGCAAACCCAATGCAGCACCGGCGAGTACGCCGCCAATACCGCCGGCAGTTCCACCCAGAACGCCGCCCATGTCTGCGCCAAGTTCGCCAAGAACAGCACCGCTCAAGTAGCGGGGATCCTCTGGATTAATGTGCCGCGCTTCATTTGCGCCTAACATGGCGCCGACTATGGCTTCTTTGGTAAATATCGAACGGGCATACGCCGCGCCTAATTGGTAATGACTAGTAGTCGCCATTTTCGCCCTCTCCAAATTCGCTGCTGAATACTAGTCCCGGTACAGGACTAGAACCATGAATGTTCGAAGTTTGTCCCTTTTGAGCGCCCTCTAAAAGAGACTGTTTTAGATAACGATGACCCAACCGGACAAGCCAGTCGGGGTTAAGTAGCGGATTTCTAGTTGCTGGCGACACGACGGCAGAGACAGTAGGGGCCTGACTAGCCGTACGCACTTTTGTAAATCCAGCGTCTTTAAGTTCTGTGATCATGGGTTGAGTGATTCGGGTACCCACGAGATGATGTGTAGCGCCCTCACCTAAATATTTGCCCTCGGAACTATCGAGATTGGTGTGGACCGTCTTTTCGCCTGCAATGTTGCGAAAGCGGTTGTAATCAATAATGTCACCGCGTACGAGGCCGTGTTCCGCAGAGTCTTCGTCATTTACATCTTCAATACGCACGTGGTTTAACGCTGACTTAGCAAGCACTTCGAAATGTCGTCGATCTACATTTATGTCACTGTCTTTGTAGATACCCGCCAGCTTGGCCACGAGGTAGTTTCGTCCTGCGCCTAGACCTTTGTGTTGCACAACTTCATCTGGACGCGGCGTACCTTGAGACAATATATCCCCGGCATGTACTTTGGAATTTAACTGTACTACAGGTTTTAAACCCTGCATAATATACGCTTTATTTGCATTTACGGTTACGTAATGACCGCCCTGTGGTGCTTTGCTAATAGCCGTCACTGTCCCTGTTTCAGGAGCTAACGTGGCTTTATTTTTAAAGGACGCAGGGGATTCCAGTAACATACGGAAACCCTCAAGACCAGAGGCTCCGAGTGGATCGCTACCAGATAAACGTACACCGTGACGTGCGTTTAGGGCTAGTTGTGTGAGAGGCTCACCTAAAGATTGGCTGGCGCGTATACCTAAATTCTCGCCAATTTTATTGAGAGAACCAACCGTATTTAGGCCTGCGCAATGTTGACAGACACCGCGTTGGGCCTCACAAGTCATAGGTGATCTCACCATTAACTTGGTTATTTTCTGTTTTTGTAGCGTGCCCGCAATTCTAGGCGTCACTAACGTATTCCGGCCCAAGCCGTGTTCGGCACGCGCGGTGAATCTATCAATAATATCGCGGCTTGTCGTATCGAAAATAAGTCCATTGTGGGTGCCACAATCGGAGCTCGATATTATTTGATCTCCTGTATTATTAATTAATATCTTTGAGAGATCACCCGGCTCAGTAACTTCGCTACGCGATTTTACAGCAGCCATACGCGCTTCAATATTATTGGCCCACCACTCGGAAGGTTTTAGCCCTTCTGCATAGCTGTGTGTCGTGAGCCAACCTTGGAGATCATCATGTTCATCATTGCTTGCAGCAGGAGCTGCCAACGTACGCATGAGTTGTAATGAACTGCCACGTGCGCCAGATCTAGCCATGTCTCCCATGGTTCCCTGGTGTTTTAAGGCGTGTTCAAGTAGCTTATCTTGTGTGTTAGATATAATTGTCTGGCGTTCAAGTTTTGTTTTAGCCTTTTTTATCTTGGCTAATGCGGGCTGGGTTATTGCGTCTCGCGCTGCATAATCCGGTTCAATATCGTCAAGACCCACGGAAATACCCATACTTGTTGCAAAGGCATCGCCTAGTCTTTTAACCTCGGTAATGGTCGTGGCATATTTAGTGGGATCGTCCTTGGCTAGACGCGTCATGTTCTTAAACAATTCCTTTTTAGAATACACGTCCGTAGGACGATATCCGTGTGGAATTGCGTCGTCTAACAAGTACTGTCCCAGAGTCTTTGCCACTACACAGCACCTGACCGGGGTACGCCCATTTGATAATTACGCGTACCTGCGTCACCAGATTCCATAGAACTTTGACTACCCCAAGCAGGGGTTTTACCAATGTTCTTTTCCTGGTCAGTACTTGTTGCGTTCTGGTCTGAGAATTCAGCAGTGTCGTCCTGCTGCATTAGCTGTGCGAAGTCCTCAGCGTCGAGGCCTAATTTCAACAGACCTTCTCTACGGCCTAGTGTGTAACTATACATTGGCTACTCGCTTAGCCGCAGGTGCGCGATGGATGTTTACCTGTGCCTCGACTAATTTGATCAAATAGTCACGAGTATATTCGCTCGCATTATTTCTATGTAAAAAATCTAATGCAAAATCAAGCGCAAGTTCGCGCTTTTCGTCTCCATTTAACGGAACGCTGCTTTTCTTTAATTGCTTACGTCCTAATTCTTCAGCATACGCAATACCTTTGTATACTGCGTTGTCTATTAGAACTATTTGTTGCTGGCTAGCTGTCAGCCCTGTCTTCTTCTCAATTAGACGCACCGCACGATTTGCGAGCAACAACGCGATGGGTGTGACGATAAGCACCGTTGCTTGAAGTACATACTCCATGAGCGCTTTACCGGATGTCGTGCTTAAAAAGTCACAGCCACTGAGCAGGAACGCGCCGCATGTCATGCTGAGACACAGAATTTTATGTATGCGCATTTTCAGGTCCTAGCAGACCGCCAGCGGGCAGTCCTGTTTCACTGTTGAGACTGTACAGATGTTGAAGTTGGCGCCTACGTCTTTTAGCAAGGTAAGCAGGCAAGTCTTCTGGATCTATAAAACCGAGTTTGTGCAGGGCGTGCCGAGCCCCCGCGGCGTAAGCCGTTTTCTCTACATGCATAGGCAAGTCGCCTTTATTTTCTGTAGCGTGTTCCCATTCGCGAACAGTTGCCGCGGAGATCTCGCCCTTATCGGCCTTGACGTGAAACAACCTACGTTGAGCTTCGCTTTTAAAGGGCATGACTGTCAGGTGGATTCTAGTATTTCAACAGGTGTATTCATAGTGATCTCCCCGTTATGATAGGCCTTCATCGCGTCTTGCTTATTTTTAAACTTGCGAGTAGCCCCAGGAGCTTTCTTGTTGGTAGCCAGGTAAGTACCCAGAATTGCTTCGTGTTGCGGGAAAACCATGAGGTCATCGGGATTTTTGTCGCTAAACAATAAATTAGAGAGCGTTAAATTACGCGCCTCGGCTACCGCAGGTTCCGTCACCGGTACGTATAATTGCATTGCATCGCCGTCATAATCTAAATTCATTCCCTTTTCCATGAAGGGATTAATGCGCAATGACTTACCTGGGACAGAGACAGGATACGCCGCGATAATATTGTGCTTGTGCAGAGAAGGCGCCCTGTTCACAAACATAGGTCTGAGCGTAAGCTCGCGATCTAAAATACTCTTCGCAGGTACCGTGCGGTCTTCAATCATTTGACGGGCGTCGAGAGGTTTGTAGCCCTGATTTACAAGACCGCGCATAATGAATTTAGAATAGGTCATCCAGAGCATATCCTCAGGGACACCTATTTGATCGATATTCAAACTAGCGTCAGGCGTAGCAGTGGCACGTCCCGTTAAATCAAGTTGTCTTTTGAGTATCTTCTTATGCAAAAAGCCGTGTTTAGGCGAACCCGATCCCGTGATCTGTTCGATGAAGCCTTTAGCTTCACGTCCCAGAAGCTGAGGGCTCGTAGGTTTTTGTACCCCAAATAACGCCCCAACCGTGTCATGTAAATGGTGTCGTGCTTCCTGCATTAGCACGGGCAATTCAGTTTCTTTACTGTTGGCTAGAGCAGAGCTCGCAAGGCCTACGTCTCTATAGAGGTAGTTGATATCCGATATTTGTAATTCATTACCTTTATTTGAAGGTAAGATCGGGCGCATAACCGGCGGTACAACTGCCAGTTTATTGAGGGTATAAGCGTCACCGGCTTTGGTGTAACCACCCGCTTTTAGAGCCTCAACGTATTTCAGTTGTTTCACGGCGTTATCAAGATCTGATCCGCGTTTTGTCTTTGTGCTTTCTCGTAGCGTGCTCTCTAACGCTTTGAGATTTACCTTATTGAGACGTTCCTTGATACCGCCGCCGCCGATATTACCAATTTCTTCTCGAAGTTGTTTCTTGGACATACCCAATAAACGACGCACGGAATCTTCAAATACAGGATTAACGATGGGCTCACTTAATTCGATGTGCGCCCATTTTGTTCCTCCCATACCTCCGGTTAGCGCCGGGTCGAACAAACCACCGGTCTCCGGACGCATGTCTTTTGCGTTGACCATAAACGATTTGGACTTATCCAGGCTAGGTACAGACAATGCGCCGGATGAAAGTGTCTTGATGTGGGCGTCCGTCATAGGTCCGAGAGTCATCTCAGAACCGTCTTTGTGAACGTTAATACCTGCGCCCTTTAACATTGCGACGAGTTTTTCAGATACGAATGGCGTTTTCAGAGGAGGCTGAGGTAAGCCAAATTCATATGCGCGCCAGAACTCATCGCTCTTTTCACTTTTAAGTGTTAATGACTCCTTTAACACATTGCGCGCATTATGGGCTAGCAGCGCGTTTATTTCCATGCGACCTAAGCCCTTGGCACCCTCTTCACCGCCCTTGGTAGGCTGAAGGTTAATATCATAGGCAGATACGCCGCGTGCAGAGTAATTTGTCTCCGTGGACTTAAATAGTTTATGGATGAAGGACCGACCAACAAAGATATTGTGGATATACTTACCTGAGATCGGTTCGTAAACGGTCTCCTTGTCCTTGAGCCCATGTTCTTTAAGAAGGTCTTTCGCGAATTGAACGTTGTCTTTTTCATTGAATTGCGCCATGACTATAGGTTTGCCAGTTTTCTCGACCACCTTACCTAACGCAGCTTCTACTACTTGACCGGGATTAATCCGGCTTATGATACCCGCAGATGTAAATAGTACATCAATAGGTTTACCCGCTTCATCTTGTACCATTCGTTCGTCGGGCACGATTTCAGATAC
>Ga0315277_10001541_pt1 | contig 33441 bp, 26 predicted proteins | sample YL17G05_15_MG_FD_203695 | JGI IMG/M metagenome (GOLD analysis project Ga0315277, IMG submission 203695) | Sediment microbial communities from Yellowstone Lake, YNP, Wyoming, USA - YL17G05_15 | ecosystem: Environmental > Aquatic > Freshwater > Lake > Sediment | place: USA: Wyoming | collected...
GCGCTACTTTGAGCAGCCCGAGGGTCGATGATGGCGGGACGATGTGGTCCTTCTCCGCCACGATCGCGAGCATGGGCATGGTCAGGTTGTCCACGCTCGCCTTGCGGCTGTTGACTCTCAGCTGGTTCTTCACGAACAGGTTCCTCTGGTAGCCGTCGCGGATCAGGTCGATGTAGAACGCTCCCGCCACGGGTATCCCGTCGGAGAGCCACTTCTCCATGCGGAAGAACATGTCCACGAACTCCTTGTCCTCAATGTTTTCCGCGAGGCCCATGTACTTGATGACCGTGTTGCCGATTGGGTCGAGCATCGTGAAGCCACTGTTGAGGAACTCGCTCGGTGCGTTCCCGAAAGCCTCGACAACCAATTCCGGGTTGAAATACTCCGCTTTTGTCCAGAGGTGCAACATGCCTTCTTCAATCCCGAAATCAAGCGGCGAGGCCATCAGCGCGATATTCTTCACCTTTTCCGGGTGGAGTGACGCGTAGACCGAGGCGAGGTAACCGCCGATGCAGTAGCCGAGCACCGAGATGGACTTCTGTCCGGACCTCTCCATGATGACGTCGAAGCAATCGTCCATGTACCTTTCGACATAGTCTTCGAGCCCCAGGAACCTGTCCCCGTCCGTCGGCTTCCCCCAGTCGATCATGTAGACGTCGAGTCCACGCCCGAGCAGCGTCTGCACGACGCTCCTGTCCTGCTGGAGGTCGAGGATGTAGGGGCGGTTAATCAGAGCGTAAACGAGAAGCACGGGCACGGGCGCCTTCTTTTGCGGCCCTCCGGTGTAGTGCAGGAGCCTCATTTTGTCCTTCTTGTAGGCGACCTCGCACTCGGAAGTCCCGACATCCGCAGCCGGTGGATTGGCCAGGAGCTTCATCCCTGCGGCTGCCTGTCTGTGCCCCTTTTCCACGAGCATGTCGAGGCTGTTCATCCAGCGCGACAATGCCGAATCCTTGGCGGCCATCGATTCACCTTCCTAACGTCGCCTCTCCCGCCCACTGCGTGCGCGTCCATTCTCGAGAGACTTGACCAGGTAGTCGACCCTCTTGCTCAGGTTGTACAGCTCTTCATGAATCTCGTCGATGTCCGCCTTCGAGGGGAGGCGCAGCGCTTTCAGGGTGCCGTCCATAGCTTCGTTCCATGCTTTCACGCCCTCCAGCAACCCTCGAACCGAGCTGCCCGACCGCGCGGCGAATGACTTGGACAGGAAGACCCTCTTCAACATCTCGTTGTAGTTGGCGAGCAGGTGCTTGGGCAAGCCCTCTTGGATCGCTAGGGGGTTCTCGCTCGTCTGCATCATGGCGGCAGACCGCGATAGCTCGTCGAAGATCTTCGCCCAGTGCTCCGCCATTAACGGGGCCATCTCCTTGGTGGCCTCGCCGACGTCCGTCCCTTCCTTTGTGTTGAGTCTCCTCCAGAGATCCAACTGGGACTCCATTATCTCCCGGAGGGGCGAGGCTGGCTGCGGCTCCTCCGGCTTCCCACGCGGCTTCGCACGGGCTGCACCCGTTCGCTTCGCGGCCATATCACAACTCCGGTCTGCGTTTCCGAGGGTGACGCAGCGATTCTAGTGTTTCGTGTCCCTGAGCCTCTTCTCAATATCCTGCAGCCTGCTCTGCATATCGTCGAGCTGCTTCCTCGCCGTTTCGGCCGCGGTCTGCCACCACTGCCCGAGGCTCTTCAGCGCATCGTTCTGCTGATCGAAGAACCGTATGTAGAGCTGCTGGTATCCCGTGCCATTGTTGTCGGCGATCTGCACTATCTCACGCTCGACCTTGGAGTAGTAGTCGTTCCAGGTCTTCTGGAGCTTGTTCATGTCCTCGCTCGTCCCGTTCACCACGGACACCACAGAGCCTCCGATTTCCTTGGAGAACTTCTGCCAGAGCTCCGCGAGACTGGCGGAGTCTGTGCCCTGTCCACTGGCATCTGAGACAAGCTTCTGCATGCGGTTGCTGAAGTCGAGCCACGTCCTGGTCAGCTCGTCGGCCTCCGCCCACTCCTGCCCCATCGCGGCCTCCATATGCGTCCTGACGGACGTCCCGAACCCCTGCCAGGCATCGTAGAGGTCATCGAGGTTGTGCGGCTCCTCCGGCTTCGTGAGGATTCCTTGCGCCTCGTCTCTCATCTTCTGAGTGTACTTGTCCAGGCTCTGGGCGATGCTGCCGTATCCCTGCATGCCCTCTGCCATGGCCTTCTGCAGTCTCGGACCCATCTTGTTGGCGTAGTTCCTCCAGACGTCATAGAATTCCCTCACGCCCTCGTTCGTCCTCTCCTTGCTCAGGCGGCTGCCGACCTCCGCCGAGAGCTTGTTCCATCGCCCGAAGAAGTCGTCGTACATCGCCTGCTGCTTCTTCAGGTTCTGGCTCACCTGTTCCTCTATGTCCTGGCTCATGTTCGACCAGGTCTGGAAGAACCGGTTGTAGTTCTCGGGCAGTCGCTGCGCATTCTCTTTGTCTTGAGCTGGGGCCTTTCTGCCACCTACGCTCCCTTTTGTCGTCTGCTTCTTGGTTGTCATGTTATGCCTCTTTCACTCGAAATCCTGATGATTCGTGAGTGATCGTCATAGATATTGGCCCCCGTTCACGTTCAGAACGTGGCCGGTGATGTACGAGGCGTCCTCGGACGCGAGGAAGGAGACGGCCTTGGCCACCTCCTCCGGATTCCCGAACCGCCTCATCGGTATCTGCTCGAGGATTCTCGCCCTTATGTTCTCGGGGACTCCTGCTAGCATCGATGTCTCGATGAACCCCGGCGCAACAGCGTTGACTGTGACCCGCTTCGACGCGAGCTCCTTCGCGAGCGCCTTCGTCATCCCTATGATCCCCGCCTTGCTCGTGGCGTAGTTGACCTGGCCGATGTTCCCCATCTGGCCCACGATGCTCGTGATGTTGATGATCCTGCCCTGCCTCGACTTGAGGAGGTCGTCCAGGAAGACCTTCGTGCAGTTGAAAACCCCGATGAGGTTCACAGAGAGCACGCGGTTCCAGTCCTCGGGTTGCATCTTCATGAAGACCCTGTCGAGGTTGATGCCCGCGTTGTTGACGAGGATGTCAATGGCCCCGAGGTACTTGTCCAGGCTCGCCTTCATCGCCTGGACCTGAGAATAATCAGAGATGTCGGCGGGGTAGGTCCACGTGTTCTTCCCCATGCCCTCGATCGCGATTCCAACGAGGTCCGCTTCATCGTCCGCGCGGGTGTAGTTAATCGCGATGTCTGCGCCCTCCGCGGCCATCTCAATCGCGATCTCCCTGCCGATTCCCCTTGACGCCCCAGTAACGAGAGCCTTCAGACCCTCGAGCTTCCCGTGCGGCCTCCGATGCACTGGGAGTGCCGGTCTGGATATTTTCATCTCTGGTGACATAAGTGGCAATTTTTCCATCGAAACCGCGCTCTTATTTGAAGTATTTGAAGTAATTACATATCACAGTGAACATATTTGAAGTTATTGTATCTGCTAGCTCCGTCCAATAATGTGATTTGAAGCATTTCCATGTGGTTTCCGGGATGGGAATTGGCACACGGACAGGCAGGTCTGCGAGAGGGCATCCAGCGCTGAGGTGAATCTCCTAATCAGGAATGCCATGTCATGAACTACCTTGGCCTTGAGTGCAGGGACATGGCCTCCCAACTCAACTCCAGGCCAGAACTGCTCAGGAAGCCGAACCTGGAGAAGGCTCCAAAGAAGTCCGACATCCACAGGGCGCACCAGTGAATGAGCGATGCGCGGCTGAGAGATCTGAACGAAAGAGTCGTTGTGCGATTCAAAAAGGGGGCCGCCCGTCAAAGAAGCATGTGGCGGTGGACTCCCCTATGCTCGTTGGGCTTGTTGGAGAGGCCAGTAGAAAGCTGGGGCCCGTCTGTGTTGATTCATCGCACTGCTCCCGCCACGCTGACGCTGCATCTTCCCCGCTCTCAGGGCGCCCATTCAGACAGTCCTCTCGTTGATGGCGTCCCTCTTCCGTATCCACGGCTCCCCGGTCGCCGTCCCCACGCTCAATGTTTCGGTTTGTCTTTTCGCGAATATTTCCTTCGTGCTCGTTGACGCTTCTTCCGTGCCTGTCGACGGCGTTCCAGCCCTACTCCCGCCCGCGGATTCATGTCCACGCCATGCACATCGTCCCTACTAAAGGCTTCTTGCGGTGGACCGTGCTTGTGGACGGCAGATTGAACTATAAACCCGCAGCCATATGCCGAATACTCTCATGACGTCGGTTTCAAACCCGAAGAAGCTCGATGAAGCTTGGTCCCTGCAGTACGAAAGCTTGGCCAGGCAGTTCGCCGCTCTATTGCCGCCGGGCGAGGGCACCCTCGTCGAGATCGGATGCGGGAGCGGGCAGTTGACGATTCCCCTGGCGAGGCTCATCGGCGGCCGCAGTCTAATTGGCGTCGACAGATACGCAGGTCCGTACGCGAATGGTCGTGAGGCGCTCATGTCCGCCATTGCCCGTAGTGGGCTGAAGGGCAAGGTCCAGGTCGTCCTCGCTTATGGTCTGAAGTGGCTGTCTGACCAACGGGATGGCCAATACGAGGCGGTGATATCGAGCGAGTTCCTCCCCGAGCTCAGCTCCTACGAGGTCGAGTCATTCTTCTCCGACTGCTACCGGGTCTTGAAGCCCGGCGGTGTCACGATCCACTCGTTCCTCTCGCCCAAACCGAGGAACCCGAGGCAGAAGCTGGTGATCGACGCCGACTCGGATACGCGATGGACCAGATTCCCGCCCAAGGAATGGTTCTCGCCGCCGCCAAGGCTTGCAGCCACTCAACTCAGGAAGGCGGGATTCAGGGAGCCTCAGACCATCGTCCTGAAGAGCGGACTGACCGTCCGGGCGGCTGCCGCTCGAGCGCTGTTGTTGCGCTGGGGTGTCAGGGAGGGCTTCTGGGATTTTCACAAGAAGAAGTTGATGGCGGGCGGTCTGGAGATCCCCGACTGGATCGTAATAACAGGACGAAGAGCGTCTCGAAAGGCGGGCACGGCTCGGCGGAAACGCGAGTAGTCTTCATGGTCGCGGCAGCCAACGACGGATCGCCTCGCTGGTCGTCAGGACATCGACGAGGCCAGCTTTCCTTATCTTGTCGAAGTCGCGGTCGTTTGACACGAGCACAGCGCCGGTCTGGAGGCAGGTTGCTGCATGAAGACAGTCGGCGAGCGAGCTTGGCGGGAAGTACGGGGAGCACGCAACGATGAATCTCTCCTCGACCCTGACTATCAACATTTTCTCGAGCATGGCGGTGGCCAGAGTCGCCGCCGTGGCGGAAGGGAACTGCTCAGCGTAGCGGAGGAGCTCCAGGGCCAGAATGTCGCTTCCGACAAGGTTGAAGCGCTCGTCCTCCAACAAGTGGATTATCAGGCGGAATGTCTCTGTCTCCTTGAGCGGGTTCTTCACCGCGGATACATACACATTCGTGCGGAGGAGGACCAATTGGGGGTCGGCCACAGTGACTGACCCCTATGCCTTGGAGCGCTTTCGGCGGAGTGCAGGATACGACGACAAGGCGAGCCGCTCTACCTCTGCCTTGACCTTCGCGATGATCGGTTCGAGGTCCACGCCTTTGAGTTCCTCGTGAACCTGCCTCGCCAGCTCGTCGGGGTCCAGCCTCTGGAGCCACATGGTGCCGTTGCGACCCTCCACCAGGAGAAACTTCGCGCCAGGGCGGATCTTCTGCGAGTCCCTGGTCTCCTTCGGTATGACTATGCGCCCGGCCTTGTCGATCGAGACTACAGTTGCCATGCTTCCATGGTATTTATGGCATCCAAGGTATTTAATGGCATTGGAGCCATGAGTCGGACTTAATGGGTTCCCAGCAGACCATGGGCACAGTCAGTGAGTAGTCAACCGGCACCACTTACCTTTATTACACCGCCATCCATTCGAGAATCCGCATCTCAACCAAGGTTCATCGGATTACCCTCTCACATTCGACACACGCTATTCGCTTACTTCTCTTCGCAGTGTGAGAAATGCATGAGGTGCCACTGCAGACCTCGCACCTGAAGAACGCCCTCTTCCCGCAGATGAGGCATTTGGCGGTGAATGGCAGGGTCAGGAAGTCTGCCAATATGCGGTCGAACTTCCTCGAAAGAAACTCCACCGGTGTCCGCTTCTTGAATGCCAAGATCGCGATGGCTCCTGACCAAGCGGCAATCTCGACGGCGCGATTGACAACGCCATAAGCGACATCGTTCGATAGAAACGAACCGGTGGAGAATGAGGTGGAGATGAATGGTGCGAATGCGCGGACTCCCCAGGAGCCAATCATGTCAGCTCCCAAGTGGGCCGCGAATGCCAGAATGAAAATCGAGAAAGCAAGTGATTTCCTCTTCACGAGGGCGGCAAGGACAGCCGAGACAGCGATGCCGAAGACGAGGGTATGGGGGAGGGTGTGATGGTAGGTCTTAAACAGGTCGCTGCTGAAAAGAATGGGCAAGCCGTCGATATCAGAGATCGTGCCGGCCACCAGCGCGAATCGGCGGGTCCAGATGTCAGTGTCGAAGAGGTTGACGATCAACCATGCAATCAGCATATGGTCCACGGGGTTCATCGGTTGAGCGGAGATGGCCTAATCGCCGCATAATGATTCTGCCTGCACGGACACCTGCATGAGGAACGAATCGTGCGTCCCTTCTACTTGAAGAAGCAACGATGGCCGCCTCTAATCTGACAGTGAAGCCTGAGGCTTGTCAGAACTCACTTACCTTTATTACACCGCCATCCATTCGAGAACCCACATGCCCGAAAAGGACTACCGGGTTTCACTTTTCAAGGAGAAAGCCTTCGACCGCAGGAAGTGCCCAAAGTGCGGCACCTGGTACTGGACGCTCGGCGATCACCGGACGTGCGGCGAGACCCCGTGTCAGGAATACGACTTCATCGGCCATCCGCCAACCGCCAAACGATTCAAACTCCGAGAGATGAGAGAGGCCTTCCTCACCTTCCTGGAGAAGAGAGGCCACAAGCGCATCCCCCGCTACCCCATAGTCGCGCGCTGGCGCGACGACGTGTTCTTCACGCAGGCGAGCATCTACCCGTTCCAGCCCTGGGTCGTCTCCGGGGTCGAGAAGCCTCCCGCCAACCCCCTCGCGATCAGCCAGCCCTGCGTCCGCTTCAACGACATCCACAACGTCGGCAGGACCGGCCAGCACTTCACCATGTTCGAGATGATGGCGCACCACGCCTTCAACTACCCGAAGAAGAAGGTCTACTTCAAGGACAGGACAGTGGAGCTCTGTCACGAGTTCGTGACCTCCCGCCTCAAGGTCGACGCGAAGGCCCTCACCTACAAGGAGGCGTGGTGGTCCGGCGGCGGTAACTCCGGCCCATGTTTCGAAGTCATTCTTGGCGGTGCCGAGGCCGCGACGCTCGTCTTCATGATGAACAAGGAGGTCGGCGGGAAGCCAGCGCCGATGGGCATCCAGGTCGTGGACACCGGCTACGGCCTCGAGAGACTCACTTGGATCTCACAAGGGACGCCCTCAGCCTACGAGGCGGTCTTCGGCGACGTGCTCTCGAGCCTCAAGGAATCCTCGGGCGTGAGCGCCGAGGAGAAGATCCTGCAGGAGTACAGCAGGGTGGCGGGGCTCACCAAGGTCGAGACCGCCAGGGACATCCGCGAGATCCGCCTGGAGGTCGCGAAGAGGATCGGCATAGCCTATCAGGACCTGCTGGAGGCGATCATGCCTCTCGAGAACCTCTACGTCCTCTGCGACCACACCAGGGCGCTCATGTTCCTCCTGGCCGACGGCGTCGTGCCCTCGAACGTGAGAGAGGGATACTTCGCGCGCCTCCTCATACGGCGGGCGATAAGGGCGATCGAGACTCTCGACCTCGAGCAGACACTGGACGAGATCGTCGCCATGCAGCTCGACATGTTCAAGGACGACTTCCCCGAGCTCGAGGAGAACAGGGAGAGCATGGCGCGCATCGTCAAGATTGAAGAGGGGAGGTACAGGGACACTCTCGCCAAGGGCACGGCCACGGTCGCGAGGCTGGAGGAGAAGGTGAAGGCCGAGGGCGGGAAGATCGGGATCGACCAGCTCGTCGAGCTCTACGACTCCCACGGTCTCAACCCCGAGATGGTCTCCGAGATCGCGAAGGAGAAGATCGAGATTCCCGACGACTTCTACGCGAGGGTCGCGGCGAGGCACGAGAAGCGTGAAGTCGAAGAGGAGATCAAGCGCGAACTGCCAACGGGTCTTCCCGCCACGAAGCTCCGCGTCTACGAAGACGAGAAGATGCGCAAGTTCACCGCCAAAGTCGTGGCGGTGAAGGAGAACATCGTCGTCCTCGACCAGACATACTTCTACCCCGAAGGCGGCGGGCAGGAGCCGGACCATGGCACGATTGGCGGGAATCGAGTCGTCGACGTGCAGAGGTCTGGCGTCTCAGTCCTGCATTTCACTGAAGGAAAGCTCAAGGTGAAGAAGGGGCAGAAGGTCGAGTGCGAGATCGACTGGGACAGGCGGATTAACCTCATGAGGAACCACACCGCCACTCACCTCGTCTTGGCGGTGGCCAGAGAGGTCCTGGGGAAGCACGTCTGGCAGGCGGGCGCGCACAAGTCTGAGAGCGAGGGCCGCCTCGACATCACCCACTTCGACAATCTCAAGCCCGAAGAGAAAGAAAGGATCGAGAGGCGCGTGAACGACATCATCCTCGAGGACATCCCCCTGAAGAAAAGCTTCGTCCCGCGGGAGGAGGCCGAGCGGAAATTTGGCTTCAGGCTGTACCAGGGAGGCGCGGTCCCGGGGGAGCTGGTCAGGGTCGTGCAGATCCCCGGGCTGGACGTCGAGGCGTGCGGCGGGACTCACTGCGACAGGACCGGTCAGGTCGGTCCCTTTAAGATACTGAGGACGAAGAGGATACAGGACGGGGTCCTCCGGCTCGAGTATGCGGCGGGCAGGCCAGCCGTCGACGAGATACTCAAGGAGTCGTCGATGAGGGCGGAGATAGCCGACATCCTCGGCACGACGATCGAGCAGATGTCCGAATCAGTGAAGCGCCTGTCCAGCGAACGCAAGGAGCTGAGGAAGGAAGTCGAGAGGCTGAAGCGGGAGAAGATGACGATACTCGCGCAGGGGACTGACGCAAGGACCGGCGCACCGCAGGGAATCGAGGCGGGAGGAGTGTGGGTCTTCACTCACATCATCTCTGGCGGGATGAAAGAGCTCGTCGCACTCGCGGGGGAGCTGCTCGGCGGCGGGAAGGCGGTGGCGATACTTGGCGCTGAGGGAGATACGGCGAGCATCGCCGTGGGCAGATCCGAAGGCGTGAATCTGGACTGCAGGGAGATCATCGGCGAGGGTGTCGCCCTGATCGGCGGGAAAGGCGGGGGAAAGCCCGACTTCGCGCAGGGCGGCGGGCCTAACATTGCGGGAGTGAAGGCGGCTGTTGAGAAGATGAAGGAGTCGGCCCTTTCGAAGCTGAGGGCGGGTGCGAACTGAGATGGCCCGCGGCACCCTGAGGATGAAACTCAAGGAATACAGCGAGATCACCAAGGTCGGGCCGATACTCCGCCGCTACTTCATCATCGGCGCGTTCGACGGCGCTCTCACGGTCTTGGGCATCATACTGGGAGCCATCGTGGCGGGGGCGGGAGAGGAGCACAGGAGCCTCGTGCTAGCGATGAGCTTCAGCGCGGCGATCGCGCTCTCGATATCGAGCCTGGTCGGAGCCTACGAGGCGGAGAGGGTCGAGAGGAAGATCAATCAGACCACCCTGGAGCACGCGATGCTTGCAGAGCTGGGCGAGACTCACAAGGAGGCTTTCACCTTCGCCTCGCTGGCGAGCGCCGGAGTCCACGGCATCGCTCCGCTCATCGCCTCCCTGGTCCCCGTTGTACCGTTCTTGTTCATGTCGTTCGTGGACGCAGTGTGGATCTCCATCATAATCACGCTCTCTTTCCTGTTCGCGATGGGCGCGTATATGGGGCGCATGGCGAAGGAGCACGCGATATTCTCCGGGCTGCGTTTCGCGGCCGCCGGTCTGGTCACCGCCATAATCCTTTGGCTTTTGGGCGCGACCCGATGAAGCCACATTTTAATACCTCGGCAGGCTAGGATTGAACGAGATGTTGAGTCCCGAAAAAGAGATAGAGGACCTGAAGTCGACTGTCGCCAGATACTTCCCGGTCTATGAGGTTCGGGTCAGGCCCGAGGTGCTGACGTTCTTCGTCCACGTCGAGCCGGTGACGCTCGACAACAGCTTCGATGAGATGAGGAGGCAGCTGATCCCCCGCGGCTACGTACCCTTCATCACGAGGGACAAGGGCGAGCACATCGTCCTGATACACCGGAAGCCGCCGGCGAAGTTCGTCGGATCACAAGTGAATGTCGTCATGCTCGCCCTCACGATCATCACCACGGTCATCGCGGGCGCGATGCTCTGGGGAGCGTACGACGCCATCGACATGTTCGACATCAGGAGCATCGCCTTCGGCGCGCTCTTCTTCGCCTTCCCGCTCATGCTCATCCTCGGCATCCACGAGATGGGGCATTTCATCACCGCCAAGAAGTACCAGGTCGCGGCGTCTCTGCCATTCTTCGTCCCCTCCATACCGCCGCTCGGGACCTTCGGCGCGGTCATAAGCATGCGGGACCCGATACCTAGCAGGAAGGCCCTGCTGGACATAGGGATATCCGGCCCGCTCTACGGCCTCGCCGTGGCCATCCCGGTCACGCTCATCGGACTCTTCCTCATCTCACGCGACCCCAGGACGGCGGTGGTCGTCGGCGGCGACGCTGTCGCCCTGCCTTCGTACCTCTACGAGTTCCTCGCGATGTTCTTCCCGCTCCCCGCAGACGCCCGGGTTCACCCGACAGCGTTCGCCGGCTGGGTCGGTCTATTCGTCACCGCATTGAACCTCCTCCCCGCGGGGCAGCTTGACGGCGGTCACGTTGCCCGTGCGGTCCTCGGCGACCGCGCGAAGTACCTGAGCTACTTCACGATTCTCACTATGCTTCTCCTCGGCCTCTTCGTCTATGAGAGCTGGCTCATCATCGCGCTCTTCATCATGTTCCTGGGAGCGAGGCATCCGCCGCCGCTCAACGACATCACGAAGCTCGGCCTCAAGCGCAAGGCGGTAGGGGTCGTTGCCGTCGTGGTCTTCCTCGCGGCCTTCGTGCCCAGACCTCTCGTCATCGTGCCGGAGAACCCGGACTTTGCCTTTGAGGCACCGACGCCGTTCACCGTCAACGTGACGTCGGGCACGAACACCACCGCCAACTTCACGATCGCGAATACCGGCAACACCTACGCGTACATCACCGTCAAATTGCGTTCCGCCGACATAGTGAACCTGCGTAACGCCAATCTCACCGTCATGTTTCTAAACTACACGGGCTCCGGATTCAACGAGACCGTGAACTCCGACAACTTCACCGTCCTCTTGACACTCGACCAGTCGGTGAACGTCACCTTCTCTGTGAACTCCAGCGGCTCCAACCATGTCGAGTTCGTGCTCCCAGTGAGAGGCGACATGGAGTTCGGCCCGACGAAGGAGCTCGAGGTCAGCATCAGCGTGACCTAGAGAAGACCGTGAAGTGCCTAGTCAACGATCCATGGACGCGGACCGGATATGTCTCTTCGAGCTTCAGATCCGGCCCCGCCATAGTCGCGTGCCTTTCCTCCGGGAGGCAGATGGCCAGGTGCGCTCCGGGCTTGAGCAGCTGCCCGAACGCCTCGAAAGCTCTCGGGTACAGTGACTCGATTGACTCGCTCTTCGTGCTCGACGAACGGCCGTATGGCGGGTCTGTCGCTATCGCGTCGACCTTCTCGACGAGCGAGGACAGCTTCCCCACGTCCGCCATGATCAGACGTCCAGTCCGATTGAAGTGACTCAGGGTCTTCCGCGAGCCCGCAATCATCTCGCCGTCGATGTCGGATCCGACGATCTCAGCGCCGACTAGCGACGCCTCCAGGAGGATCCCTCCCGTCCCGCAGAACGGGTCGAGCAGCCTCCCGCCATATGAGACCCTGCTCAGGTTCACGAGCGCGCGGGCGAGGCGGGGATGGAGCATGACGGGCTTCTTGAAGGGCCTATTGGCGGGGCGCCTCCTCTCGAACTCCGTGCGGTTCACCTTGCACAGGACCCTGGAAAGGTGCCACTTCTTGCCTTCGTGCACCCTGAATGTGACCTCGGGTTGCCCTAGATCGACCTTTCCGGTCCCCGCGAGCGCCTTGCCGATCTTCTCCTCAACCGATTTTCTCACGGAACCGCCGCGGGCGGGCGCCCTCACCATGAACCTCGCTCCCGCCAAGTCGAGCTTCTCCGAAGCCGCCAGGATGTCCTCGAAAGCTCCCGCCGCAATCTCCTCGTTGACGAAGTGACTCAACGCGAGTCTCTCCGCCACGAGCTCCGGCTTCGCTTCGGCTGCGAACGTCATCAACGGGCCGTCGACCTCGACGTCCGTCGCACGCGCCTTCAGCGCCTCGAAGCAGGCTGCCGCCTCGGCGCTAGGGAGGGTCGGATGCTCCCCGGAAAGCTCGATTAGCCAATGCATCATGACACCTAATCAAGGGAGACATCTTGATACTAACGAGAGAATAAACGAGCAGAGCACGCAACCAATCACCGATGATTGTCGAGGGAAACCTCGCGGTAAGCAAGGCTTATATATCACGCTCGCTCATATGTCTCTGCTCTCCAAAGCAAGGGCAATGCACCATAGAAATGATGGCATCCCTGTTTTAGCTTGGGAGACTTCACGTGCACCCGGGTCGCCGCGAGACGATTGCGGGGAAGGGTAGAGAACACTGGAGGGGACTCCTAAAGTCTCCGATGCACAGCGTTCGTTGATACCACTCATATGTAGCCTGGACGTGTGCTAAGCCGACAGGTCAGCGGCTAACTCCACTGTTTGGGGAATGGCTCGGCTCGGGCGCCGATGAAGGTCGTGCCAAGCCGCGATAGGCGCCGGGTATGCGCATGGAACATTTGATCCGGCGACTACCGAATGAGACTTCTTGCCCTTCGGGGCATTGGGTAACCAAAGGGAACCCCCGGGATTGAAGCATCCTAGTACGGGGAGGAAAAGAAATCAATCGAGATACCCATAGTAAAGGCGATCGAACTGGGTACAGGGCAAACCGAATCCCCTCATGAAAGTGAGGGGAGATGTGGTGTTTGGACCCCGGTACTCCCTACCGCGTGAACTCAAAGTCCACTGGAACGTGGCTCCGTAGAGGGTGAAAGACCCGTAGAGGTAAGCGCGGACGGAGATTCGGGGTATCCAGAGTAGCGTGCGTTGGATATCGCGCGTGAATTTGGGAGGCATAAACTTCCAACCCTAAATACGTCCCGAGACCGATAGCGCAGTAGTAGCGTGAGTGAAAGCTGAAAAGTACCCCTGACGGGAGGTGCAAAGTGCCTGAAACCAAACAGTTACATACATGTAAGGCGGGAAAGCGAAGAAACCCGAAAGGGTGGAGCGCCGTCTTGCTATCCGTTGTGAATAACGGGCCAGAGAGTTCTGATCAGTGGCGAGGTTAACCCCTTCACGGGGGAAGCCGTAGCGAAAGCAACAGGTCCGCAACGCCGCAAGGCGCGAGGGACGTCGTGTGCTCGCGAGGAGTCACTGGTGCGAAACCCGAAGCCGGTCGATCTATGCCTGGGTAGGTTGAAGCCCCCCGAAAGGGGGGTGGAGGACCGAACCAATGTTGATGTGCAAATCACTTGGATGACCTGGGCATAGGGGTGAAAGGCCAATCTAGGCCGGGGATAGCTGGTTCCTCTCGCAACCAGTCGCAGCTGGACCTCCGACGAGGCAGACTATGGGGTAGAGCTACTGATTGGGCATTTAGGCGGAGAAATCCGTCGGTGCCCTGTCAAACTCCGAACCTGTGGTCGCCGTAGACTCGGGGAGTCGGGCACCCGGGGTAAGCTTGGTGTCCGAAAGGGAGACCGCCCAGCCTGTGGTTAAGGTCCCCAAGTACCGACTAAGTGCAATATGGAAAGGAGTTCGCTGTCTCAGACAGCTGGGAGGTGGGCTTAGAAGCAGCCACCCTTCAAAGATAGCGTAACAGCTCACCAGCCGAGACAACGGGCCCTGAAAATGGACGGGGCTAAGTCGGTCACCGATACCATGGAACACCGCAAGGTGATTTTGTAGAGAGGCGCCGTGCGCGATGAGAAGTCTGGCCGTGAGGTCAGGTGGATCGCGTTCGGATGAGGATTCTGGTAGGAGTAGCAGCAAAGCACGGTGAGAATCCGTGCCGCCGAAAGGGCCAGGGTTCCTCGGCAATGTTCGTCAGCCGAGGGTTAGTCGATCCTAAGCGCATCCTTAACCGAGATGCACGAAAGGGAAGCTGGTTAATATTCCAGCACCTAGCAAGCCCCTGCCCACTGTCGTAAGCATCTAGGTAGTCCGAGTGCTCTAGCCAGGGCATTCAAGCGCCTAAACCCGTGGAGGCCGTAATGGCGAGAAGCGGGCGAATGCGCGAGTAGGGGGACGAATGTCCCCTTCGGCTTATCCTTGGTGCCAGTGAAAGCTTCAGTGGGGTCAGCTTGTTAGTTCGTACCTAGAACTGACACAGGTGCCCCTGGGTGAGAAGCCCTAGGCGTGTCGGCGATAATCTAGGCGAGGGAATTCGGCAAATTAGCCCCGTAACTTCGGAATAAGGGGTGCCAGCCTCGCGAGAGGCTGGTCGCAGTGACCAAGGAGCTCCGACTGTTTACTAAAAACATAGGTGGCCGCCAGATCGAAAGGTTTTGTATGGCCGCTGAAGCCTGCCCAGTGCTGGTATCTGAAAGCCTCTTTCAAGGGGACGAAGGACCGGTAAACGGCGGGGGTAACTATGACCCTCTTAAGGTAGCGTAATACCTTGTCGCTTAATTGGCGACTTGCATGAAGGCCCAACGAGAGCTCTACTGTCCCCGCCTAGAAGCCGGTGAAACTGATGTACTGGTGCACAGTCCAGTATCTTCCACCCGAAAGCGAAGACCCCGTGGAGCTTTACTGCAGCCTGTCGCTGCCGTATGATTTTGAATGTGTAGTGTAGGCGGGACTCGTTACCAGGGCCTGTCGCTAGGCAGGTTCCGAGAGAACAATGAAACACCGCCCTTTTGGGGTCGTACGGCTTACCTCTTCGGAGGGACAACGGTAGGTGGGCAGTTTGGGTGGGGCGCCACGCCCTCAAAAAGATAACAAGGGCGCCCAAAGGTTGGCTTAGGTGGGTCAGAAATCCACTGTTAACTGTAAGGGGAAAAGCCAGCCTGACGTGGACTTGCCCAACGAGAGTCCACGACACGAAAGTGGGGCCTAGCGAACCAATGAACCTCATTTATGGGGGTCATTGATATCAGAAAAGTTACCCCGGGGATAACTGAGTTGTCGTCGGCTAGAGTTCCTATCGACCCGACGGCTTGCTACTTCGACGTCGGCTCTTCCTATCCTGGCGGTGCATGAGCTGCCAAGGGTGGGGTTGTTCGCCCATTAAAAGGGATCGTGAGCTGGGTTTAGACCGTCGTGAGACAGGTTTGTTGCTTTTTGGTGGAAGCGTTTTGGTGCCTGAGGGGCAGGAACCTTAAGTACGAGAGGAACGAGGGTCCGGCGCCTCTAGTTTATCAGTTGTCTGGCAAGGCATGCTGAGCAGCCACGCGCTACGTGGATAAGAGCTGAAAGCATCTAAGCTCGAAGCCACCCCTAAGACTAGGCACCTTACGACCGCCATAATTGATGGCGTTGATAGAGCTCGGGTGTACGCCGGAAGCCTTCGGGCGACCGGTTCAGCCCGGAGCCACTAACAGTCGTAGCCGCTACAGTACCACGTCGGTGGTGCAAAGACGGCTTAGCCGTCAAACAGGCTGCATATGACCTATATTTTTCTCGCAAACGAAAGGATGAGCGAAGCTGCCGTCCGTCACGATTTAGCCGTCAGATGATGCCTTATGAGTCTCAGAATCCAGAATCACGCCAAAGCGCTGAAATATGGTGTAATAAGGGTCGGCATCCAGAGCGTGGATTCCCATGAACAGAAACATGAGCATTGTAGCAGTGGCTATCTTGACGACGACGTCGCTAGCGACGCTTTTCACGATCGCCCCAAGTCCGGTTCAAGCACTGTCGGGCGGCCCCGACGCTTTCGGCTACACTTACGATGACACAGCGCCGTACTCATGGATTCCTGCGGCGGGCAACGTCGTGGCAAACATGCCGACGAACTGCGACAACGTGCCAGGAGCAAACGACTTCCTCTTTGGCGCTTTCACGTTCTACGGCGTCGCCTACAATAATGTCATGGTCTGTCCCAACGGCTTCGTGAAATTCGCCGGAGCGCTGAACTCCGGCACAACGGCAAGCTTCAATCTCCCAAGCGGTGGCATTCCCAACGCCGACATCGTCGGCTTCGGTTCCGCGTCTCTCGACCCGACGCTCCCGGGCAGCGGGCTGGTCTATTTCGACAAGCAGCCGACCCAGAGCGTCGCGACATGGGACAATGTCAGTCTCTCCGCCACCATCCGCGTGCAGTTCCAGATAATCATGAAAGACACCGGTGTCATCGACATCCAGTACAGAGGCATCCCGAACGGCTACTCCTCGATCGCCTCCGGAATCGAGAGCCAGCAGGGCGACATGGGCCTCCAGTACTCGGGATCTGTTGCCCCCGGGATGCTCAGGAACGGCACGAACGTCAGATACATGCCTCCATCGCCGCCGGTGGCAGACGTCCTCACCATCATGGGGCAGGACCTCGCTCCCGCCAGCGCCACGCAGACAGAGTCGGTCCTGATGGAACGGTATGTAATGACCGTGGGGTCGGGCGCGATAGGCCTCAGTTACTTCAGGGTTCAGAAGCTGGGCAGCGTCCTGGACTCGAATGTATACGTGCGCATCTACAACGACACGAATGACAACTCAAAGGTCGACACGTCCACCGATCAGCTCATCCTCGGATCGACTTCTCCGACGGCAGGAATTGTGACCGTGACCTTCACGACTCCAATGATCATCACTCCTACCAGCACGCAGCGTTGGATGGTCGTGGTTGACTGTCAATGCAGGGCGGTCCCTGGGGACACGTTCGGGGTGCGCATATCCGACACCATCCCATCCGCCACCGTTGCGGGCATCGACACAGTCAGTTATGCCCCTACCGCCCCGATCGATTCCAGCACGACGACAGTCGTGGCATTCCCCACAAGCACCCTTACAATGTCGTTCTCCGGCCGCGCCCCCGCCACGGTGATGCAAGGCGAGGGGGGCGTCGTGATGCTCGAGATGAACGCCACTGTAGACATCGGCTCGGTCAGGCTGACGCGGGTCAACGTGACCATGACGGGGATTCCCCCGCGCGATGCAGATGTGTACCGAGCGTACCTCATCTCCGACAGCAACGACGACGGTCTCTACGAGCCTTTGATCGATAAAGAGCTGGCGAACGCCGTGTTCAACACGGGAGTCGCATCCTTCTTCATTTCATTCCGCATCGACGCGGGAGCGGCAAACCGCGAACGCATCCTGATCGTCTTCGATGTCTCGCCCTATGCTGTTCCGGGCGACACGATTGGAGGCTCTTTGTCCTCGGCGGCCGAGATGATGACCGACACCTGCAACGCGGTCATAGCGCCGGGAGGATTCCCTGGCGTCTCCAGTAACGCTCTCGTCGTTGCGGGGACGCCCAACACGGTGAGCATCACTTCATGGAACGACAGGGCGCCCGCCACGGTCTTCATGGGAGACTCGAACGTGGTGATGGCGGACTTCACCATGGCAGTGGACGCGGGCATGGCCAGGATCGATAATGCAAACTGGCTGAACATCACGCTGACTGGAATCCCCCCGAACGCGATGGACATCGGATTTGGTCCGATGGGGCAGGTCGGGCTCTGGGATGACATGGACAACGATGGCGTCCTGGACCTCGGCACGGACTTGAGGGTCGCGGGTGGCTGGTTCTCCGGTGGTCCGGTGTTCGGATGGGTCGCAAGGATGATGCCGTTCATGGGTCCAATCGAAATCCACACAAGCTCGCCCCGCAACTTCATCTTGACCTATCAGATTAGCACGACGGCGATGGTGGGGGACACGGTTGGGGTGCGGATTGACAATGTCACCTCCGCTCGCTTCCAGACGCTGACGGTCCTCTCACCACTCAATCTGCCAGCGCAATCGTTCAATTCCCTCATCCAGATGAACGCCTCGGACGTCCTCACGATGGACATGACCAACTTGGCTCCACTGACCGCGGCGCCTTTTAAGACGGGAGTCGTGATGGGCAAGGTCGGACTGAGCGTGCCTGCGGGTCTCGGCAGCAATTACGTCGAGGTCCGGGGCATCAGCATCAACCGAGTCGGGACATCCTCGGACCAAGACGTCTCCGCGGTCGGGGTCTACCACGATGTCGATGACGACTCGCTCTTGGATCCCTTGACAGACCAGTTCCTTGGCGCTAGCACATTCTCAGGCGGGATGTCATGGATTAATTTTGACCCGATGTTCGGCTGGAATGGACTTCGGGTTCAGGGCGGCACGACAGAATCAATCCTGCTCGTGATCGATCTGTCGCCGGTCGCCACTCCATTGGCGACCATAGGCCTGACGATACCCTCGCCAACGAACGTCAACATCGACATGATGACCAGCGACAGTGTGTCGCCGATCAACTTCCCGCTCGCAACCGGCCTCCTCGTCGTCCGCGGCATCGCGGCGATTCCTACGCTGGTCTCGCCTTGGACCTTGTCACCGCCAGCCATCGACGGCCAGTTCTCCCCAGGAGAATGGTCAGATGCGCTCTTGGTCGACCTCCGACCGGTGATGGGAAACCGCCTTTCCACATTCATGTTCCTCAAGAATGACGCGACGAACCTCTACATCGCCTACGATGTCGTCGGCGACCGCACAGCCGACTTCGAAGATTCTGCTTCGATAGCATTCGACACCGGCAATGATGCTGTGGCAACGGAAGGCATGGAACCCATCTTCAACGTCGGCGGCTGGAGCGAGTCGTACCAGAATCACAGGGTATACAACGCGACTACTGCAACTTGGGTTGTGGAAGACGCGCCTTTCGAATCCAGCCTGCCGGGCCACGCCACTCTCGACTTGCAGAGGAGCTTCACGCAGTCCCCCATGGAAGCAATGAACCATCCAGTCATCGAGTTCCAGGTGCCGCTCGCGCTTCTTGGCGCGGTTCCTGGGGACACATTGGGCTTCGCGTCAGGCTCTCCGGCAGGGGCCTCTCAGGCCGGAGTTTCAGATTCGTGGGGCTTCGGCTACTTCGCCTCCTGGCCGTTCGCTTTCGGCCCGACGATGGGCCCGCCCGCGCTGGAGGAATACGGAGACCTGGTGCTCGGCAAACCACCTGTGGGAGACATCACGGTGACATGGATCGACCGTGCACCGGCCGTGGTCGTGCAGGGGCAGGCCGATGTGGTCATGGCGAGCCTGACCATGGAGGCGAACATCCCGATGGCGACTCTCGACGCCATCAACGTCACCGCCGCGGGCACGGGCATCGATTCTGACATTGCGGGAGTGAAGCTCTTTGACGACGTGAACGACAATGGAATCTTGGACGCGGTCATCGATGTACAACTGGGGGCCACCGCGACCTTCTCAGGAGGCTCCGCGAGCTTCACTGGCCTGGCGAAAAGTATTATCCTAGGCACGACGGAGCAGTTCCTGATTATCTACGACTTCTCCGTCACCGCCACAAGCGGAGCGACGATAGGAGCGCAGGTGACCGGGGCGAGCGACATCGTGTTCGCTGGCGGCAATTCGGTCGCAGGCATGTTCCCCATGCAATCGTGGAACAGCCGCGTCAACACCCCGCCGACCGCTGCCGGACTTACGGTCAATGGATTCGCAGCGCTCACCGCAGACATCTTGCACATAGTCACTCCCCCGGGAGACCCGCCTCTCGCGTGGAGCTACGCAGACGGCGACGGCGACCCGCAGAGCGAGTACAAGGTTCAGGTGTGGACCGGGCCTTCGGGTAGCGGAGTCCTCATGTGGGATCCGCCCTCGGGAGTCGGGGCAGCGACGTCGGTCAATTACAACGGCGCTGCGCTCATGGACGGTGCGACCTACTACTTCCAAGTGCAAGTCTTCGATGATGTGCAGTGGGGCAGCTGGGCGGAGGTAGAATTCCGCATCAACACGCCGCCTCAGGCCCCAGCAATCCCCATCAGCCCGCCGGACGATGCGATTATCCCAGCCTCCTCCGCGCAGACTGTGATCTGGGACACACCTTTCGACGCGGAGGGCGACCCGATCACGTACGCATGGGAGGTCGAAGAGAACGGGACATGCACATATGCCTCCATAATGGCCAGCGGCGTTGGACCATCGAGCGTGAGCGGAGCGTTCGTCACCAACGTCAGCAGCGCTTATTGCTGGCATGTCGGTTCAAGCGACGGTTGGGAGTCGTCTGGATGGAGTGTGGACTGGAACTTCACGACGAACTCCGTCCTCAACACGCCTCCGGTGCTGAGCCTGCCATCCGTGGCGCCTCTGACCGGCAGCACGATCACATTGTTCGCCTACTCCGTCCGATACAGCGACGCGGACAGCGAGGCACCGGCGCCAGGGGGTCCTCTGCTTTGGATTGAGAAGGCCGGCGTCCCTATCGCCGGAGCGCCTTTCGTCATGACCCCCGGAGCATGGGTCGGAGCTCCCAACGACTACGCGGCGGGAAGGGACTATGACTTCGGATTGACGCTCCCTGCCACGGGCATGGACTACACATTCTACTTCGTTGCCTCGGATCCCTGGGGCGCGTCCGATTCCACAGCGCCCATCGACGCTCCCGATATAACCAACACGGCCCCGGCACTGACCTGGCTGGGCACAGGGAATTATGCGACGGATGGTCTGGACATGGAGCTCGGGACCACCTCTACACTGTTCACCTTCAGGGTCGTGTATTCCGACCTTGACAACGACGCACCTGCGAGCATCGACGTCCTCATTGAGAAGCCGTCGGGCACCACATGGGGCACTCTGCCCTTGGCATGGGAGTCATGGATCGGCGCGCCTGGGGACTACGTCGCGGGAGCAGTCTACAACGCTTCGACGACGCTGGCGCCATCTGGCCTAGACTACCTGTATTCTTTCAGCGCTTCCGACGGAACGGATTGGGCGGCGGGAGCGCCGACCATCGCGATTGACGCGCCGGACGTGGATGATCCGCCAACGGCCGATGCGAGGATCTGGCCGATGACGAACGGGTTCAGGGACACGGTCTTCGTCTTCGACGCCGCCAACTCCACAGACGACCTCGGCCTCACGGCCTGGCAATGGGAGTTCGGCGATGGATTCACCTCAAACGTCGAAAGGGTCTCGCACACCTATGCATCGCCTGGGACTTTCACTGTGAATCTCACGATCTGGGACTTGTCCGGCCAGAGCGACATGGACACATTCACGGTCTCGGTGGCCAACCGGCTTCCGATAGCACAGGCATCGGTCTCGCCCTCGTCGTCTGGTTATGTGACCACGGTCTTTACTTTCGATGCCACCAGCTCGACGGACTCGGACGGCTCGATTTCGTCCTACAGCTGGAATTTCGGCGATGGAGATGGCGACACCGGAGCGATAGTCACGCATACCTACTCCTCGAAGCAGTCGTTCGGCGTGACGTTGACTGTCACAGACAGTGACGGTGCGACGGACCAGACCTCGTTGACCATCTATGTGGTCAACAGGGAGCCAGCGATCACTTCCAAGACGCCGTCGTTCGCGGTCGCGAACCTCAAGACAGGCGTCTCTCAGACGTTCAGCGTGGTCGCCAGCGACGCCGACGGAGACGTCCTCAGCTACAGCTGGACGGTGAACATCATGCCAGTCGGGACGAATTCGCCCTCGCACGACTTCCAGTCCTCCACGATCGGCTCGTTCGTGATCATGGTCACGGTCACCGACGGGATTGATTCCGTGTCTTCGACATGGGCCGTGACGGTGACGCCAGGCGATGCAGCAGCAGCTTTCCCACTGTTGTGGGTTCTCTTGGCGATCGTCATCATCGTGGTAGTGGTGGTCATCAGCGTGGTGCTTGTCATCCTTCTTGGAAAGAGGAAGAAGGAGCGGAGGGGCCAGCAAGGCGGAGCGATGTTGCCGCAGCCTCCGGTCCAAGGAACGACGCTCCCGCAGCAGGGAACGCCACAGTTCCCGCCACCCTCGCCGCCGCTGCAGCCGCCACCTCCCCCGCGAACACCTTGAGCCACCCGGGGTCAACGGCGCTGGGACTTCGATCAGCCAACAGGCCCGAGCCTACACACCCTTGTAGACCTCGACCAGCTCGCCCCACGCCGCGTCGGTCTTGATACCTTCCGGGCTGAAATGGGTCCTGACAGCCACGAACCCCGCCTTGTGCAAGGCATCGATTAGTGCGGACATCTTGGGCGGAGACACCCTCAGCTTCCTTGACAGATAATCCGTATCGTAGAAAAGGCCGGGCGCGCCGACCTCGGCCTTGAGGAGCCCGACCAATTGTGAAGTCTCGTGGCGCATGTGATGGAGGGGTGTGAGGTGGGAGACAAAGCCCTCGTCGAGCAGTCCGCCCGCCCACAGCGGCCCAGCGGAAACCTGATCCGGCGGCGGGCCCATTGATAGAAGCCTTTCCCCGGTCTCCGTATCGTGCGCAACGTGCCCCATGCGGCTCAAAGTCTCGTCCGCCTTCCTCGCGCCGGTACCTACTGCCATGATCGCCCGCATGTAATGGTCCGTGCTGAAGGAAAGCAACGGGGTTATCGACTTGTCATGCCTGGCTGCCACCCTCGCGCAGCAGCCGATCAGAATCCTCAGCCCGACCTCCTTGCAGCAGTCTATGTGGAGCGGCCTCGCCTCATAGTGTCGGATGCAGGCTTTCGTTTGGGCTCCGCAAAGAACCGCGGTGTCCGTGGCGGTAATCCCCACCAAGCCGTCCCTGGGGGCCGCCTGGAAAGCGATGTCCAGGTACGGCACGGGAGTACCAAAGGGGTCTATGTCTATGAACTCGTAGCTGGTCTTGGAGAGGTGGGCCTGGATTCTGTCATTGACGACCGACTCGAGCCTGACACCGTTCAATTCGGCGTTCTTCAGTAATAGTTCGGAAGCTGTTTTGCTCTGGTCGTTGCATGTCACTCTGCTTCCGCGAACCTCAAGCGCCACCCTGATTCCCAACGCGCCCGTCGCAGACAGCCCGTCCAGAAAGGTGACACCATGGCGCCCAAGCGCCCTCATGAGCAGGACGGTCATGTCCCTGTTCTTCTCCATAGTCGGATTGTAGAAGGGCAGACCCGTATCCTTTCCCGGGCCCCTGCCGCGCGGGATGTCAGGGACAAGCAGTCTCGCAAGGCCCTCCCGAATCTCGCGCAGCCGCACGCCGTTCAAAGTAGTTCGCCTTTCATCAGCTTGACAATCTTGTACGGCAGAAGGTTGCGGTTGACTTGGGTGACCTCTAGGATGCGGACATCGTCGCGCCGCCTGATGTCCTGGAGCAGCGGGTTCCGGGACTTCTTATGGAGCGTGAGGATGAGCGGCTTGTCGGCGTCCATCGCCTCCTTCACCGCCGCCACGAACGACTCGCTCTCCACCTCCATCTTCCCGACCTCATCAATGACGATGACGTCCGCGCTGGCGGTCGCTCCCTTCAGGGCATTGACGCCGATGTCCTCGAGCGCGGTTATATCCACTCCGTACCGCCCTACCATGACCTTCGACTCGATGTCCTTCGAGGCGAACACTTTCTTGTCCTTGGTCGCCCAGTCCATGACGTAGAAGCCCTCGCGGCGGCCTCTCTTCACGATGGGCTCGGTCACCATCCCGCCGACCTTCTTCCCGTCCCCCTCGAGCATCTCGATGACCTTAAGAAGCGCATAGGTCTTGCCCGCGCCGGGCAATCCAGTTATCCCAATCTTCAGATTCTGGCCCATTGGATTCCGGGCACCTATATGGCCGAGCCATTATATAAGATGTATCTTATAATATGACAACGCGCAAGCACGGTCAGCTGGCCTTCGCGAGCACGTCGGGACCGCGGACCTTCCTGACTGCGAGCACGGGCACTGGAGAGCGCTGGGCTATCTGATCTTGCGTACCCCCGAGGACGGCCCCCTTGATCCCCTCCTCCGGGCCGGCGCCGATTACCAGCATGTCGTAGGTCTTCGATTCCTCCACGACGGAATCCACTATGTTCTTCACCTTCGCGAACTCCTCGTAGTACCTGATGCCGTGGGTGCGGCACATCTCCGCCAGCCTGGCGGAGTATGCCTGTTCCGTCTTCAACTCCGCATCGGTTGTAACGGCGCTGAACAGCACGATCTCCGCATTGTACTTCTTCGCCAGGAGGATCGCGTAGCTGGTCGCGTAGGTGACGTGCCAAGCGGGTGCATTGAAGACGAGGATTCTTCTCAGGGGCGGTCTGACCTCGGTAGTCTTCAGGACAACTATGTCGCAGGGAGCCTCACGCACCATGCGGTCCACAGTTGTGCCCAGAATCCGCCCGACCCCGCGACGCCCATGCCAGCCGAGGACCATGAGGTCAGGCTCTTGCTCCTTGACCTCGTCGAGGAGCGCCTCCTCGACCCTGTGCGAAATCACCACCCTGGCCCTCGCCTCCACGCCCTGTTCGGTAATTTCGTCAATGAGAGCGCGCATGTCCCTTTCCACGTCCCTATGGTACGACCTGTCGATCGCGTCCAGAGGGAGCGTGTCCGGGATCTCGACCACATGCACCAGTCGGACATTCCCGTCCTCCACCTTGGCGACTATCGAAGCGAACTCAACGAGGGACCTGTCCTCGAGATTGTCTTGGGCGACGATCACGGAGTATTTCGCCTCTGCGGCGGGGACTATCGCGCTGATGACGGGGGCGGCCACCTCCACGATCCTCTCGCGCTTCGCCCAGAGATAGTGGACCCCGAGGCCCAGGGCTATCCAGCCCAGCGCTATGCCCCATGCAGCCGGTTCGTACAAATAGAGGGAGACCGCCAGGACGCCCTTGGTTGCCATCCCTACAATCGGAATCAGGGGGAAGAGCGGCATGATATAGTATCGCTTCGCGTCCGGCCTCTTCTTCCGCAGGATGATAACCGCGGCGTTGACCATCGTGAAAAGTACGAGGAACATGATGTCGGCGGAGGCTGCAATCTTGACGATATCGAGGGATATCACCATGGTTATGATGATTGCGCCAGATGCGAGGATTGCGACGTGTGGCGTCCTTTTCTTCTTGTGCAACTGACCGAACGCCTTTGGCAGGGCTCCGTCTCTGCCCATCGCGAAGCTGACTCTCGACGAGGAGAAGACGAGGCTGTTCAGAGACGTGAGGGCGCCGAGTATCACGCCGACAACGACGATGGGCAGGCCTATGCCTGGGACGAAGACGTTGGCGGCGGTCGCGACTGCGGCGGGGTCGTGGCTCGCCGCACTCGTTGTCCCTACTCCAAGGATGGTGAACAGGGCGACGAATACGAAGATGACAGTCGCGATGACCAGCGTTATCCAGTGGGCCCTTGGGATGTTCTTCTCGGGGTTTCTGCATTCCTCCCCTGTCTGCGCGATGACCTCGTACCCTTCGAAGACGATGAAAGTGAAACCCATGGCCATGAGGATCGCGAGCGTATTCGTCGCGTTGCTATCGCCGGGGAGCAACGGCGAAAGGTGCGACCAGCTCCCCCGACCCATCATCATCCCCGCGGCCCCGAGTATGATGAAGAGCATCACCATGATGATCAAGGACATCGTCACGTAGGTGCTAGAGCGGCCGATCGTCTTCGTACCCCTGTAGTTGATGTAGATGAAGATCAGGACGACGACCACGGTTAGCGTCTTGGTGAAGATGTCTCTCTCGAAGGGCGAGAACCCGGAGAGCAGCCCGTAGCTGTCCGCGAACCAGGTGACTCCCAGCCCGAACCCCATCGCATAGAATGCACAGACTATGGAGTGACCGAACCAGGACAGCCACCCGCCCAGGAAGCCGAGCGGCTCCTTCATGGCGGTCTTTATCCACAGATACCCGCCGCCAGTCTCGGGGAAGGCGCTCCCCAGCTCCATGTAGCCCATCGCCGTGAGGATCGAGACGAAGAAATTGAGGACGAAAACGATGAGGAGTGCGGGGCCCGCGATGCCTATCCCCGGGCCGACGAGCAGGAAGATGGTGGAACCTATTGTCGGCGCGAGACCTATCATGGTAATTTCGAGGAGGCCGAGGTCCCTGCGGAACTTGACCTCGACTTCCTTTCCCTTGTTCACCGCTGCCATGGTCTCGCCTGCCGACCGATTGACCTGTGATTATATAAGTTGCCCTTCATGAGGCGACGAGACTCATGCCTCCGACACCTGCATCACCCGCATCAGCGTGTATCTGAGATCCTTTACGTACTTCATCTCGCAAGTCGCCACGTGGTTGCCGTACCTGACCTGCAGCCACACGTCCAGCATCTCCCCCTTCAGGCTGGTGTACCTGTAGGTCGACCTCTTGGGCTTCATGCGAGAGCGGTCTATCCGGACCTTGACGTTCGTCACGAACGGCTGGATGCGCACGCCCGCCTCAATCGCCCTTTCGAGAGCATCGACGCTCTCAGCGCTCACCGGCGTCCCCACGTACTGGTGGTAGACCGCCCCGAGCTTGATCCCCGCCTCGAAACAGGCACGTTCACTCTCGCTGCACGCGAAGTACTTCGCTGCCGGGTCGCGGCTTTCCAGCATATATCGGACCCCCTATCAGGTAGCCCAGCGTCGCGGCCAAAGCCACCAAGAATAGAAACCTTGCGGTGTCGGAAGCGTTCCCGGCGGTGACCATGAACGCCAGGGCGACCCCGCAGACCACCGCAATGATCAGGACGATGGGCATTCGAGCTGCGTCCGTGATCCTGGGATAGGGAATCTCGCTAATCATGAGGAATGACGTGACGATGCTGAGCAGAATGACGGGCGTGCTGTAGGACGCGCCGAATAGGTATGCCAAGGAGGTCAGCAGGATGGCATTTGCAGAGACGGGCAGACCCCTGAACCCGCCCTTCTCATGGTCGGACTCGATGAACCACGCGAGGCGGAGTATGCCGAACGCGGCGACAAGGGTGGAGGCGCCGACGGCAAGCGTGTTCTCCGGGGCAACCCAAGCGCTCCCCCTATCCGGGTCGTAGCATATCCTGTAGATCATGAGGGCAGGGGCGATGCAGAAGGAGACGGTGTCGGCGAAGCTGTCGAGGTATTGGCCTCCTTTCCCGCCTCCAAATCGCCTCGCAACGTAGCCGTCGACACCATCGAGGCAGAATGCCGCCATTATCAGCAGGGCTGCCTGGAGGAAGCGGGCGTCGACCGCGCGGAATTTCCCGTCGATTATATATGTGATAGCGAGGAAGCCGGCGACTGCGTTAAGGATCGTGATGTAGTCAGCCGGGTGTATCTTCCTGCGCGAATCCATGCTCGACTTCCGCGACCGTCGTCTCGCCCGCCCGCAAACGGTCCCCCACCGCCACGACTACCTTTGCCGTTGGCGGTAGCAGGAGTTCGACGCGCGAGCCGAAGCGTATCAGGCCTATCTTCTGCCCCTTCTTTATCCTTGCCCCTTCGTCGACGTATGGCACGATTCGGCGGGCAAGAGCACCGGCGATCTGCCTGAGTTCGATTGTCCCCAGAAGCGTTCCAATTTCCCAATCGACCGATTGGTTGTTGGTAGCCGCCTTCAGGCTCGCGGCCGCATGGCCGCCGCTTTGCCGCCTCATTGCGTTGACGATGCCTGACCAGGGGGCCCGGTTCACATGCACGTTTCGCAGCCCCATGTAGATCGCAATGAAGCCCGTGTCCCGATTCGCCTCGATGACCCTGCCGTCGGCAGGCGAGACGATCCCTTTGCCTATCGGTCTGGTCGGGTCCCGGAAGAAGACGAGGAGGACGACGAAGAGGATTCCGAAGGGCAAAGTGAGCAGGACAAGAACGTTGCTGGAGACAGCGATGGCGGTGATCAGGAGCAATCCCATGATCAGGGCGGGGACAACCACGAACACCATGCCGCCGCGGGCAATCATCATGGGGGCATCATCATGGCGGTGAAAAGCTTTGCCCGACATCTCCTGCCCCCGCGCCCTCCTATGGTGCAAAATGCAAGGGTGGATATCGGTGGGAGCGATACCGGCACGCGATGCACCGCCGTGGGCGCAAGTTCGACCCAGAAAGGATGGCCTACCTCGAGAGCGAGGAACGCAAGGCGCTGCTCGACCCGCCAAGAATCCTCCAGCATTTCGATATCCAGCGAGGTTGGATTGTTGCGGACTTGGGGTGCGGTCCTGGCTTCTTCACGTTCCCTCTGGCGGGAATGGTGGGCACCGAGGGTCGGGTATACGGTGTGGATGAGGAGCCAAGGATGATCGTCAGGCTGAAGGAGCGAATCGAGGACCTGCACGTGAAGAACGTCTCGGCGGTCCTCTCCAACGAGGATTCGATACCAATGACCGATGGGATTGTCGACTTCGCCCTCATGTCCACGGTCTTGCACGAGCTTGAAGGATTATCGACCCTCAGAGAAACATGGAGGATCATGAAATCCTCTGGAAGACTTGGCATCGTTGATTGGCGGAAAAAGACGGAGCTGATTGGCCCGCCACGGAGACACAGGCTCGGTGAAGACGAGGCCGCCGCGATGCTCCATTCAGTTGGTTTCGACCCGGGTCCGCCGCTTGATATCAGCCCCTCGCACTACGGCTTCAATGCGAGGAAAATCTAGCTCACGAGATGCGCGTTGCCGAGGCGGACTCTTTCCAGGCCGGCCGCCTTCGCCGCCTCCAGGCAGTTCTTCGCCTCGACCTCGCTCGTTTTCGGCAGATCCATCATCTGGAATGCCGGGGAGAAAGCAAGAAGGCTGTATGGGATGTTCTCGTCAAGAGAGGCTATGAAACCCGCCAGTTCCGCGACCTCCTCTTCCTCGATGTACCCGGGGACGAGCAATGTCGACGCGACCAGAAACGGCACGCCTCTGTCCCCGCGCCTCGCCGAGTAGTCAGCGAGCCATCTGAAGTTGTTGAGCGTCCACCTGTTGTCCGTGCCACAGAGCGCCCTGTTCATTCTCACGTTCCAGGTCTTCAGGTCGAACTTGATGCACCCGCCACTATCGTAGCTGAGGTCCGCCATCTTGCTGAGATACCTTCTGTTCATCGATCCGTTCGTCTCGAAGCATATGCGGACCTTGTCGTTTTTCTCCATGACGATCTCGGAGGTCTCGATGGCGTGCTCTACCTGCGGTGCGGGGTCGCCACCGAAGAAGCAGACGCAGGCGGTCTTCCTGTCCACTTTGGCGGCGAGCCTATTGGACGAGACAACCGGGGACTTCGCCTTTGTCAGGCGGCGGAAATGCCAATTCTGGCAGAACAGGCAAGAGAAGTTGCAGGCCCCGTAGAAAACGGCGAGGTTCTTGTAGCCATGCTCCGCTCCGTTGCTCCGAGAGTACTTGCGGCTGCCGCACCCGGTCCCCGCAGGACAGACGAATTCCGCGACGCAGTTGGTCGGCAGCTTGTCATAATGCCATTGCAGCACCGCGCCGCGCGTCGATCTAATGACGTTGCCGTCGTCCCCCCGCCTGATTCCGCAGTATCCCACTTCACCATCGCCAACTTTGCACATGTTGACGCATTGCGCGCACTGTGCCCCGTCGCTCGGCGGGCGTAGCGGGAGCTTGAACTCGGATCTTGCGCGCTCATGCGCTTTCAGAATGGCTGGCTCGACAGCAGGATAGTTGTCGAGTATGCACTGGCGACAGACGCCTAGGGCGGCGGAGACCAGGCGCTCCCTGCCGCATACAGAGCATGTGCTGGTCTCCCTCCTTTCGTTCATGGGCGGGAATGAATCGAGTTGCCCGAATATAGCACCGCCGAATGCATTGTGAGGGCTAATGAGGATTCTCCTTTCTCCGGCAACTCTTTTATCTTGAAGATGTCCATTCAGTCGCCGCAATAGATTCGTTAGTCAGACGAGGACCCGCCGTTGACCCACTACAAGGACTACAAGGTCTACCAGTGCTTCGCCCTCAACCGGCTTGTTGCGGAACTGGGCATCGACCTCTACCAGGACGGACTGGAGCAGAAGCTCGATTCGATTCTGGCGGAAAGGAACGCGGGGGCATCGAAGGAATCGATCAAGCACGAGATACGGTCGAATCACTTCATGACGAACAAGGTCCTCGACAGCCTGCAGGAAGAAGGTCTGATAATTGTCGAGAAGGAAGAGAACAGGTATCGAGTGAAAATCACGAAGGAAGGGGTCTTACACATACGGCGGTACAATGAGTTCTACAAGAAGCTGTATGAACAGGAGATAAAAGATCATTACAGGTTCGTCGGATTTCCATACTGGTTCAGATAAATGCCGTGCTTCACGCTGACGGCGGGTTCTGCACGACGAATGGCACAAGGTCGTAGGTGCCGTCCTCGTCCTCGCCGACTATCTCCAGGCTGCAGACGAACGTGTCGCCGTGGTGCCTGAATGTCACGACCTGGCTTGTCACGAATTGGTACGCCTCATCGCTTATCGATTGCCCGTCCTTCATCTGCCAGAGGGCTATGACGCGGCTGGGGGGCACCTTCATCGTCGCTGCGACGTCCTCCGCGGCGTGCTTGAGGTACTTCAGCTCGTCCAACTTCGGGGGACCGCCAAACATCTTGACCAGCATGCACCAGCCTGGATATGCCCAGCCGATCAGAGACCAGAGAGACGAAGGCTGCGCGAGGACCATGGCGTCAAAATCGTGCGCGATGCCGCTGGCGCCCCTAAGTGTGACCCCCCTCTTGACCGCATCGGGCTGCGACATGACATGTTCCGTATCCGAAGAGGCGTGCTTGAGGTAGGTAAGGAGGCGGGCGACAGGGTCGGGCCCCTCCGGTATCTTCACAACCGGATTGGCGTCTCGCACCGCCTTGATGACCGCATGTCTCACCACATAGAAGTCGAAGAACTTCCTGATGTCTCGAAGCATGTCGAGTATGATCCAGCCCAAGAAGTAGAGCAACACAAAGAGGAGTGTGAGGAGGAAGGCCGCGCCCCCAAGGAAGATGAGCATGAAGGAAACGACCGCAGCAAGAGTGAGGAATACTATCCTCCATTCCCTCTCTTCCGCCCATCTCAGCGAGTAGAGGAACGCCGACGCGACGATTGCGAGCAATAAGGAAACGAGAGGATGCGCGGCGAGCGCGACAATCAGGACGAAATCTAAGAGGAGCCACAGATAGATGAACGCCCTGCTGTACGTCACCATCTTCCTGACTTTCGGCGCCTTGTCGTAGACGTCTGATGCCAGGTCGAAGGTGGCGCTTATGGGGTTCTCGACCGCCCTTATGTCGGCTTTCTGCACGCTACTTCGAGCGGACGGTGTCCTCTTAAAACCATAGGAACGATTGTTGCTGGAGGAGGGCGCCTAACTCTCCCCGACCATACTCCTCTCGCGGCAGTCCTTGGCTTTCTGGTAGTCGCCCATGCGTGCATAGACCAGTGACAGCAGGCCCCAGACCATGGGATATTCAGGGTCGAGGGAGGTGACACGCTTCAGACAGTCGATCGCCCGCCGATATTCTCGGATGCGGGCCAAGAAGACGGCTTTCGTGAATAGGGCGTCGGGATCGTCTGGGTTCTTTCTGAGAGCGTCTTCGCATGTCTTGAGCCGAAGAGACACGAGGTGTAATGGGTCGTCGAACTGCTGCTCGGTCTGAACAGTCTTAGAAAGTCGTTCTTTTCTTGGCCAGCGCATCGACGTTCATTCTCTAGGAATAGGCATAAAGTCTGTCCCTAGAATATCGTCCATGATAACCTTCAGACAAAGCCTTATAGAGTCACATGGTGTGGAATCAGTTCCCAAGCGTGAAGAAAGGAGGCTGACAAATGCGAACAATCGTCGCGGTGATCGGCGGTCAGAGCAATGTCTCTGACGAGGCGAAGAAGCTGGCGCGTGAGGTTGGCCGCCTCATCGCCGAGCACGACGCGTATCTGGTCTGCGGCGGCATGGAGGGGGTCATGGAGGCAGCGTGCCGCGGCGCGAAGGAGGCCGGGGGGACGACCATAGGCGTGCTGCCCGCGGGATCGAAATCAGACGCGAACCCGTTCGTGGACATTCCGATAGCGACCGGGATGGGCACCGCACGCAATGTGATAATCGTAAGGACCGCTGACGCGATAATCGCCATCGACGGGAGCTACGGAACCCTCTCAGAGATTGCCCATGCCCTTGATCAAGGCAAGACAGTGATTTCGCTGCACAGCTGGCCCCTGCAAAAGGTCGGAGTCGACAAGGGACTCCTGATCGAGGCATCGACGCCAGCACAGGCGGTCGAGCTGGCTTTCAAGCATGTCGAGAAGACCGCGTGAGCTGCGCTACTTGCTCGGCAGGACGCCCTTGGTCGCCTGGAGTGCGCGGTTGATCGTTATCTGGGCTATCGTAGCATAGTGTCCAGATATCTGCGCGATTGGCGTAAGCATCTCCCGGACGGAGATACATGTCGTACAGAACGATGGGTCCTTCATCGTCTTCTGGATGGGTACGAGCGCCTCGAGCTGCTTCGATGTCTCCATGACCTTGCCGTGCGTCTCCAGGGACGCATTCGCAAGTATCCAGTCTTGGCCGAAGAACGCGTTCATCGTCGTTTCGATCTGGTTCTCGAGGAGCTGCCTGAGATCCTGGATCACTCTAATGAAGTCCTTGCTCTTCTTGTAGCGGCTGTCTCCCAAATCGGTGAATGCCCGAGCGACGACCCGCCAGAGATCCCCAATGTTCTCCAGCTCCGACGCCACTACCCTGTCCTCGACGATCCTTCTCGGCTCCGTCTCTCCCACGCTGCTAGCGACCGTCCTGTCCTTGATCGCAAGCAGCAGTTGGCGGACGACCAGCCAGTACAGTCGGTCGACTTCCTCTTCCAGTCTCTTCACTTCGTCCGCCAGGCCGGAACCGCCGACAATGACGCAGTCGAATGAGAGCTTCTCCATCCTCGCAGTCAGGTAATGGAGCCTCCTGATGAGCCCCTCGATGGGGAATCTCGTGGGTTCCGCGAAATTCTCGATGGTTACGAACGTGGGGCCCTGGTTGACTATCGTCAACCCCGTGAGCCGCTTCACGGCGTCATGTATTTCCTGCAGCTGCTCGGGGTCGATCTCCTCCCGGGATCTGATGCGTATCGTGTTCCTCCCGACGACGTAGCTGCCCGTGATGAGGCGGTGGAGGGAGCCCGGCACATCGCAGCTCTCGACATCGATTATGCACTCGGACTGCTCGACCGGCTGCTGGAATAGACCGGCCCTTATCCTCAAGGATCCGTCCTCCTCGCGCATGACGGTCACCATCGCACCCGGGGTGAGCCTCAGACCCTCGGCCCAATCCTTCGGCAGGGAAATTCCCAGGCTCGAGTATCCTAGTTTCTGAACCTTCCGCGTCTCGAGTTCCATCAATGGTATTCACTGCACGTAGGCATATATATGTATTGTAATACGCCGAGGTCCATTGTACGCATTTGGCGGGACTGCCCGTCTCAATCGGGCCTCAAGTCTTCCCC
>Ga0315277_10001542_pt1 | contig 33425 bp, 79 predicted proteins | sample YL17G05_15_MG_FD_203695 | JGI IMG/M metagenome (GOLD analysis project Ga0315277, IMG submission 203695) | Sediment microbial communities from Yellowstone Lake, YNP, Wyoming, USA - YL17G05_15 | ecosystem: Environmental > Aquatic > Freshwater > Lake > Sediment | place: USA: Wyoming | collected...
GGGGAGTTCTAGTTTAGGCAAGAATTGAGGTTGTACTAAACCTAGCACAAGGGAATTCACTCAAACCAAGAAAGAGGTGGACTATGGACGCTGTTGAGACGATGGGTTATGTTGGTGCGACTCCTTGGCACGGCAAGGGCAAGTCGGTTACGAATGAGGATGCCATGTACAACAGCAAGTTGTTCGTGGCGGAATGCGGTTTGAATTGGGAAGCGGAGAAGCGGCAGTTGTATCGTACCCGCGTCGGCGGTGATGGTGCATCGGTCTACGAACCCGCGTCGGCGTGGGAAGTGGTCCGCAAGAGCGATGGTCACGTTCTGGCCGACATGGTAGGCGAGCGGTATACCATTCTCCAGAACGAGGAAGCGTTCGCGTGGTTCCAGGGCTGGCTTGATGCCAAGGAAGCGGCGTTGCATACGGGCGGCGCGTTGTTCGGTGGTTCCCGCATTTGGGCGCTTGCCAAGTTGAACCGTGATCCTATGGAAATCGCTGCTGGCGATATTGTGGAGAAGTACGTTCTTCTCTCCCATAGCCACGACGGTTCCCTTGCGGTGCGCGTCGGTTTCACCCCGATTCGCGTGGTTTGCTGGAACACGTTGAGCATGGCGAATAAGTCGGATGCTTCCAAGCTCATCCGCCTGAAGCATTCCAAGAATGTCCATCAGAACTTGGACAACTTGCGGGATGTGATGAACCTTGTCAATCAGGACTTCGAGGCGACGGCGGAACAATACCGTCTGTTGCAGCGCAAGTCCATCAATCAGAACGACTTGCGTAAGTACGTCAAGCGAGTTCTGAAGGTGGACGCGGAGGACAGCGTTATTTGGACGGGTTCGGCCCGCAGCAAGGAAATGAAGGAAGTGGTTTCCGAGCGGGAAAAGAACACTCTGGACAAAGTGATTGGCCTTTGCGAATCGGGCAAGGGTAACAATCTACCGTCCGTGCGTGGTACTTACTGGTCCGCTTACAATGGCGTGACGGAGTATCTGAGCTACGTCAAGGGACGGAACGAAGATAACCGTCTGAACGCCTTGTGGTTCGGTACGAACGCGACGACGAACAGGGATGCGTTGTCCGTCGCGGTGGATATGGCGAGCGGCATGGCCGTCTAAGGCTATAAGGAAGGGGGGAGAAATCCCCCCTTCCTCTTTTTTTGTCTTATAGGTTTATAGAGGTTGTACTAAACCTATCATGGACGAACGGCTTTTTTGTGAATGGGAGAATGGGTCTTACGTCAATTCTCTTATGGGCGGCGACCGCTTCTTAGAGGATTTGATGGAATTGGTACGGGAGTATGGTCCACCGATCAAGGTGGAAATCCGTGGGGCTAGTATGGTTTCGACAGCGGCCCAAGTGACAGGCTAGACCGTGGTAGGTCGGACCCGAAAACATGCCTAAAAACAAAGTAGGGTGTCTGTTAGCAAGTCGTCTGGACCTGGGTTCAATTCCCAGCTAGTCCAATTGAGGTTGTACTAAAGGAGGCACTATGAAACACGAAGCGAGCGACTGGATTGTGTCTCACTGGATTGGCAAGAGTGTGCGGCAGGCTTGCGGTTCCGAAGACTGCGTAGGCAGGGTTGGAACGGTGGAAGAAACCATGTGGGATGAGAATGGTGCATTGCATTGCCGCATGGTGCATAATTCTGCGCACGGTATGACTTCGGAGTGGTGGTGTCCCGCACTGTTACTGGAGATAAACTAATGGAAAGTTTGACGGCGCTCATTGAAGAGTATCGGGACCACAAGCGTATGCACTGTATGGAAGGTTCTCGCGGTGTCGAGAATCTTTGCAAGCTGGTGCGGGCGCTGGGCTACCGCGATTCCATGAACCGTATGCAATTCCGCGACGGTTGTTTGGGCGACCTGTTGGAATTCCTTGAAGACAATTCAGGCGCAATTGAAGCTATTGTAACTTGGATTGGCGAGCGGGAAATTCCCGAATGGAAGGAAGCCATTGAATCGGAATTACCCGAACGCGGTACTTGTCCCGCTTGCGGCGAACCGTTGCAGGATGATGTTTGCCAGAACACGGACTGCGATAGTTAAGGTTGTACTGAATTCGTTCAAGGGGGGAATGAAGATGGATATGCCTGCGTGGTCGAATTACGGGGATTACAAGTCGGACAACTACGGTGCGCATACCTTGCGTTTCGATGTTGGTCCCTATACCTTCTGGTATTCGTATAAGACTCTGGTAGCATTTCGTGCGCCAGAGCATCCCCGCGTGGTTTGCCAGAATGTTTGGACGCGAACGACTGGCAAGCATTTGAACATGATTGACGGTGGCGCTTACAATGAGCGGGTGGACGCTGATACGTTTGCGCGGCTTGTCAAGGATTTGCTGGCCCCGCACTTTGCTAATGTAGCTTAGTGCGGTGGTTGGGAATTGAGGTTGTACTAATTGAGTTGTTCCGACACTTTCACCAAAAGGGGAGAACACACATGGCGAAGAAACAAGATCGTCCGCAAATTCCCGTCCCAGCGGCTTTGCTGCCGTCGTTTGAGCGGTTTGCTTACGCCAAGCAAATTTGTGAGAAGGCGGAAGCCCGCATGACGGCGGAAGAGGGTTTGCTCAAGAGTACGCTGATTGATTCGTTTGCGGATAGCTTGAGCAAGATGCGGTGCAAGCCTTCAAACCCGCGCCTGATCGTCTACAAGGATGGCAAGCCCGATATTGAGGGTTTGTTCCAGGTTCAGGCAAAGTTCTACCCGCAAGCGGACCCCGAATGCCAGGGCAACGCACAAGAGAAGCTGGTATCGGCGCTAATGAAGGCGGGGCTGGCGCATGACGTGGCGGAAAACCTTGTGAAGAACGAGGTTGCGTGCGAAGACAAGACCACTATCCGTCCGTTCAGTGAGCTTATCAACGGCGCGCCTGTTGAGCAAGCGCTGGCGGAAAAGCTGATGAGGTTGCTGCTGGCGAATTTCACGGATGATGAGCGGCGCTTGATGCTTGCTCCCGTGGAGAAGTACGAAATCAAGGATGGTTTCTTCGAGCGGTTGGCCATGTACGTTCCGACGAAGGAAGGTATCTTGGCCTGTATCAAGGTATTGCGTCCCGTCCACTTCCTGTCACATCTCAAGGTGGGCGTGGGTGAGAGTCCGATGGGCGTGTTGAATCGGCTCTATATGTTCACCAAGGATTTGCTCTTTGGTGCTGAGACGAAAGCGGCGTAGTCCTCCCTTGTTCGGAGGGGTAGCTCGTTCTGAGCTACCCCTTTTTTATGCGCCTGTAATTAAGGTTGTACTAATTAGAGCAGGAGGGACAAACATGAAAGCCTTTGTGTGTAAGCCGCAGGGATTGGGGATTTTTGTAACAGGGGAATATAAGACCCTGAAGAATCTCATTCGGTATGGCGTAAAGCCTTACATCAAAGAAACGGTCGAGGTAGAAGTGTTCCACAATTGGGACAATCGTTACAAGGCACCTGACAAGGTTGTGACGGTTCGGCCTTAATTGCGGTTGTACTGAACAAGGCACAAGGGGAAACAAATGGACGTTGAAATGAGCGATGGGGGCTGCCTGGAGTTTCCTGAAGACGACGGGACGATTCGACGCCGTGACGTTCACGGTAATTGCGAAGAGATTCGTCGTCCAGAAGACGACGGGTGGAAGGAATGGGCAGACCTATTTCCTAACTACAAGGAATATACGGTCGAGTTTGAGGTTCGTTTCGTTACGAAGATACGGTGCAAGTTGGAAGACTTGCCCGACTTGGTATCGGACGTGAACATTCCCGAAGACGACGACGTGACGTATGTTCCTGATAGTTTCGAGGTGTTCAGCATCGAGGACGCGGACGGCAAGGAAGTAGAAGTCCCCTAATTGCGGTTGTACTAAACAGCATGTAAACAAGTTTCTTTTCTTTTAAGGGAGGTTTTAGTCTCATGGCTCAGAACGAACTGGTCCACAGTGGCGCGAACGAGGTTGCTCCGATTTGCCGTGGCAAGTTGACCACGGGGGGCTTCTATATCTTCCGTATGCCGCGTGCCGACAAGGGCGTGGTTCGCGGCCCGCGTGAAGCGGTCAAGCCCGTCAAGGCGAGCAAGGCGAAGCGCGGCCCTGGTCGGCCCCGCGTGTACGATGGTTCGGTGCGGCGCACGATTGCCAGCTTCCTGAAGAAGTATGGCTACACTCACGGTCTGAAGCTCTTGAAGAAGGAGCGCAAGATCAAGGTGAGCAAGACGGTTGCCCGCCACGTTGCTGCCGAGGTGGGGATCACGTTCAAGCGTGGTCGGCCCGCAGCGTAACTAACAAAGGGGGGAAAAGGAACTTCCCCCCTTTTTATCTTAACTCCAATTAAGGTTGTACTAATTGGAGCGTAACTTAACTCAAACAGGAGAGCAAATGGCGCGCAATGAGACAACTGCTGACTTCGAGGTTTTCGAGTTGCCAATGATTCGTATTGTCTGCTCGAACACGTTGAGCCTTCACAAGACGTTCAAGACTTCGGCCAAGCAATTCGCGGCAGCGAACAAGGTCGAGTACGTCGTGGCGCAGAACTTCCTGAAGTTCCTGGTGTCCGCTGGCGTGGCAAAGGAACTTGAGCCGCTGAAGATCGCGGGCAAGAAGGGCAAGCCGACAAACATCTACGAAGTCCCGCACAACATCGCACTGAAAGTGGCCGCGTAAGAACAGGGAGCGCCCACTCCCATCATGCCTTAATTGAGGTTGTACTAATCAGGGCAGGAGGTAGACTAATGCTGTTCAGAAAGATTACTGGTGGTGGCGTCGTGATTCAGACGTTCAATGATGCTGGCGAGTGCATCAAGCAGGAATTCAAAATCTGCGACCACGGCGACGTGGAGTACGAAACCGAGGACGGCGACCCGATCAACATGCAAGACATGCCGCTGGCGGGGCGGGAATACTTCCCGTTCGCTATGCGGCAACCGTCCGACGACTGTTACAAGGAAGAGTAATTGTAGGCTAAGCATGATGGGCGTTACATGCCGTGATCCGCCGCGTGAGAGCGGGGAATTTATGCCGCCATCTTCTAGTGGCAGGATGCTAGGCTTTCAACCTGGCGACGTTGGGTTCAAATCCCACTGGCGGTACTCGGTTGCTCCCATGTACCAAGTACAAACAGCGGCTTGGGGCCGTGAGCTTGGGCTAACACTCTCCCCAAGAGGGAGGGGGCGACCGCCTAACAAGAGCAGCAACAGAATGAAATGAGCCGTTAAGCCGATGCACACTGCCGAACCCTCCAGACGGCAACGGTTCCCGACGTGGCCCAATCACGGGCTAAGAAAGGCCAATCCCCTAGTGCAACCGTGAGCGGCGGAAGGGGAGAAAGTCATTTCACCTATGTTGAATTGCGGTTGTACTGAAAAGGTTGTGAGAGCTTTCTCTTTCTCGGAGGTAACATGTTGTACGGTTTGAAGGGGACGCATCCTGTCGATGGTGAACTCTATCAAGAGTTTACCAAGAATGAGCGGGAGACGGCGGTAGCCATTGCACGCATTTGGCACGCCAAGGGCTGGAAGCCACTTTTGCTTGATCGGTACTGGCATAGCTGCCGCATTTCTGCCCTGAACAATCTCATCGGGCAACGTCAGGCAGCGTAACTAGGAGCTAACCTTATGCAGCGCATAGCGCGGAATCCCGTAATAACGGTGCTGATAGTTGGGCGCTAGGGGCGTATGGACCCTAGCGCCTAAAATCAAAACCCACATATTTTTTGATTGGACGGGGGACCGCAAACCCCGTCTTTTTTGCACTTGTTAATTGCGGTTGTACTAATTACAATGAGACAATTAACCTGGAGGCAGCATGAACGTAATGGTTGTGATGCAAGGGGCGTCTGGCTCTGGCAAGTCCACCGTGGCCGAAACCCTGAAGGCCATGCTGGAAGCGACTGGCCACAAGGTCGAAATCGTTTCGACCGACAAGGAATTCGAGGTCGAGGGTGTTTACACCTTTGACCCGTCCAAGCTGGGCGAGAACCATGCCAAGACGCAAAAGAAGGCACGGTATCACCTGGATGGGGGTACTAGCGTAATCGTGGACAATACGAATACGCAAGCGTGGGAAGCGCGGCCCTATGTCCAAATGGCGCAAGAGCTTGGGGTTCCCGTGTTCTTTGTGCCGTGTCATGGCCGATTTAACAATACGCATGGTGTTCCCGCCGATAGGGTGGAAGCAATGCGCCAGCGGTGCGAACCTTTGTCGGTTCAGCGTTGTCTGGAGGCTAAAGCGCCGTGGGAGAAGTAAACCGTATCGCTAACGCTCTAAGGACCATACAAGGGATTTGTGATCTTTATAGCGTTAGCGATTATACAGTTATAGACGCAACAAGGATAGCCGTTTATAACTGCGAAAATGACAATTTTCACTTTTTCCGTTGGTCAAGCGACTGCTGCCGCTACATATATTGCGGTTCGCAGGATTGTATACCCAATTGGAAAAATAAGAGGGTGGCGATTTAGTCCTCTAATTGAGGTTGTACTAATTTCATTGTAGCCAAACTAACCTGGAGGCGACAATGATTTTGAAACCGTGCGACCTGAAAGTGGACGACGTGGTTTGTTACTATCGCAAGAATAATCCCGAACGCGGGCCGTTCTGCGATATGGTTGTCAACCGCATTGACGGCGTGGACATTTACTTGCGTCGGCCTTACATAAACGCTGACGGGGAAGCGAGGTTTGAAGAGTTATATTGGCACCGTGACGCCAATTTCCAATTCCTGCTGATCCGTAGGTAGTTGCGGTTGTACTGAGCAAGACGTGACGGATACCCTGGCTGGAGGAATGAAATGATCGGCCAAGACCTTGAAGACGGTGAACGGGAAGAAACCCCCCGCAAGGGCGGCATGATACTGGCCGAGGATGATTTGGAAGTGGGCCAGTATGTTTGCGTCTACAATCTGAAAAAGACGGATGAAGGCGCACCCATCATGGGCCAGAGTTTGCATATCAAGGCAATCTGCCTGCCCTACTTTGTGGGTCAGCTTTTGTCTGATCCAAGCGAACCCGTTTTGACCCTGGACTGTCGATTCCTGAACTTGATGAAAGTTTCCAAGGAATTCGTGGATGCACAACGGGAAGGAGCCAAGACACAGCTAGAAGGGCCATCCATGATGCGCCCGCCGCAAAAGAGGAGAAAACAAAAAGAAGACGGGCAATAATGCCCGTCTGTTACCTCTAATTGAGGTTGTACTAATAAAGATATGAAGACCATCGACTATCTGCGAAGCGGGAAGACCCTGGATGACCTCCATACCGAACTTGGTATCGAAGTCAATCGCCATGATAGTTTACCCCTGGCAATCCTGAACTACTCTCAGATTGATTCGCCTAAGACTGATCCCATCGTGCGGGAATGCCGTGGGCTTGTCCTTAATTCTGAGGACTGGTCGCTGGTGGCGCGTGCCTTCCCCCGATTCTTCAATTGGGGAGAAGTAGCGGACGAAATGCCGCTGTTCAATTGGGATAACTCCGTTGCGCTGGAAAAGGTAGACGGTAGCTTGCTGCTGTTCTATCATTTCGCGGGCGAATGGCGTGTGAACACTCGCGGTAGTTTCGCGGGTATGGGCATGTTCAATACGCAATGGCAAGCGGATTATTTCAAGATGCCTATGTCCTTCACCTGGAAGGATGGTATCTTGCGGGCGCTGGGTATTAAGGATTTGTCCGAATTGGACGCTTACCTTGACCCTGCCCTGTCCTACGCTTGCGAATTTTGCTCCCTATGGAACAAGGTCGTTCGGGAGTATAAGACGCCTTGCGTATACCAGCTTTCCGCGTTCGCTGGCGAAGAAGAAGTCGGGCCGCAATCCGTTCCGTTCTTCAAATCCGTTGGCCAGTATTCGCTCCGAACTGCTGATGAGGTAACGGATTACGTTAATTCGCAACCCGAAGCGACGTGGGAAGGTTGCGTTGTGAAGGATGATGCGCACCGCCGATGGAAGATCAAGAACAAGCGTTATCTTGCCTATCATAAGATGAAGGGCAACGGCGATGCGCTTTATAATCCTTCCAACCTGTTGCCGTTCATCTTGGACGGGGAAGGCGACGAATTGCTTGCGGTCTATCCCGAAGTCAAGGAATGCTTCGATAGCTACAAGTCCAGGGTGAATAAGGCTTTCAGCGAATTGGATGCGCTGTGGCAAGCCAATAAGGACATTGAAAACCAAAAGGAATTTGCCCTTTCGATTGTGGGCAAGTCGCCTTTCACTGGACTGTTGTTCAGCGCACGAAAGAACAAGACGCCGCTCAAGGAGGAATGGCGAAAGGCGGAAGATTACATCTTGAAAGGGTTGTTCAAGTAACCTAGAGGCGTGTTCAGAAAATGAACACGCCTTTTTCTTTTTTGGCTTAATTGAAGTTGTACTAATTCGGTTGTAGCGAACATCACCCTTCTGGAGAACTGCGATGCGTTACGCTGATGCACGTTGCGTTTACACCGAGTCCCACGAAAACGGCCAGCACGTCTACGTCTACACTGGCCCCTGCGTTGTGACGGGCAAGCCCTACACCGTCAAGGTGCCTGCCGCTGGCTTGTTCGCCTATCGGCAGGGTGCATTCATTCAGGACGCCTTTCCCGCGCTGTCCAAGGATGATCGTGAGTTCCTGATTTCGGGAACAAGCCCCGAAGGTTGGGAACAGACTTTCGGCGGCGACGACGACGACGGCCCCGATTATGAAGGCGAGAACTACAACTAAGGGAAAGGGAGCGCCCACTCCCTTGTGATCCTCTAATTGAGGTTGTACTGATATGGACATGAAAGCCAAAACGATCAAAGAGATTCGTGGCAGTTGCATCCCGACGATTCCAGTTGGGACTGAGTTTACCGTTGTCGCGGTTGTCGCGGGCTACGGTTATGCAACCTGTTTGGGGTTGGCCGTGTCGTCTGTTTGGTTGGATGAGTTTGTACCTTTAGGGGGCAGGAATGACTGAGTTCTTTATCGAAGTGTATTTTCCGCCGAACACGTCCAAGAAAATGCGGGTGTTCAAGAAGAACACCCGCGATTGCCTTTCACCCGACATGATTGCATTGTTTTGGGTGAAGGCGAAGGACAAGGAAGAAGCACTGGCCTTGGCGCTGACGGGCGAAGCCTTAACCATAATGGCACCCGACGCCAAACAACTCCAGTTTGCCTAAACTGGAGTTCGGGTTGTACTAATTCAGTTGTGGCGAACATCCTCCTTCTGGAGAACTGCGATGGTAGGAATGACTGAGTTCTATATCGAAGTGTATTTTCCGCCGTACCCGAACACGTCAAAGAAAATGCGCGTGTTCAAGAAGTACGTCCGCGACTGCCTTTCCCCCAACCTTATCGCCCTGTTTCGGGTGAAGGCGAAGGACAAGGAAGAAGCGCTGGCCCTGGCACTCATGGGCGAAGCCTTCACCATGCTTTCACCAAATGCCAAACAACTCCAGTTTGCCTAAACTGGAGTTCGCCCAATTGGGTAAATCAAGGTTGTACTAAATGAGTTGTGGCGGAATGATCCCCAACGGAGAACAGCAAAATGCTGTACTGGAACTTCACGTTTGACGGAAGTGACCGACCCTACAGAGGTTACGGCGACACGCTGGCACGGGCGACGGATGATGTGCGGGAGATGTTGGACGAGGGGTTGGCCCCCGACGAGGTTCGGAATTTGAAGGTGGTTGACGGGCCGCATGATTTGGCGCTAAAGACTGATTTTGGCCCCAATGGTCCGCAACCTGGCACGGTGGCCTACACTGCCTTTCTCATGGCGCAATTGTGTCCACCCGACGAAATCGGCCAGCCCGACGATTTTTGGGACGAATGGAAGGAGGACATGAAAGAACGCCTATGATCCCAAGCTACGGGGAAGTCGTGGGAGAACCTGTCCCCTCCTTACATGGTAATGCGGACAGTAGTAACTTCAAGGGCAAAATAAAGATCAGGGGACCGCCCTGAGTTGCCCATTATAAAACATTGTTGGGGCAGGGGACAATCCCCTGCCCTTTTTTATTTCCCCTGCAATCAAGGTTGTACTAATCAGAACATAACCCTAACCCTGGAGGTTGTGATGTCCGACGCGAAAGAAACTTTGGCCAAGTGGTATACTCATCTGGAATACTGCAAGGCAAAGGTGGAGCGTGGTGAGAAGCTGACCAAGGATGAAGACGATCAGCGCGACTTCATCGAGCAGAAGCTGGACGACTACCGTTCCGATTACTACGGGATGGAGAACTACTAACCGCAAGGGAGCGCCCACTCCCTAATGATCTTTTAATTGCGGTTGTACTGATTGGGGCAGGAGGGAAACATGGAATTCTTGACTGGCAAGGACTATCCGTACCTTTGCGACAATTGCCGTGCGGCGATTGATTCGGTGGCGGCGATGTTTGCGGAAGGGGAAATGGCGGATACGGACGATGAAGAAGCGCCGTGCATGTACGTTTACGATAACGGCATGTATTGCGGTGGTCACGAATGCGTCAACTACCCGAAACTGTAATCACGGTTGTACTGAACAGGGCAGAGGCAACTTCAACGGAGATTGGTCATGGGCTGGAATCGCAAGCAATACGACAAGACGGGCAGGGTAGTACCCATTCACAAGGGCGAAAGGGATTGGACCCGTGAGCAAAAAGAACAAATCCGACAATTCGAGGACCGAAATGCCAACGATCAACGAGGCACCGACGATGACGACGGCACCGAAAGAAGAAAAGCGGGATGAAATCGACCGAGAGTTCTATACCGAACACGGTGGCGAGGGCTAACATGGGCGGCAACATGGTTCGGCCCGATCTGGAAATGGTCCACAACGAAATGGGCTATTTCTACTATCAGGGCAAAGTCTACAACGTGGTCCGTCTCGCAAGCGGTTGGGAATTGCAACGCGGTTCCGAATCGCTTTATGCGGGCGAAAGCGTGGACGATTGTTCCACCTGGCTCATGGCGCAACTGACCTACTAAGGGGCAGGGCAACGGGATATAAACCGTTGCCTTGTTTTCTCCATCGTATCCTAATTGAAGTTGTACTAATTGGGGTAAGGAGAACCAAACAATGTCACTGCTCAATCTGTCAACGCCAGTACGTTCGGAACGTGTCCGCGACTTCCAACCGCCTTGGCGAACCATCTTCGTCTACAAGTGCGGCACCTGCCAAAAGGAAACCAAGGTACGCGCCAATTCTTTCCGTGGCAAAAGCGCCACGCCTGGCATTGGCGCAATCGTCTGCCCGCATTGTAAGTAAACCACGTTTTTCCGAGTGGGCGTCGGAAACCGTCTTGCTCCGAACGGGCGTCGGAGCTTCTTCATCTTCCCCTGTAATTGGGGTTGTACTAATTAGGACATAACCCCAAACCCTGGAGAGTATCATGGACCTGCACGAACGTATCAAGCTGTTTGTGACGACTGCCGACGAAGTGACCGCCAAGTATTGGCAGGAACAAGGTTTCACCTTCAGCCCACCGCCAAAGCATCGCGCCGACTTCATTTCCGACAAGTGGGCGCGAGTTGTCACCGTGGAAGACCGCAACGGGCAACCCAACGATTCCAGCGTGTTCGCCTTCATCTGCCTGCAAGACGGCGCAACCAAAGCGCTCGGCACGCTCAAAACGGGCGACATTCACAAAGCCGCCAGCTTCAAAGCGCCCGCCAAGCACGCTCGCGGTAACGTGCTGAATGAGCTTTTCGCCAACTGCATCACGCCGCACGGTATCATCTACCTGAAATAACCGCAAAGGGAGCGCCCACTCCCCTAATCATCCCTTAATTGAGGTTGTACTAATCAGGGTGTAACCCTAACCCTGGAGAAACCCATGAAACGCAAAATGAGTTCGCTGGTGCTTGTTGGACGCCGCTGGTTTGGTCGGACCAACGGCAACACCTACCATAGTTGCGAAATCATTGTGGACGGCAATTGCGTCCATAAAATCGACTACGCCTATGGCTACGGTCGGCAGTACGAAGACAACGCGAAAATCTGGCTTGACCAGAACGGCTATCTCCCTGGACGGGAGAAACGCGACGGAACGCCAGGCGAGTCGCTTTGGCTGTACTGTGAGCGGTACAGTATCATCTACACGAACACCGTTACCGACGTGGAAAGGAAGAAAGACCTCTAAGGGAAGGGAGCGCCCACTCCCTAATAATCCTCTAATTGAGGTTGTACTAATCCAGGCAGGAGGGAACAATGACACTGGAAAAGCGAGTCGCTGAAATCCGCCGCAAGCGGACCCTGCAAAACCGCCTGAGCAAGCTGCGGCTCCGCTACTTTGACCACGAAGACGCGGGCAAAGGCGACAAACATGAGCGCCTTGCCCGCCGTCTGATGAAGGCAATCATCAGCATACAATAGCGGTTGTACTGATTGGAGTAAGGAGGGACAATCATGTGTCGATGGTGTCATAAACCGTGCGGCGAACGCGAATTTTGTGATGAGGTTTGCTTCGAGCTTCACGCCGAAGCGTGGGAAGAGTATCAGCGCTGGAGCGCTGCCCTTCCCGACGAACCCGACCCGCCGCAAAATGAATGGTGCGGCAGCAAGGGCAACAACTTTTAGCTCCAGGGGAAGCGGGGGGACAGCCAAACCCCCGCCTTTTCTATTTCCCTGTAATTAAGGTTGTACTAATTAAGATATAACCCAAACCCTGGAGGTCCAAAATGGACGAACGCGATGAACTGCTGAATGACATGTGGAAGAACTGGAAGCCCTACAACAAGGCCGATAACGACAAGTGGCGCAGCTACGTTGTCTCCCAAAACGAGGCCAGCTTGCTCGAAACGGAAGCCGACTGCATTACCATCGTCCAAGGTGCGGATGGCCTGTACGTCCAGTAACACAAGGGAGCGCCCACTCCCATTATGTCCTAATTGGGGTTGTACTAATTGGGGCATAACCCTAACCCTGGAGGCTACGATGCAATTCAGTGTCATTTACTCATTCGACGTTCCCGCCGATTTGTCCGTCAACCAGTACAAGCCCCCCAAGTGGCGGCGCTGGGATTTGACGGAATGCGGCACCAGCGAAAACGATGACGGTGGCAAACACCGCAAGTATTGCGCCTTGCTCACGCAAGAGCAATTCGATGACTTCGTTGCCCATTGCGACCTGTACGCCGAACGCTGCCGCACAATGGGCAGTTTGGGAGCGCCTGGTTTCGGGTTCGGTTGGTCCCCCGCCGTGTCCTTCTGTAGTGACAACGGTATTTATGCAAACGCCTATGTGACGCCAGTAGGCAGCAAAGCGGAAATTGTCCAGTTTCTCCGCGAGCATGACCAGCTTGTGCCGCAAATTTTGCTGGATAGCGACAATCAGCAATACCTTTTCGACGGTATCGAAGAGGATGAAGGCCCGCAAGTATGGGATGCGCTCGAATCCCTGATGTGGGACAAATACGCGGCCTAAAGGGATAGGGAGCGCCCACTCCCTAATTATCCCCTAATTGGGGTTGTACTAATTGGTGTATAACCCTAACCCTGGAGGACTGCAATGTACGCTCAGAACAAGTCCGTGCTGAAGATCGCCGCTGTCAACCCCGCACTGGCCGATAAGATCGCCAAACAGGGAACCTTCCTCAGCGAAATGGACATCAACGAAGTCCACAAAATCGACCGCATGATGCTGGTGCTGGTCCGTTGCGGCAACGGGCGCTTTCTCTGCCCCGTCCAAGACGTGCAGCACTTCATCAACATCATCGAGGAACACGCCAAACTCAAGGAAGAGAAAGAGAAAAAGCCGTTCCAGGGCGACCACATCCGCGACGTGTCTTTCCCCGCCTAGCAGTAGGGAGCGCCCACTCCCTAATTATCCCCTAATTGGGGTTGTACTAATTGGTGTATAACCCTAACCCTGGAGACTGCAATGAAGACTCTCACGCTGGAAACGTTCCGCACCCAACTGCTGCAATGGCGTGGCGCTGCAATTGTGACGATTCACGCTGAGACGGTTCCCGATATGCGGAAGACGGACAATCCGTATTTCGATAACCTTGTCAAGCGGAGCGCCGTCAATGGCGTCATCAATTGGGTTTACGAAAGCGCCGTCAATCGCCAGCGCGTGCGGGAAGACTTGACGCCCGACTTCAGCGCTTTCCCCCGCAAGTGGGGCCAGCGCATCAATGGCACGCCCCTTGTGGAACATAAGGGGAACTATTACCTCGAAATGAAGGTGCAAAGCGCCTCGGCGCTTTACTTCGTCGGCACCAAAGAGGTAAGCCACAATGACGTTAGCGATTGGCTCCGTCCACCGTCCAAGCACCGTCAAGGCGTTTCCCGCGAGGTTATCTTGCGGGATTATGCTCTTGAAAATATCACTTGCTTCGTCTACGGCGAAGCCTACGCAATCCAGTAAGGGACGGGGAGCGCCCACTCCCTAATCATCCTCTAATTGAGGTTGTACTAATTGGGGTATAACCCTAACCCTGGAGGCCGCGATGGATGTGAAGCTGACCGCTGCTGAGGTGAAGGCTGGAGCGATGGACAACTACGATCCCGCCCGCTACGATGCGCAGTTTCATTCCGATGGCAGTGTCACCTTGATTCCGCTGCTATGGTGGGATGATGCGAGCTACGCACGTTATCAGAGCGCCGAGTAAAGGGAAGGGAGCGCCCACTCCCTAATCATCCTCTAATTGAGGTTGTACTAATTGGGTTGTAGCGACGATCACCCCTTACTGGAGAAACGCGATGATTACCAAGGAATTCGCGGCTGGCTTGCACAAGGGCAAGACTCTGTATCACGCCACTGCCACGAACGCGGACGGCACGGCCAAAAGGTGCCGAATCAACGGCAAGCTGAAGATGTGGGTAACACGGCCCAATGAGTTCCGTATCCCCGTCAAACATGGCTTGTGGGATTGCTTCTATATCACCCAAGACAACGCCAAGGAATGGCTCACCTACGACCGCACCGAACAAAAGGCCGCATAGTTAGGGGTGGGCAGGGGACCGCAAACCCTGCCTTTTTTTATCCTCTAATTAAGGTTGTACTAATTGTGGTATAACCCTAACCCTGGAGGCGACAATGATCTGGTGCATCACCGCGACGATTGAAAAGAAAACGAAAGACGGCGTGCAGACGAGTCAAATTCCCACGTTCTTCCTCGATGGCCGCGTGCAAGGTATCATGAACGAGGGACACGCGAAGTTCATCGGCGCTGAAATTATCAACCCCATGCGGCTGAAAAATATCACGCTGCATGTGAGCGCCATCGCCGCTGACCGCGAAGTATGGGCAGCGTAAAGGGAAGGGAGCGCCCACTCCCATTATACCCTAATTGGGGTTGTACTAATTGGTGTATAACCCTAACGGAGAAAGCTATGAAGATCATCGCAGCGTATCACAAGGACAGTCGCAAGAATTTGACCCCCGAACAAATCCAGGCCGATATGCCTGCCCTGGAGAAAGAACACAAGAAAGCGCTGGCAGCAGAAGCAACGTGGCAATTCTTCGGCGGCATCATCGTCATCGGGGAACACGAATACCAAGTCTGCTAAGGGAAGGGAGCGCCCACTCCCATTATACCCTAATTGGGGTTGTACTAATTGGTGTATAACCCTAACACTGGAGGCTGTCATGCGGTTTGAAGTGTGCATCAAGTACGGCAATCGCTGGAGCTACAAGGGCATTTACAGCGCTAACACATCACGCGCTGCTGCCCTGGACGCAAGCTATTCGTGGAACCGCAAGGTTATCCGCGTGCGGCCCGAAGATAGCCGCGACAAGTGGCTTGTGTATCGCTTCCAGTACGTCGGCACGCTAACCTCGTCCAGCGGAGTCTAAGGGGAAGGGAGCGCCCACTCCCTAATCATCCCTTAATTGAGGTTGTACTAAATCAGGTGTAGCAACAACCCCAACGGAGAAAGCCATGACTCGGAAAGATTACGAATTGTTCGCCAAGATGCTGCGGGAAGTCCCCAGCGCGGCCAAGCGGCTCGACTTCGCGGCGGAACTGGTCAAGGTGTTCGCTGCCGATAACGAACGCTTCAACGAGGCGACGTTCCGCAATGCGGCGGATTGCAAGGTATCAAGGAAGGGGGAATACGCCAGCTAGGGCAAGGGAGCGCCCACTCCCATTATCCCCTAATTGGGGTTGTACTAAATCAGGTGTAGCGAACATCACCCCTTTCTGGAGGCTACCATGATCGTCTGTGACACGCCTGACAAAATCGAAGCGTTTCGTCTGCTGGCGCTTCGTGGCGCTCTCAAGCTCGAATGCAAGGGCTTGCGGCGCAAGGGCCAATCGGTCGCCACTCTCGTCAAGCGGGAATTCTCCCTGCGTGGCACCAATCAGCAAGTATTGGACCAATTCGAGGCTCTTTTGCAGGAAAGGTGGATTCTTGTCTAAGGGAAACGGGGAGGGACCGCTAACCTCCCCAATCATCCCTTAATTAAGGTTGTACTAATTGGTGTATAACCTAACCCCTGGAGGCTGTCATGAAAATCGTATCTATGTTCCAGACCTGTGACGGCAAGACGTTCACGGACAAGAACGAGGCTCAACGCCATGAAAACGAGCATGAGGCGCTCGCCAAACTTCGCAGCTTACTGAATTCCGCAATTCAGTCGGAACTGACGCGGCGCGGCAACATCGACAACATCCTCCACAGTATCCTGATGGAGAGCGCGGAAGTCCGCAACATCCTCATCACCTACAACAAGAAGATGCCAAAGGAAGCGGCAAAGGTCGCCGCATAGGGCAAGGGAGCGCCCACTCCCATTATCCCCTAATTGGGGTTGTACTAAATCAGGTGTAGCGAACATCACCCCTTTCTGGAGAAGTGCCATGACGAATCGCATCACTGCTGCCGTTGCCCGCATGGAAAAGCAAATTGCTGACCGTATCGCCAAGGGCTTGACAACGCAAGCCAAAGTCGATGCGCTGCACGCGCATCTCGACCTCGACATTCTGGAACACGCCAAGTTTCAGGAATACAAGTCGCTGGCCTACACCGAGGGCAAACTGACCCTCGATGAATCGCAGTCGCTGTACAACTTGCTGGGCAATACCGCCAGCACGTTCAACCGCCAACCCATCGCCGTCAAGTCCGTTCTCACCTCGCTGTTCGCGGAACTGCTCAAGATGCGCATGGCAAGCTAAGGGGAAGGGCAGGGGAACGCCAACCCTGCCCCTTTTATCCTCTAATTGAGGTTGTACTAATCTAGGTGTAGCGAGAACTCCTTACTGGAGAAACGCGATGATCGCTGAATACGCGCTGGACAATCTGCTGGTTGGCCAAAAGGACCGCATCCTTGGCCTCTGCAATGCGGAGAAGTATGAGGAGGCGCTCTTGCTGCTCGACTTCACGGAGGAGATGTGGGCGGCTTGTCAGTACGCTTACAAAACGCGGGAAATACGCGACCGCATCCGCCGCGACCTAAACGAAAACGTCTGGAATGCGGAACACTGGAAACAGAAAGAGAAGTGGCAAAAGTTGCTCGTTACGGTGCCGTAAAGGGAAGGGAGCGCCCACTCCCTAATTAACCTCTAATTGAGGTTGTACTAATTACAGTGTAGCGACAACCCCAACTGGAGAAGTGCCATGATGAATCATCTCTACGGTGAGAAGCTGGTTGACGGCAAGACGGTCACGCTGGATCACGCGGTACAGGAATTCACCGTCGTCATTCGTTCGTGCAGCGGGATTCACCCGCAAACGCTGAAAGACCTCATCGAGCGCAAGTTCGAGGTCGTCAGCATCAAGGCGGGCGAAAGCAAAGAGTACGTCAGCTAAAGGGAGCGCCCACTCCCATTATACCCTAATTGGGGTTGTACTAATTGGAGTATAACCCTAACCCCTGGAGGCAATCATGGCGACTCGATTCATCATCAAGACGGACAATCCCGAAGGCATTCCCAGCACTTGGGAAATGAGCGATTTCGAGATGAAGCACGGCTTGAACGTCAACGAGGTGGACAAGCTGTATGTGACGTTCAAGGTGAAGAAGCGCCGCAAGATCAAACGGCTGCGCATCAACGTGAAAGTGCATCCTTGCGAGTTATGCGGTTCGCACGCATACGCAAGCGGCAGCGTCGGCAGCAAGGAATTCGACAAGGAACTTTACTAAGGGGAGGGCAGGGGAATGCAAACCCTGCCAATCATCCTCTAATTAAGGTTGTACTAATTGTGGTATAACCCTAACACTGGAGGCGGTCATGAAGGTTTGCGAGCGATGCGGCTGCGAGATTGCCACGAAGGACGGGGACAACCTTTGCCGCGATTGCGACGAAGGCAAGAAGAAGCGGGACAAGCGGAATGCGTCCCGCAAAGCCCGCGAGGATGCGCTCCGCTCCATTGGTCTGGTCAAAGTCAAGGGCGCTCTTGGTGGAACGTATTGGGAATAAGGGTAGGGGAGGACCGCAAACTCCCTAATTAACCTCTAATTGAGGTTGTACTAAATCAGGTGTAGCGAACATCACCCCTTTCTGGAGAAGTGCCATGAAGCTGCAAAACGTCACCGTCGTCATCCTGGCCCGCGTCGAGAACAACGGCCTCAAGGTGGCCAGCGTCATCGACAATCCCGAAGTGCCGTCCAGCGGCGGCAAGCCCGTCATCGGCCCGCTGATGCGGCGGCTCATGTCGGTCAAGGAGGTCGTCGCGCGGACGGGACTGAGCAAGGGCAAGGCCGCTGATGCGCGGCGGCTCAACCCAATGACCTACCTGGCCGACTTCGAGGGGCAATCGCCACTGGCGTTGTCGCTCCAGGCCGCGTAACAATAAGGCGGTCGCTGCGGCAAGGTCGATCAGTCCACCCGTGGGACCGCAGGGCAGGGGGGGAACCCCTGCCTTTTTTGTTATCATCCCGTAATTAAGGTTGTACTAATTTGTGTGTAGCCAACAACCCCTTACGGAGAACTGCGATGCGACACTACATCAGTCGGCAGAAGGCGCAGAGCTACGGCGGATTCATCTACTACCAGTGCAAGCGCGGCAAGTACATGCTGGTGAACTACCACGGCGAAACGATGTGGATGGGATACGTCCAGCCCCACGGCTTCTACGTCGTTCCCTTCGACCACGCCAGGGGCCAGAGCGAACAACTCAAAGACATGGTAGCATAACGTTAGGGGTGAGGCAGGGGACCGCAACCCTGCCTTTTTTCAATCATCCTCTAATTGAGGTTGTACTAATCTAGGTGTAGCGAACATCACCCCTTTCTGGAGCAATCATGCTGACCAACACTTGCAAGCCCCGCTTTGCTACGCTGAATCTCACGATGGAACAGCGGTTGCAGCGCTGTGCCACGCCCATGACCAAGTTCACCCTGTTCAACGCACTAACGGGCCGCGCCATCAAGGGCGGCAGCACCATCAGCATCAACGGGATTCCGTGCATTCTCTCCAGCATTCAGAGAGAGGACGGAAGCGGCAGCAGCTTCAACCTCATCGTCTACGGCCCCGACAACCAGCCATACAAATGCTACTGCCGCACAACGGACTAAGGGGAAGGGAGCGCCCACTCCCATTTACAAGATCATTGCGGTTGTACTAAATAGAGTAAGGAGGACAATCATGCACCAGACAACCGCAATCCGCCGCAACGACAAGGGCTTTATCATCAAGCTCGGTCCCGCGCCCGAACGCGGCAACCTGTTCCGCATTGCGGATCAGATCGGTATGGCCGCTGCTACTGACAAGCGCCAGCATCGCCGCCGTACCAAGGCCGCACGCAAGGCCCGCCGCTGGAAAGCGGAGTAACAACAAGGGAGCGCCCACTCCCTAATGAGCCTCTAATTGAGGTTGTACTGATCGAGGTGTAGGACGAGTCAACCCCTTTCAAGGAGCCATCGCATGAACGCTCTGGTACAGGTCGGCGTCGGTGAGGTCATCGCGTCCCGCAAGCTGACTGGTGGCGGCATCCTGGTGCAGCGGCTTTGCTGCTCTTGCAAGCACGCTTTCTGGTCGGCCTACAACGAACACAAGAGCGCGTGTGCCGATTGCGACCCGCCCGCCAAGCGGCCCGAATCGCGGGGTATCGGTCGCAACCTCGACCGCAAGGCGAGCGACCGCCAATATCACGGTAGCAACGTGGAGTAACGCGGGGAAGGGCAGGGACCACAACCCTGCCTTTTCCTAATGAACCTCTAATTGAGGTTGTACTAATCAGGGTGTAGGACGAGTCAACCCTTAACCTGGAGACGACGATGCACGATCACGGTTACACTCCCCCGCTCCCGTCCACCCGCGACGAACTGATCCGCGACACGAAGGCCGCGCTGAAGATGCTGAAGATGCTCCGCGACTTCGGCGTTGACCTCCGCGACAAGAAGATCATGGCGATCAAGCACCTCCGCACGCAGACGGGCCTCGGCCTCCGCGAAGCGAAGGAAGCCGTCGAGTTCGGCATGGAGTTGCTGGACGCAGCGTAACACGTTAGGGGAGGGGCAGGGGAACGCCACCCTGCCCTTTTTATCATTACAGTATCATTGAGGTTGTACTAATTGGGGTGTAGGACGAGTCAACCCCTTGCGGAGAACTGCGATGCATACCACCGACTCCATCCGCGACCTCCTCACCCGCAACCCCAAGGCCGTTTACAGGGCGCTTGTCGTCCTGTTTGAGCGGCAGACGGACGATGAGAAGGAGAGCGAGGAAACCAAGCACGACAACGGGCGCGGCTTCAATTACCGCGATGCCAAGTTCGGTTCCGACTTGGCGCAGAAGTGCATCCGCCCCGACCCGCGCTACCCTTCCCCGCTCTCCGTCAATCAGCTTGCTGCGGCCCGCCGTATGCTGCACAAGTACGCTGGCCAGCTTGCCCGCATTGCCAACGGGCAGGAAACGGTCGAGGTATGACCAAACGACCCGCCCGCAAGGGCGGGTTTTTTATTACCAATTTAGTTCCAGTACAACCTCATTTAATGCCAATTTATACTGTACAAACTAGCGCCATGCCTGGAATGCGATTAAATCGCTTTTAAGCCACTCTAACCCTAAAACCGACCCGACATAGCCTTGACCCATTTGCGCTCGTCTCAAGCGATCCTGGCGCGATTACGGGCCATTTGAACCTCGAACCTCGACCGACTTTTGCGCCGTTCCATTCGCCTATGGTACGCTGGTATATGGCACCGTGCTAATGGTACTCTAATTGAGGTTGTACTAAATCAGGTGTAGCGAAGATCACCCCTTTCTGGAGTACGACGATGCCGCGTTGCGAAGATTACCCCTGCTGTGGCCATGAGGCGGGTTGCTGCCCGAACTACGACCGCACTGGCAAGCAGACCGACATGGTTTGCACCTGCGGCGCTCGCCTGCCGATCACGGCGCGCTACTCCATCTGCGAGACGTGCCTCCGTGACGACGACGACGACGGCCCCGACTATCGGGGCGACGACTGGCAGGAGGTGGACGAATACTAGGGGAAGGGCAGGGGAACGCCACCCTGCCCTTTTTTGTTATTAACCTCTAATTGAGGTTGTACTAAATCAGGTGTAGCGAACATCACCCCTTTCTGGAGTACGACGATGGGAACCCGCCTCTACCCGAACACCACCGACCGCGCGGCCCTGGAAGTTCTCGCTGGCGTTCCCGCTGGCACACACGCCCGCATGGACGAAATGGCCAAGCGGCACGCCGAGGCGAAGGTTGACCCCTTCGACCAGGAGGCGGGTTACGCGCAGTGGAAGGAGCGCAACGACGACGGGCCGATTGGCGACCTCGACGCCTTCCTCACCTTCGGCTGGGGCAAGTTCCGCCCCGTGGACGGGATCGGGGAGGACTGCGCGGGCCATGAGGACAACCTCGACCGCGCGGCTCGCCTGTTGCGGGCGAACGGGATCGGTGCGAACGTGGCAATGACGGGGGGATTGCACTGGGGCTAGGGGAAGGGCAGGGGAACGCCAACCCTGCCTAATTAACCTCTAATTGAGGTTGTACTAATTACAGTGTAGGACGGATCACCCCTTACGGAGTCTGACCCATGTTCGCACTGTACGTTGACAACGGCACTGGTGAACTCAGCCGCGCAGTCTTCACGCTGGAAGAGATGCGCAACTACAGTGGACCTCGGCCCACTTACCTCCGCATTGGCGAGAGCGGGGAGCGCGTTTCGTGGGATACGTTCAAGGCCATTTGCGCGACGTGTCGGCCCGACGACGCGGACGACGACCCCGACAACCTCTTCGTCTATCGCAGCGACGACAACTAGGGGAAGGGAGCGCCCACTCCCTAATTAACCTCTAATTGAGGTTGTACTAATTGGGGTGTAGGACGAGTCAACCCCTTACGGAGTACGATCATGGAAGCCGCACTGAAGCTGACCGATGCCAAGCCCGTCCGCAAGCCCCGCACGGCCCGCAAGGTCAAGCCCGTCGCCGCCGCGATGAAGCCCGATCACCTCCAAGCCTACGCCACCGTGGGCGTCATGTTCATGGCCGTTCTGTCCGCGCTGCTGAACGGCTACGCGAACGCGGCGAGCGCCGAGGTTGCGTGGGCAGGCTGGGGTATGGGCTTGGCCGTTCCCGTTATCATCTTGCTCTTGGGCAAGGTTGCGGGGTTGCTCTACAAGCGCGGGCAGAAGCGCGCTGCCCTTGCTACTGCCAGCGCTGGCATTGGCTTGCTCGCGCTGTCCGTTTGGCACGTTAGCCTTTCCATCGCCGCCTTGACGGGAAGCCCGATCATGCTGGCAATGCCAATGGCGGTTGCAATCGACTGCGGTTTCGTCTGCTGCGAGGTAGCGGCCTTGCTCGACTAGGGCAAGGCAAGGGCAGGGGAACGCCAACCCTGCCCTTTTTGCTAATGATCCTCTAATTGAGGTTGTACTAAATCAGGTGAGGACGAGTCACCCCTTTCTGGAGACGAACGATGAACTACGCTTACTTGCGGCTCGCGGCTTGGATGAAGATGATGCAAGGGGGCGAGCGGCGGCGGTGGGCGCGGGTCTGCAACTACCTTGACGCGAGGATGATGCGCTCTTGACCAAGGGCAGGGGAACGCCAACCCTGCCTAATTAACCTCTAATTGAGGTTGTACTGAATGGGGTAGGAGGATACCCCTGGGCATCGCCCATGCCCATTGAATTGTTATTAAGGTTGTACTAACATAATTAACATATGATTAATTAATTTCATTTTCTGTTTAAAAAAGTAACATCAGGGTGCCTACCGTGGACGCCATACCAGTGAGTTCTTTAAAAAAGTCAATTTCAAAATTAGCCGCCAGGGATTTTTCAAAATTCCACACATATCTTAAAAAAACTAATTTTTCCATTTTCCAAAAAATATACCAATCCAAAAAATTACCATTAGTAAAGTTTTGAAAAAATCTACAATGGATTTTTCAAAACTTTACTATATTAAGGTATGATTTGTAGTAAATGCCAAAACGATAAACCAGAGAATGCATTTTATCATTATTCATATGTTACCACTTATGTTTGCAAGCAATGCAAGAGAGAAGCATCTTTAAAGTTATTAGATAATCCAAATAGAAAGAGATATAAGACAAAGAATTCCACATATCGGCAGCACACAAATTTCAAAAAGATATACAAGGCTTATCATTCTGCTAAAAAGAGAGCAAAAAATAAGAACAGGGAGTTTGATATAAGCATAGATGATTTAATAAACTTATGGGATAGTCAACAAGGGCGATGCGTACTGTCTGGTGAAAAATTTCATGAAGAACACGGAGCATATTCCGCAAGTTTAGATAGAATAGATAGTAAGAAAGGATACACAAAGGGCAACATAAGGTTTATATTATTTGCTCTTAATTCTGCTCTTTTGGATTACGGAATAGAAACATATTTAGATATTGCGGAAGCGGTGAAAAAAAATATGAGTTAGCATTGTTTTTCCCTGAAAATCAGTTATCATGGTTTTTGACCAATTCAACAAGGGTCCAACCAATGTACGATATTAAATCACTTGCCTACGGTTTCACCACTGAACAGGCACATGTTCTATCTTTGCCGCTCAAATTCCCTATTTGTGTATTCGACAGGGAAGCCACGTTTTACGAAAACTACTATCAGAAAATTGATTTCTGGTGGTATATTGGTAGAACTCTTGCATCAACGGATGTAAAGATAGACAGGAGTGTTAATCGTTATGATGATGAGAGCAGTGATGTTATTAGCACTGCTGAGTTTATTGGCATATCTGGTCATCCTGGTTCTATACTCGGCAAAGCCGATCATATGGATTTAAGATATAAGAAAACTAGCTTCAAGAAATTTAAGAAAATTAATTTGGTAAAATTATGTCATAATTGTCAGTTAAATGATCCGCATGAGCCTATAAAGAAGTATAGTGGGAGGAGCATACCGCCCAATTTATTTTATTACAGGGTAAGTGAGCCTGACGAGTTGCTTTTTAATTTCTTGTGGGGGAGGGCATTGGAGATACCGCATCAGAGTTATGATATTCCAGAGGAATTTCTGGCTAAGGAAGAACGGTTTTTGGATTATATTAAGGCTGTGCCTAAGACGTTATTTAAGATGAACGATTACAGGCATGATTTAGGTGTAATCAAGGAGTTATGGAATAGAAATGCGTAGTAGACAAACATTTGAGGGCAAGTTTGGTGATTGCAGTATTGTTACGACGAGGGTTAGGGTAACGGCATCGCCAACGGAAGAAAATACTTTTCATGTTATTTTATTTGATGTTGAATGCGATATAAAGAATTTCTTTTTACACACGTCGCCAATCCCGAAGGGGGAGGCGAGTGTTAAGTGGTATGCTAAGGTTCCGCCTAAGTGTCCAAATTGTGGGCATGAATTATACAATATGGGATTGGATCATTATGAATTAAAGGAATCTGACAGTTACAATTATAAGGGTGTAACGGCAGAAGTGATTCAATCATATGAAGAAGATATTTTGGAACTTAAACTTCACTATGAGGTGATGGAATATGTTACCCAAGGGCAAGCAATTGGTTAAAATGCTCAAGGAAGCGGAAATAAGAAATGCCAATGAAGCAGAAGAGAAGCGTATCAAAGCTGAAATAGCAAAGGAAAAGAAGATGAAGGCAGAAGAAGTGAAGTTGAAGAAGGATGTAGAGGGTATAATTAAGCATATAGAGGAAGATATTTTTAATGCGATTAAGAAGGGGAAGAGGGAGACTGAGTTACGTTTTGGGGATGGTCACACAAGGGAGCCAGCGTGGGAGATGGCGGTTGCGCAGTTGGGGAGGTTGAACAAGGCATACAAGTTTAAGATTGATGCTATTAGTATTCATTGTGATAATCATATAGAAGCGGCGAATGTAGATTATGTAACGGCTAGGGATTGGTATGAACCTAGATGGGAGGTAAAGATAAAATGGTAGATTGGAAACAAACAGTTATTATATGTGTAGTTGCTATTTGTTGTACTGTTGTTTTTGGGATAGTGGTAACTGGTTGTCATGGGTGTATGCAGCAGGACAGGGAATATAGGTTGAAGTATTTGGAGCAGCAGCGTAAATGATTACATTACTTATGGGATACCTGAAGAGGTAGTGAATGATTTATGGAACAGTTAAGGGTTATTTTGGAAGCTCCTGGTGCCGAGGGATGTGGATTTCCAGCTAAAGACAAGTTAGAAGATCGTTTATTATTATTTGCTTTGGTATATGGATTGAAGCCAAAGGCATGTTTAGAAATAGGTTGTTATAAAGGTGGTTCTACTGAGATTATAGTAGCGGCTGGTGGGCGGGTTTTTTCCATTGACCCTGATCCGCAGATATCGGATGAAACTTGGGGAAAAATCAAAGATCATTGTGTAATAATTAAGGGTTATTCACCAGAGAAAATTTGTGAAGCACACGCTTTGGCTAAGGCTAATTTTGATTTTATATTTATAGATGGCGACCACAACAAGGCTTACGATGATATTAGGGGTATAATGCCATATCTTGCTGACAGTGCTTATATTTTACTACATGATTGTTATTATGTTGCTGGTGCTATTCAGAAGGCGGTCAAGGAGTTTGGTTTAGTAGATTGTGGTATATTGGGTATAAAGAGTAAGGATGGGTGGTTAGGTTCTCAGTTATTGAGATATAGCGTTACATAGTTCAATCGTCTTATATTTCCAGGTGACTTCCAAATTTACGGTAGGGTCGGAACTAAAGCATAGTTCCCCGAAGTTAACGGAGTGTGGCCAGACGCCTATGAAGTGGTAACTGAAGTTGGACTTTGCTTTATTTCCTAGCCAGATTTCGCCTAATTGCATACGAAGTTTAGCGGCCACGTCATCGCCACTAACTTTACCTTTCTCAAAGTAATCGGCTCCGAATTGATAGAATTCGGCAAATATATTCATTAGGGATTGACTTCTTTCTTCGCTCCATTCATTAATGGCGGGGAAGGTCGTTATTAGGCCGTTTTCGAAAGATTCATTTTTTAACGTCACTTGACCTATGAAGTGATGGTTAGGGAATTGTACATTGATATTGTATAGCATTATTTTTTCCTATTGAGTAATTTACCGAGGCCATAGCCAAAGGCATAGCCAGCGATGGAGGCGACAGCTAGGAGGAGTAGGTGGTTCATAGATATAGAGTAGTGTGGTTAAATTAATAAATTTAGATTTTGACGTTGGGATCAATAGATAAAACCATGATGACTTTCAGGGAATATGTAGTTAGACGGGAGGCGAGTTCTAACATATTTCAAAATGCGGGGGCTGGAAGGGGGAGTATGGCTAGTGACGCCAGGGATGTAGTAAGTACACTTGGTTTTGCTCCTGCTGGAGCGATTGCGGCACCTTATGCAGCGGCGAAGGGATTTTTAGGAACGACTCCTGGCAAGTATCGTTCGATGGTGCGTGGTAATCCATATCTTTCAGACACGCCAGAGAGGACGAAGGTATTAGCTGGGAAGGCGTATGAAGACAGTAGTAGTTGGTTGTTAGATCGTGTTGAGCGAGAGAAGGTGCCACAGGTAAGGGGCAGGTTAATAACATCTTTACAGCAGGCGGTACAGGAATTGGACCAACATTTTCATTCTCAGCAACCGACGAAGATTACGGCTACGGGGCAGATGGTAGGTCAGCAGGCAACGGGAATGAGTAATTTCTTTGCATTACCAGCTTCGATTATTGCGGGTATTAAGCAGGCGGCGAAGAATGTCATAGACACGTTAAATCCTGCGTATCAGAATCAATCAAATGAGTGGGCAGAGAGTGTAAACAAGATGGTATTATCTTTGGATGCTTTGAGGTCGGTATTACCAATGGAGTTGGTAGACTCATATATTAAGACATTTTTACATAATTTGGAGAAGGGCTGGGGATCAAGGGCTAGAGAAATAGGAAGGAGTTAATATATAATCATTATGGTTAAGACATTTTTAGATTGGGTAAAGATCAAGGAATCGACGGCTGCTAAGAGGGCAAGACGGGCTGCTGCTGGTATTGACATAGGTAAAGGACCGAGTATTGCAGATGCAGCAATTAATAGTTACTCTACTGCACCGCCTGCAATAAAGGATGCTATTGTAAAGCGTAACAAGCATGAGAAGAAGAAGGGTTGCGACTCTAAGCTTCCGCCGAAGTAAGTCGGTGTTCCCATTCTTGTAGTCGATGGCCTTTAATTCTCTTTGCACCTTTACAGGTATCGCAAATGCCATTACTTTCAAAGCCTGCACGGAAGCCAGTAGGGATACCTTTTAGGTCTTTACAATCACGGCAATGCAGACCTTTTTCTTCGATTTCATTTTCTCTGAGCCAAGTCATAAGGCAGTTAGTATTACAGAAATAAAAGGGCCAAGTTTCCATTTCATGATGGTGGCACTTTTCGCACAAATGGCTTTCAATATAGAACTTAAGTTCAAAGTCGAACATGCCTGATTTCTTGCATTGGTCGCAATGGATGATACTAAGCATAAAGCTCCTTAATCTGGATCGCCCCACCAACCAGGAGGGCAGCCTGCTTTTTGGTATTCCTCCATCATTTTTTTATCGTGTTCTTTGCTTGCCAGGTCTAATTGTTCTTCATAATCAACATGGGCGCTCCAACCGAGGAGCGCCCAATGTTTTACGGAGTTTCTTTTTGGGGCTGGGACTTTATGTTTATAATTGTCCCACCATTCTTGGAAGCCTTCAGGAATTTTTGCTTTTGTCATTAGACACTCACAGCAGCTAGACTTTGCTTAGTTAAGAGGGCTGGATAGTCACCACTATCGAACTTTTCAATGAATTTAGAGACTGCCGATGGGTAGGCAACGACATGATCTTCACCTTTATAGGTGAATTCTAGTTCTGACGTTACAGAAAGTCCCTTCAAATTCTTGAATTGTTTTCTGATGACTTTAGCGATTGGACAATTATTACCATCAGCCAGTACGCCCTTGATTTTCAATGCAGTAAGATTTTCTGCAATCTTATTGGGGCCAGAACCTAGTGTCTTCAAGAAAGTTACAATTTCTTTGTCAATTTGTGTTGCAGCCATGTTTCACGTCCTTTTTCCATTTACAGTAGGTTAATAGTGAAGATACAATCAATCCAAACAGGATCATACCACCGAATATCCAATCATGGTAGAGAAATTGAGTCTTTTTGTCAACAAAAAAATCTATGGTTAGTGCGACAAGGAAAGCGAAGCCAAACCAATACAAAAAGAACGATCTGAAAAGGTCTGCTCTTTTTTCTTTCCTGTTACGTTCGGTCTGTGCTTGTTCCGTCTGGCCTGTAAGTTCGTCTAGCTTATCAGCCAGTAATCTGACTTCATTAATCAGGAAAGTAGTTTCTTTTACATGGTGGTTGTCCAAGTCTTTATAACGATCTTCCCAGGACTTGGATTCGTCCTCGGTATATCGTTTAACTTTGATCCACTTATAATCGGCATAGTGTTCTTTGTTCATAGGATAAAAGCGAAAAAGATAAATGTTAAAGCTAGAAATATCACACAAAGACGCCAGATGGTTCCCCACCATCCTAAAGCCAAGCCGTTTGGATGGTCTATTTGCCATTCACAATAATCCATTGAACGTTCTCGTTCCATCCAACCATAGTCTATAAACTCTGTTAATTTGCCGTTAATATACAATTTAGTAGGATTTCCGTTTGGATCAAGAGAGGCATCTATTTCTGCCCAATTACCATTTTTCTCATATCGCAGGACATTACGGATTTCATCTAACTTCCATTTGGTTACAGGGTCTTTATTAGTATATCGCGTGCTTAGATAGTCTTTCATTTCGACATACTCCTTTGTTGGTTTACCAGGAACCCCAAGATCAAAAAGCCACAGCCATTAGGTAATATAAGTCCAGATTTCCCTGGAAGTGCAAAGCCAATTACCTAACTGAATTCCCAGCCTTACTATAACATTTCGGACAAAGTGTGACATACCTCTGCATGAGTGCAAGTTGCGATTCCTTCATCCTTTTTAAGTTTCTTGTCGCACCAAGAACACTTCTTTTTAGGATGGCCCTCGCCAACACCCGCAGATACTATTTTAATTTTCATGGTGGCACGGATTCCCAATAAGGTTTCATCGTGGTTTAATGAGTTCTTGTACTTTATAATGGTATTCGTATTCTGCCTTTTGACAACAGACGCCGCCTATTACTAATGCAATACCTAGAATGGTTGCACAAATAATAAAAATGATGGTTGTAGTTTTATCGTTAGTTAGTCTATCCCATATGTCTGCCATTTTATTCTGCCTTCTTCCTTCCCCAAACGTCGTGTTTCCACTCGTAATAGACGATCCACAAACCACCTAATACACCGCAAGCGATAGCGGTTTTATCGGCCACGTCTTTATCAAATATGGCAACGATGCTACAGATGATTAGTGTTGGGGCTAGCACAATCAAGTATAGCTTTAGGGTTCGTTTCAGGTCTATCCAGAATTTACGCATAGATTATGGCCGCGCCTGTCTATTTAAATCAAAATATTGCTTGGCAACGTCGGGGTAAATTTTGGTAAGTACCTTTAGCACCCGTAGTTCAGCGGCAGCATATTCTCCACCTTCTGGTCTGCCTTCGATAGCGTGGTTATTTTCGATGAGGCTACTCATGCCTTCGAAAGAGGCCACACTAAAGGCACCTAAAATAACATGCGCCATATCACGATCAATAGGAATAGTAATGTCCATTAGTTGCTCCTTATTAGTACCCTTCAAATTCAGGCAACAAATCATATTCTTCTTGTGTCATTTCTTTAAGAATGATCTTAACTTCTTTGACACCATCAACTAAGTGCATTTTTACTTCTTCTAAAGCTTCATCTATATTGTCAAAAGAACAAGCGGCGAAGTCTTTAGGTTTTACATAATAAACGTCCATTTCAATCCTTAAATTTATTATATCTAAAGTTATTGCTCCAGATATCGTTCACTACATAATCGAGTTGGTTTCCTTCAATGATGCCTTGTCCTTGATTTCCATTGGAAATTCTTGGAGCGCCGTTGAAGTCTGCTGTTTGTCCAACTATACCATGTGGTCGAACATTTCCATTATATATAATGGCGTCAAACTTAAAAAAATAAGGCAACATTACGCTGCAATTTTTATTTCTAACGATATTAAAGCAGTATTTAACTGCATTGATAAGGAGGCTATTAACAGGAGTATTGCCATTTTCGGTAGCTGAGATTAAGGGTTTTATTTCGACAAAAGAATGATAAGCTTGATTATCAACAGTGATATAAGAACGATGATGAAGTTTCTGACCATTGATTTCTGGCTTACCATCTTGTGCTGACCATTTTATTTTTGAATTACCAATTTTGATGCCGATTTCGTCTATTCTTTTATGCGAGTTGAAGTGTGCATTTACCTGGATGTTTTCATCTGTTAGAAGATTGAAAAATTTATTTGGGATTCCATCAAATTGAAACTCTTCCCCTTCGAACCCGCTAAAAATCGGCATAGTTACTCCAGGTGGTCTTCAGTAATCCAAAATCTATTATCAGTAGTTCTTATTTCATATAAAACACCAATTGATGATAACTGTCTATTTACTATTTCGCCTTCCACATTTTGTGGTTTAACCAAAACTTTTTGGCAAACTTTAAAAGTAAAGTCACCTTTGTACTCTACAGGTTCAACGTTAGCCATTGGGCATGGGTCAGTATCGTTCTTACGGGCGGGATTAGAACACTGGCCACAGGAGTAATGTTTACAGTTTGGGCAATAGATTTTTATTTGCCAATCTGAGATAATTGGCAATTCATCCATTTTGGGGCAACGCATAAAAACTCCTTACTGGTCTGATTTATACCGACCCAACTGGTCACTCTGTTCTAGGATTTCCATTGTTGACATACACCAATCGTCTTCGCTATTGCTATCAAAGCCAATTTCGCTTACAATAGTAATACTACTTAAACTTGGCACTGGATTACTTTCTAATGTTCTAAAGGCTTCTATAGCTGCATTGGTGGGGGTTTTTTCGTCAATTATTTTACGAAAGTCACCAGCATCTACATAATATTTTGGCATCTTTTTCTCCGCTTTTTGACAGGCATTTATATCCTATCACAAATCAACAGGTAAAGCAAATTATTCATTGTCGGATTCAGCCAATTGCTGGAAATGGGCTACTGCATCTTCCAAGAGGTCGGCCACCTGTTGATTGGTCAATTTGGAATAAGTAATATCCCAATTTTGATGGATCGTAACACTACAATTTTTTACTTCTTTATGAGAGCGAAGAATGATGCCTGCAAAGGTTGTACGTTTGGCGATTTCATCAACAAGTTCTTCGGTTGTATAAAACTCAAGTTCCATTTTAACTCCTTAACCAAATTTGTAATCTACAGATATTTTAACATTAAAACTAGGTACAGCGATATGGTTACACAGATTATGTTTTTTGGCTTCCTTTGCTGTAAGATACCAGTCTGCGTGGCCTCTTTCGTGGATTATATCCAAGAAAAAGTGCTTGGATTTACCGCAATTTTTTGACAGAAGTTCAAAGATATAGGTATTTAAACGATCCGTTTCATCAACATCTGCTTTCAAATCCTCTACTTTACCAAATTGAAAACTTGAAACCTCATGGATCATCAACGTAGCATGAGGGGCCATATATCGCAAGCCATCATTGCCTAGTCCAAAAAGAATTGCACCTGCGGAAAAAGCTTTGGATTCAACGATGGTAGCTACGGGCAATTGTACATTTTGAAGTTCTGCGATCATGCCTAAGACAGAATAAACTTGCCCGCCATAGGAATCTACAACTATGGGAATAATTGGCTGGCCTGTCTCATGGGCTTTATTTAAGTCTTCTGAGAACTTATCAGTGCTTTCTTCATTGAATTTCTTAAGTCTAATAACGATAGGTTGTTCAATTAAATCTGCTAAATTCTTAACTTTGATGCGTGGATCAACTTCGATTTTCTTGAGCATTAATATCCTTTGCTAGCCATATAAGCCTGTTTTGATGTATATAGGTTATACTACAATTAACAACGAAATTCAACTGTTCTTTTATCAGGTGAGTAAGTGCAAGAATCTTTTGGATAAAATCAGTATGGGTAATTAGAACCGATCTAGGCGGAAGAATATCTAGTGTTTCTGTGATACGATTTTCAAAATCGTGGTAATCTTCGAATGGTGTTCGCTTACAAAGATGGTTGTCAGCTTCAAACGAGATAGAACATATTTCCCTGATTATTGCAGAAGTTTGTTTACATCTTAGATAAGGACTAGAAAAACCAACATAACCAGCAAGATGAAGTTCCCTTAAGAACTCTGCTGCACGAAATGCTTGCGCACGTCCGCTTGATGTAATTGAACCATCCTCTACCCGAAGATCACTTTGAGCATGTCGTAAGATGATAATATCTTTGAGATAGATCGTCTCATCTTCGGTGACGAACTTATTATGTTCGTTATCAAGGAAGCCACTTAGGAGTTCACCGTTCTTTTCCTGGTCGCTGAGCTTGGAAAACGCATCTCCATGATGCGAACCAGTAACAACCTTGTCCCCGATAAAAAGTGCTGGCACCATCCTTCACTCCCTGGTTTATATTTACTTTGAGCAAAAAAATTTGATGGCATTCATTCGGTAAATATTTTACGCTATTCTAGTCATTGTTCACGAATCTTCCAAGAAATAATCGGTAAACTTTGCTATAAGCTCTGCCCCAATTTGGCCCATGAATATCTGCGTCCTTATCCCAAGCCACAGCATGGGCGACTTCGTGTATTAGCACATCAATGGAGTAGTTCTCATTAAGATTTGAATTAACCTTTATCATAAATTTGTCATTCTTTTTTTCACATAGTCCATCATAGCCTTCGCGTATCTTTACACGCCTTACACTAATAGATTCATCCACTAAATTAGAGTTCTTAAAGAAACTAGCTACTTCTCGGAAGTAATCATATGCCATAGTCACCCCGAAAACAAAAGATTATAGCTATCTAGTTTTTGTTTATAGGAAAATATATAAGTTAGGATTTTGCAAGGAGGCAGAGTGCAGTATGCTGGTATTTCCGTAGTCAAAAATGAAGCAGATATTATAGAAGTCTTTATAAGACATAACCTTAAGTATCTAAACAAGTTATACATTGTTGAACACAATAGCCAGGACAATACGCC
>Ga0315277_10001543_pt1 | contig 33408 bp, 27 predicted proteins | sample YL17G05_15_MG_FD_203695 | JGI IMG/M metagenome (GOLD analysis project Ga0315277, IMG submission 203695) | Sediment microbial communities from Yellowstone Lake, YNP, Wyoming, USA - YL17G05_15 | ecosystem: Environmental > Aquatic > Freshwater > Lake > Sediment | place: USA: Wyoming | collected...
TACTATATGTCGGGTGTGAACATGTTGGTTCTTGTCGTATCTGAGAGCCTTGTGCGCGTTTGGCGATCCTGGGCAGAAGCGTCGAACGCCGACGAGGGGCTAGGCTACAAGCGAAATTGATTTCCCATCCTTTTTTCAGTTTCGCCTGGCGACATGAGGTTTTCTAGACGATGAGCAGCAACGTGCCGGAAGAAAAGCCGCTGGAGGAGCAGCCGAAGAAGATCGCCCGAAGCGCCGATGTCGCATTAGGTCTGGCTATGTTGGCCTTTGTATGCGCTCTTGTTACCGGTTATCTCTGTTACCGTGACCTGATTAGCAAGCTACGAACATCCATCTACGATCTGGTACCGATGGCTGTAATGTTCCTTGGGTTGATTACGATAGCTATCGCAAGTTGGACCAAGTTTGCCATTCGCCGGAGCGAGGGCAAACTCCGTGGCCTTGCGACAGCCAGGATAAGTCAGATTCTTGTGCTCTTGGCTTACCTCATGACTTGTGTCGTTCTTAACCTCCCCGGATTTCTTGAAGCGCAAGTGAGGGCAAAAGTGTCACATGTCCGAACTGATATGGGGTTCCTTGGCGCGGTGATTGAGGATTACCGGTCGGATCACGGGTCTTATCCCGCAAGTGCAACGGGCGAGGAAAGCATCAACCGGGTACGGCGGGCGGATGGGCGTTGGGATCATGTGCCTTCCTTTCGGATCACGCACGACACAAATGTCCTGAAGACGCTTACTACTCCTGTCGCATACATTGCCGCGTATCCGACCGATCCGTTTTCTTTCCACCGCGCGGCAACGTTCGTTTACCATGTGGCCGGGAAAGAAAAGGAAAACAGTTGGATTCTCATCAGCCCCGGACCGGACCACGTTTATGACATTGACCCGATGCGCTACTTCGATTCTCCGCCAACTCAGCCGTTGCTCGCACTGAACCCCCTCACCTACGACCCGACTAACGGCATGGTGAGTCGCGGCGACATCTGGCGCGTGGGGCAGTAGGAGCAAAGGTGAGAAGCAAGAGGTTGGAGGTGGGAGGTTGTAGACGGGATTGGAACCCGTAGATTCGTCCGGTCAAATAGTTGATGGCCATCTGTGGGCCAAAGCAAGAATAGACCCACTCAAGTGGGAACTACGAACTTTTCGTCCCTTTCTGGGTTGCGCAAGGCGCAATGAATACTCTCACCTCCAACATCACACCTCCCACTTCCGCTCCTAAAGCAAAGATGCCGGGCGGCCAATCCCGGCATCTTATAAGGGAAAAAGGAAGAAATGGGGTGTAGGGGTGCGCTTAGTTGGGTGTTGCTATGTCCTTTGCCTCCGACGGCTTGGGTTTGGGAGCGCCTTGGGCATCGGTCTTGGGGCGAGGCGGCGCTTGCTTCTTGGGTTCCGACGGTGCCGCAGCAGCCTTGGGCTCTTCTTTGGGTTTCTCCTGGGGAGGCTGAGCGGCCGCCTTCTTCGGCTTGTCCGCCGGCTCTTTCACGCCAGTCAACGAGCCATAGCGCCGCTGGAATTTTTCCACACGTCCTGCGGTGTCCACATAGATCTGCTTGCCCGAGAAAAACGGATGGCACTGCGAGCAGATTTCGAGCGTCATCGCCGGGTATTCGCGCCCTTGATATTCTTTCCTCGCGCCGTCCAGTCGCGTCGTGCCTGTGACGAACTGATTGCCGCACGATGCGCACGTGAACAGAACCAAGCCATACTTCGGGTGAATCTTTTCCTTCATTTCGAACTCCTACTGAACCTTCGCCGAGTCGCCCGCCGGCGCGGGATGGGCGGCAGCCATGATCTTTTGCCACTCGCCGCTGTCGAGCACCTGTGACTCGTCAATCAGCATGATGGGAATATCATCGCGAATTGCGTACGCGCGCCGACATTCTGACTTGCTGCACACCAACCGTTGGCCTTCCAGCACGACGGCGGTCTTGCAGTCGGGACATGCCAGAATGTCGAGCAAATCCTGCGGAATCGCCATGAGCGCTCTCCTCTACCGCACCTCGCGATGAATTGTATGCTTGCGCTCAAAGGGACAATACTTCTTAATCTCCAGTCGTTCGGTCGTTTTCTTTTTGTTCTTTGTCGTGTGATAACGCGAAACGCCCGGCAACGCGCTGGTTTTGCACGACTGACATTCGAGGATGATCTTAACCCGTGCTGGTGCCTTCGCCATTTACTTCGCTCCACGCAGACAACCGGCCCATTTTCAGCCGGCTCGCGGACACTCTAGCCGCTCAAAGGACCTTTAGATTGCGCTTTCGATGGGCGAAATGTCAACCCGAAAATTTCGGGTTTTAGAGGACAATTTAGCAGAGTGCAAGCAAGGGAATCTATTGGTTAAAATGTTGGTTTTATTGGTCTTAAATGAATGGCATAATGTGGCAGCCTTCGCTAATAATCGTGTTTGCAATGGCACAAGAAAGCGCATTTGCACCTCGCCAAGGGAAAGATGTAAAACTTGTAGGGTCAACATTATACAAATGGGCTGAGGTTGTTTTTCCTGTCATGGATGCTGTGGGATTCGATGAAAAGCTGTTGATCGGATCTGTGATGGATCATTCATTTTGAAAGACTTAGGTGCCAGGCGATGGATTTGAACGGCAGTTGGGCAATCGTCACCGGTGCGGCGTGTCGAATCGGCCGCGCCATTGCGCTGGCTCTCGCAGAACGCGGAGCCAATATCGTCGTTCATTGCCGTCGCTCGCGCGAAGAAGCGGAGGTAACTGCATCGCAGGTGAGGAAATTGGGTCGTCGCATTTTGATCTTTACCGCCGACCAAAGCGATTGGTCCGCTGTTGAGCGCGCCTGCGATGAAGCGTGGCGAGCAACAGGTGGAATTGATGTTCTCGTCAACAACGCGGCGATCTACCGGCGCACGCCGCTGGCCGAAACCAGCGAGCGCGATTGGGATGAGTTGCTCGACACCGACTTAAAGGGGCCGTTTGCGTTTGCGCGTTTCCTGGGACCGCGCATGAAGGAGCGTGGGCGCGGGAAGATCATCAGCATCGCCGACGTGGGAGCCGAACGAGTGTGGCCGGGTTACATTCCCTATTGCATTGCCAAAGCGGGAGTGATCGCGATGACGCGCGGGCTGGCCAAAGCGCTCGCCCCCGAGGTGCAGGTCAACGCGATTGCTGCCGGTACGATCTTGTGGCCCGAGGGTGGCGATGAAGCGAGCAAAGAGCGGGCGCTGAGAGATGTGCCGTTGCGGCGCGCCGGCTCGCCGACCGACATGGCGCGGGCGGTTTGTTTTTTGGTCGAAAGCGGCGACTATATTGCGGGCGCCGTATTGCCCGTGGACGGCGGACGGCTGATTCACTAAACGATGAATGATGAACGATGAACCAAAACAGATCATCTCTGGTTGATTGCGATTCTTGATTCCGTTCATCGTTCAGGATTGATAATCCATCGTTCTCGTTCGGAGAGTCTCGAAGTTGAGAATCGCTTTGATCTATGCCGGAACCGGCGACCCGCGGCGTGACGCCGCATCGGGCCTGAGCATGCCGCCGCTGGGTCTTCCGCTCTTGGCGGCGCTGACGCCGAGCGGACATGAGGTTGTCATTCTCGACGACAGCCGCCAGAGAATTCGCTTCGATGGATGTGCCACGCGCTTTGACCTTGTCGGTATCTCGGTGTTGACGCCGACGGCCGAGCGCGCATACGAGCTGGCGAGCGAGTTTCGAAAACGAGGAACGACTGTTGTTCTCGGAGGCTTGCATGTCACCACTTTGCCCGACGAGGCGGCTTCCTGCGCCGACAGCATTGTTGTTGGTGAGGCTGACGAAGTCTGGCCGCGTGTGGTCGAGGATTTTGCCCAAGGGCGGCTGCAAGCGCGTTACGAAGCGCCACGCCCGGCTCCGTTGGTTGGGCTGCCGATTCCCCGCTGGGATCTTCTGCCGCGCCGCTCATATCATCCGCTTCGGGTGATCGAAACGACGCGTGGATGCCCTCATTGGTGCCAATTCTGCGTTGTGCCGCGCTACTTCGGCACGACGTTTCGCCACCGTCCGCTCGATGAGATCCAGCGCGAACTGCGATCCTATTTCCCGAAGCCTCATCCCTTTTTTGATCGGCTGCGGCGCTGGTTTCCCCAACGGTCCGCCGTTCCCTATTTTGCCGCCAAGCGTCTGCTCTATATTGTGGACAATAATGTGATCGGTGATCGCCGCTATGCGGGCGATTTGTTCGATCTGCTGCGCGACGTGGATGTGCGCTGGATCGGGCACGCGCCTATCACCATTGCCGACGATCCCGACTTCCTTCGACGTTGCGCCGAGAGTGGCTGTATTGCCTTGAACATTGGCTTCGAATCGCTCGACCAGGAGGCGCTTGATGGCGTGGGCAAGCCGTTTAACCGTGTGGCCGATTTCGAACGTTCGGTCGAAACCATTCATCGTCATGGCATGGGGATTTTTGGCACGTTCATTGTCGGGTTGGAAAGCGACACGCCCGACATGTTTGAGCGCATCGTTCGGTTTGCGGAGCACGTGCGCCTCGACGTCGCCTTTCCCTTGATCCTGGCGCCGTTACCGGGCACCGATCTGATCAAGCGCTATGAGCGCGAGGGACGGGTGATCGAGAAACGATGGCGCGATTATGACAGCGGCTCGGTAGTCTATCGCCCGCGGCGGATGGGGACGCGCCAACTGTTCGATGGCCAGCGGCGGGCGTTCGAGCGACTGTTCAGTCTGGTCTCGATTCGGCGGCGGATCCTGCGAGCGCCATTTGTCCGTCCGTTGTTTTTCCTGATGGTAAATTGGGAATTTCGCAGCAAAATCAAACATATCAGGCGCGGTTGGACGCCGCCGCCCGATTTGCCCGCGTGGGAGGATCAACGACAGTTCTGAGTGTTGGATTGGGGGTCTTGAATCGCGATGGATGTTTCGTTTCGGCTTGGTCGCGTTAAAGTCGGGCCGCTCATGCTCGTGCTGGGCCTCATGATTCATGTGCTCGTGCCCGGTGTGTTTCTGGTTGGCGCCTACGGGCTGGATGTTGGGTTCGGTTGGAGGCTGACCTGGCCGCTTTGGGTGCGCCTGCCGCTGGGGGCAACCATCTTGCTCTTGTCGGTTGTGCTTGAAGCGTTGTCCTTTCCCCCCTTTATTCGCTCCGGCGGTTCGCCTTCGCCGTTTCACCAAACCGAATCGCTGATTGTGACCGGTCCCTATCGTTACTGTCGCCATCCGATTTACGCCGCTTACTTCGGATTCATCCTGGGACCAGGGATCATGTTGGGATTGCGTTCCAGCTTCTTGACGGCGGCGCTTTGGTGGCTGTGTCTGGCTGTGGAGGCCAGGTTTTTCGAAGAACCGTCGTTGCAACGACGTTTCGGCGAGCAATTCGAGGCGTATCGGCGAACGACGCCGTTTACGATCCCGCGATTCTGGCGGCGTCGGTGAAAACTCCGATGTCTGAAGTGCCCCGCTCGCGGAGCAAGGGCTGGAGAATGACAGTACGATGGCGGCGAACGACGAGCCCAGAGCGACTCCTCGCAGGACGATGAGCATCGAAGACGTGGAGTTTTACCGCTGGTTGCTCGACATCGAGCGGCGCGCCATCCTGCCGCTCAAATGGGTTTTGCTTCTGGGCAGCGTCTTTTTGTGGGAATACACGCGGCCCGGTTTGGCCTGGCTCGAGGTGGATGTCTTTCTTGTTTTTTTCGTCTATACGCTGTCTATTCTGGCTCAGCATTACTTCACGATTTTTTCGAGAATCACTCCATCCCAGGTGCGGGCGTTCTGCTATGGCTCCTATGGGATGGATCTGCTTTACGTGAGCGCGCTGATCTATCTCGACTTTGTGCACAAAAGCCAGTTGGGGGCCGCGGCGCCCGATTTCTACATTCTCTATTTTCTCCTGCTCATTCGGGGTTTCGTGCTCTATCGCAGCGCGATCGAAAGCATTCTGGTCAATGTTGTGATCTCGCTGCTGTTTCTCTTTTCCGCCTGGCTCCAGGAACAATCGGTGGCCTTCGTTTTCCGCCGTCCTTTTCTGGTCCAAATCTCGCTGGTCTGGATGGTAATCCTTTTGGCCTGGTTCATCTTCGAGATCATCAACCGCCAGAAATTCGAGTTGTTGCGGGCGCGTGAGCGGCTCTATCAGTCCGAGCGGCTGACGGCGCTGGGCGAGCTGGCCGCGGGTGTGGCCCACGAAATCAACAATCCGATCGGTATCATTTCCGCCTATGCCGATTACCTGATTCGACAAGCGGGCAGCGACGATGCGCGCCGCGAAGACTACGAGGTCATCCGCAACGAAGCCCAACGGTGCAAGAGAATCGTCGGCGAGTTGCTCCAATTCGCCCGGCCGAGCGAAACGCGCCGCGAAGCGACCGACCTGGCCGCTCTCAACGATGAGGTGCTGCGATTCATTTTCCACGACCGTTCGGATGCCACCGTCCGGTTGGAGAAGAACTACGCGGCCAATGTCCCTTGGGTTCTGGTGGATCCGACCCAAATCAAACAGGCGCTGCTGAACGTCTATGTCAACGCGCAACAAGCGCTGGGTGTGGAGGGCGGCACGATCAAGGTCGCCGTCGCCCCGAGCGGGCGCGACGCAATGCAGATCACGATCGCCGACACAGGCGCCGGGATTCCTCCCAAGGATTTGGCGCGCGTATTCGATCCATTTTTCACACGCAAAGCCGGCGGCAGCGGGTTGGGGTTGACCATCACACGCCGCTTGCTTGAAGCCAACGACGGCGAGATCGAACTGGGGGCAAACCAACCGCGCGGCGTGATCGTAACGATTACTTTCCGGGCGCTCGTCCCCCCGCCGGCCGTTCCTGCCGTGAGCGCCTGAATATCTGCTTCCGCATCAAGGAATACAAGCCAACAGGGATGTGCATTCCTGTTTTTCTTCACGTGGTTTGTGTTTTCCTGTATGGTTTTCAACCATTTATTCTTGCAAACTGCCATTCTTCAATCCCGTAGGGATAATTGAAAATAGCCCAGGAATTGATTCCTGGGAACGAGATCGTCACCCTTGCAGAGAGTCCCGTGGGGACGATTGAACGCCTCAGTCGTCCCGACGGGACTCGCTGGCCACGCGCCTCGTTGCAACGCCCAAAACCTCGGGCCTGATCGTCCGTGGCGGCACGTCGGTTCGCATTCCGTGGCAGTTGTTCGAGTAAGAGATGCGTTTCAGGTTTCCAGTTTCAGGTCTCAAGTGAGAAGCCGGGAGTAAAGAATCGGCGCATCGCCAGAAGTTCGTCGCTTTTCAAATGACGCATAGATGGTAGGCGGAACACTCTTTTTCCGCACAAATCCCCGAAAATAATCGGCGACGGACGTGCCAGGCGTGCCGTTCATTGTTTCATGTATGACGGGCTATGGGCGCGCCAGGCCGTATTTTTGAATTTTGCGATAGAGGGTTGCCTGGCTGAGTTGGAGTTTCTTTGCGGCCTCACCGACGTTGCTGCCGCTGAGGCGCAACGCCTTTTCGATCTCCAGTTTCTCGGTCAGCCAGAACGGCAGGACCCCGCTATCTTCGGCCGCCGGAGCGCCGGCTTCGCCCTGGCGTGTCGTCTGGGCCACATGCGGCGGCAACATCGCCGGCGTGACCACGTCGCCCTGGTTGAGAACGACTGCCTGTTCGATGACGTTGATCAGTTCGCGGACGTTGCCTTTCCACGGACAGGCGATGAGCGCTTCGAGCGCGTCCTCCTCGAAGTCGCGAAATGCTTTGTCATGAATCCGACACGAATGTTCGAGAAAGTGACGCGCGAGCATCGAGATGTCGCTCCGCCGTTCGCGCAGCGCCGGCACGTGCAAGCGCACCACATTCAAACGATAATACAAATCCTCGCGCAACTTGCCTTTTTCGAGGGCATCGTCGGGGTCGCGATTGGTCGCCGAGATGATCCGAACGTCGGTGACGATCTTCTGGTCGCCGCCGATCCGGGCAAAGCGGCCATCCTGAAGCACGCGGAGCAGTTTGGCCTGCAAGTGAATGTCCATTTCGCAGATTTCGTCGAGGAAAAGCGTGCCCCCGTGGGCGCGCTCGAAACAGCCGATGTATTGCCGATAGGCGCCGGTGAACGATCCCTTTTCGTGGCCGAACATTTCGCTTTCGAGCAGTTCGTGCGGAATGGCGGCACAATTGATGTCCACGAACGGGCCGCGTGCGCGCTTGCTCTTGGCATGAAGGGCGCGCGCCACGAGTTCCTTGCCCGTTCCGCTTTCGCCCGTGATCAGAACCGGCACGCTGCTGGGCGCAACATTCTCAATCTGCGCGTAGAGCAGTTGCATGATCGGGTGGCGTCCGACCATTTCGCCGCACGAATCGAGGGCGCCCAATCCGCGCCGATAGGCGGCAACCTCCTCGACCAAGTCTCGATAGTCGGTTGCATGGCGTAACGTAATCTCAAGCCGCCGCAGGTCCACGGGCTTGCCGATGAAGTCATAGGCGCCGCGTTTCATGGCCTCGACGGCCAAATCCACTGTCGCATGGCCCGTCAGGACCACGACGGGCAACGCCGGATAACGCCGGGCCAGCTCGGGGAGCAGATCAACGCCATTCGCATCGGGGAGCATCACGTCGAGGATGAGAATATCGGGCGGACTGGCGTCGAGTTGCCTCCAGAGGTCCGCCGCCGATTCGCCCGTCCGCACGGCATACTCGAGGCGATCCAGCGCGTGCTCGAGAAACCGGAGGATCGTAAGGTCATCGTCAATCACCAGAATGGTGTTCGTCATTGACCCCCCTCCTGTAACCCAACGATGAGCGATGAATGATGAATGATGAACTGAAGCAAAACCAGGACTTTCGCCGTAGCAAGCTGTTTGCCTGCAATAGGACGCGCGGCTTCCACTTCTTCTTGTTGGTTTAGTTCATCGTTCATCATTCATCATTCGTCGTTTCCCAGCATGTCGTCCTGCTGGGCGCGGAGCGGCGGCGTGGCAAGAGCCGGGAACAATCCGCCGGCCGTGTGAATGTCGAGCGGATCGTTGGCCACAACTTGCCGGGGCGAACGAACGATCTCACCCGTGCGCTTTCGCATGACTACGCTATAGCCGCGCTCCAATGTTGCCTGCGGACCCAACATTTCAAGGTTTTCAGTCAACGTGTCCAGTCGCAGTTTTACACGCGCAGTCTGTTCCATGACCGCTCGATTGAGCCGTCTCTGGCGTTCCATTAAGCCGTTGGAAATCCCGCGCGCCCAGCCGCGCACCGATGCTCTGAATCGCTCGCACAATCCTTGGACACGCCCGGTTGCCAGTGTGGCGGCGTGCAACGCTTGCGTTTCAAGCCGTCCAAGCAAATCGTCGCAGCGCTGCTGAATCTGTTCCAGCCGAAAGCGCGGCTGTTCGAGCGCATAGCTTTGCAGCAGACCCTCGACGCGGCTTTGCAGATAGCGGACTTTAGACAAAACGGCTTGATCGAGCCGAAGAGCAAAAGTCCGGAGCTTCTCGAGCAATTCGACTTGGCTGCTCACGACCAATTCAGCGGCCGCCGATGGGGTCGGTGCGCGCAAATCGGCGACGAAATCCGCAATCGTAAAATCAATTTCGTGACCGACCGCCGAAATCACCGGCGTTCGACAGTCATAGATGGCGCGCGCCACGATCTCTTCGTTAAAAGCCCAAAGGTCTTCGATCGAACCGCCACCGCGCCCGCAGATAATCACGTCGGCGAGATGTCGCCTGTCCATCTCGCGCAGGGCGTGGGCGATCTCGGCCGCGGCTCCTTCGCCCTGGACGCGCACCGGCCACAGGATCACATGGACGTTGGCAAACCGTCGTCCGAGAATATTCAGAATGTCGCGGATGGCGGCCCCCGTCGGTGAGGTAATGACCCCAATCCGTCGGGGCAGGAACGGCAAAGGCTTCTTGTGTGCCGGATCGAAAAACCCTGCTTTTTCCAGTTTCTCTTTGAGGCGCAGAAACGCCTCGAACAGCGCCCCCAAACCTTGCTCGGCAATCGTCTCGACCACGATCTGATATTCGCCGCGCACTTCATAGACGGACAGTCGCCCGCGGACCTCAACCTTGCGGCCGTCGGCCGGCTGGACTTTCAGCCGCGCCAGCGCCGATTTGAACAGGATGCAGCGAATGGAAGCCTCGGCATCCTTGAGCACGAAATAGGCGTGGCCCGATGGCCCGATGCGCCAATTGGAAATCTCGCCTTCGACCGTGACCTCGCCGATCTCGGTTTCGAGCAGCCACCGGATGCGCCGCGTCAGTTCTCCGACGGTCATCACCTTGGCCCGCCGCTCGGTGGCCAGTGAATGTTCGCCCGGGGGGCCGAAGGGCGCCACATCGCCCGTCATTCCACCAAGATCCTCCGAAGGAAGGGAGTTTTTGCCGCCGGATATTGCTCTGGCTATTCGCCTGCCCAACCGACTCACTCCTCGTGCGATTCGTCCAATTTCAGACAAATACGCTCGACGTGCGTGGCGTGGCCCGTGAGAATATCCACTTCGATGACAAGGGCGCACATCCGCACATCGTGTTTGGCCGGCACGTGGCGCACCGGCATCAATTTCATCATTGCCTCGATGACCGGTTCCTTGTGAACGCCGATGACCGAATCAAATGGACCGGTCATTCCCACATCGGCCTGAAAGGCTGTGCCCTGCTCGCTGACGTGCTCGTCGGCCGTTGCGACATGGGTGTGGGTGCCGACGATTGCCGACACCTGGCCGTCGAAAAACCAACCGAGCGCGATCTTCTCGCTCGTGGCCTCCGCGTGAAAATCCACAATGATGATCGGTGTCGAACGCCGCAACCGCTCGACCTCCTGACGCCCGACCCGAAAGGGACAGTCATAGGGATGCATGAAGACTCGACCGATCAGATTGAGGACGGCGACTTTGATCCCGTTGCCCAGCGCGTAAATGCCGCTGCCTTGCCCGGGCACACCCACCCCTTGCGGAAAGTTGGCCGGCCGAAGCACCCGTTCGTCGTGCCCGATAATATCGTGCACCTCTTTGTTGTGCCAGATATGATTGCCCGTCGTGAGAACGTGGATGCCGCTGGCGAACAGATCGCGGGCGACGGCGGGTGTCAGACCCTTGCCGCCGGCCGCATTCTCGCCGTTGGCAATCACAAACTCGATCCCTTGCGATTGGAGAAGCCCCGGGAGCAATTCGCGAACCGCATGCCGACCGGGTGAGCCCACCACATCACCGATAAAGAGGATTTTCACCGCAACCTCCTATTCAACATGAACGGCTTGCGCCGGATCCGAACCCGTTGCCGATTTGAAATCCCAGAGGTAAGTGGCAGCGATTCTGGTTTCAGAACTAACGCGGTATTCACGGCATGTCAAAGCGAAAAACCGAGGCGAAAGCGACGGCCCGACGACCGATTACCGGCCGGTGAGAAATAGCTGTTCAAATCGCCGGCTCATGTGTTGCGCGTCGAATTCCGCCACAATGCGCGAGCGAGCGAGCATGCCCATCCGTCTGCGCAGCTGGGAATCGGCCAAAAGCAAATCAGTTTTCTCGGCGAGGGCTTCCGCGTTGCGCGGAGGGACCAAGAATCCCGTTTGACCGTCAAGGACAATGTCCGACACGGCGCCCACATTGGTGGCGACGACCGGCAGGGCGGTTGCTCCCGCTTCCATCAATACAAGGGGCAGCGTTTCGGCATGTCCGCCCGCCGCCTCATGCGAAGCGAGAACAAACACGTCGAACCCGCGCAGCAGTTCCGGCACGTCCTCGCGCACGCCGAGGAATTGGACATTGGATTCGACTTTCAGATCCGCCGTCAGCCGCTGGAGTTCGCCGCGGCGCGGGCCGTCGCCGACAATAACAAAATCAACGTCCCGGCGACGAGCGAGAATGGCAGCGGCGGCTTGGAGAAAACAGTCATGCCCTTTGCGCGGCTGCAAACTCGCAACAATGCCGACCCGCAAATGAGGGCCTGCTTCGCCCTTCGCGCCGGATCCACTGCGACGGAACGCCAAATCCGGGGGCGCAAATCGCTCCACGTCCACGCCTGATGGAATCACTTCGGTGTGCGCAAACCGTATCCCGAGGTGCTGCGCATAGTGACGGCGCTGGCTCTCGGCGATGAAGACAATGCGATCAAATACCCTGTTCATCAGCGCCACGCGTGGTCGCCGCAGCAACGGATGCGAGAACTCACGGCGCGACGGCCAGTTGTGGATGATCGCATAGGCGCGGGCGCGAAGCCGCCGCTTGGCCGCGCGGTAAGCGAGAAGTGCGTTGAGATAGAAGCACTCGACGACGAACAGGGTGTCGAATCGCCACTCGCTGGCCAGTTGCCCAAACCGTTTCACCACGCCCCATCCCCGGCGAGTCGGCATCAGTCGGTCCCGAACTTCGATGGCCGCATCGGTGCAACGTCGAGCGAGCGGTCCGGCCTCCCGCATCACAGCAAAGATGACCTGCCAGTCGCGTTGTTTGAGATATTGGGCGAGCGCCATCGCGTGGTTTTCCGCGCCGCCCATTTCGAGAGTTTCGATGGCAATGCAGATTCGTCGCCCCCGGCCCCCGGTTTCCTCCGGTGGAACCTTGTCGAGCGATGCTTGGCGTTCCTGCTCCACTGCGATGCCCTCGGGTCGCTTGTCATCTACTCGGTCCTAGTTTCACGTTTCAGGTTTCAGGTTTCAAGGGCCAAGTGTCAAGTAGTCGGACATTCCTCAATTTCCGAGGGATTTGTCTATGATTTGGAGTGCGTGCCGCATTCCACATAGAGCACACGAACCAGCGAACGATCATTTCGACTTCGAGAGAATCTCCCATCCAACACCAACGACATCTCACCCACTGTTTCCGCAAAATATGGGGGAATCCCTTGTCAAGCGGGTGTCGCCAAGTAGTGCAAGCAGGACAACAGACAAACCAAAGAAAAGTTGCTCGTTCCGCAAACTTGGGACTTGAAAATGGCGCAGACTACCGCTTGACAATCTTTGGGCTCTGTGAAGGGGTCTAGTAGTCAGGTTTTTATTTGGTTAGAATTTCAAGGAGGAGCGGGATGTTCAAGGTAACCAAGACGTTCTGTCTGATGTCCGCAACGGCTCTTGCGATTGCCGTCGGCGCGTATGCGGCAGAAGGAACGACAGTAACAAAAGAACAGGTCGTTTCGCTGAAACCCGACGTGACCATCGGGCTGTCGGGTCCGAAACCGGCCGAACGCACGATCGTTTTTCCGAAAGACAAGTCTCTCGGCATGCTCCGAGTCCGCGATTGGGGTTCCCCCGACGCGAAAGCCTGGAAGGACCTTGGTCAAGCGCAAGGCGAGGTCAAAGTTCCCGCCGGTCAGGAAGTCCAGCTGAAGATCAGCGCGGAAGCGGCCAAGGACCTCACTCCATTGGAAGGGCTCGCGACGCCCTCCGTGGATGTTCTTGATTTGACCAAAACCGCCGTCACCGACGAGCAAGTGTCTCATCTCGTCAAGATGACCGGCCTGCGTCGCCTTGACATCGGTCACAACAAAACCCTTACCGACGCCGCGCTCGCTCACATCGCCAAATTGACCTCGCTGCAGATTCTCGTAGTTGGTTATACGGGGATCACCGACGCGGGTTTGGCTCACTTCGAAAAGATGACGTCGCTTCGCGCTTTGGTGCTTCGCGGCAACAAGCTCGGCGACACGGGGCTTGTCCACCTCAAGGACCTGGACGCGCTCGTGGTGCTCGATTTGCGCAAGAACAAGATCAACGGCGCCGGGCTGGCCAATATCAAAGGCTTGAAGTCGCTCCAGATTTTGCAATTGGCCAACAATAAGCTCGGCAGCGATGCCTTTGCCCATCTCGCGGAAATGAAATCGCTGCAAATCCTCGATCTGAACCACACTCGCATTCCCGACACGAGCGTGGCGCGGCTCAAGGACTTGACGAAACTTCAAACGCTCGGGTTGTCGAGCACGCAGATCACCGACCTCGGGCTGGAGAATCTCAAGGGCATGACAGCGCTGAAGACATTGACATTGCGCGCGGACAAGAAGATCACGCCCAAGGGAGTTTCGAATCTGAGCGCGCTGACGTCGCTCGAATCGCTCGACGTTCGCGGCACGAAGCTGACCGCGCCGGCCGTTGAGGAGCTGAAGAAGGCGCTTCCGAAGTGCAAAATCCTTTTCGGGAAATAGGATTCAGCCGAAGCGGTCCGAACGCCGGCAAAAAGACGGGTCGGCTCCTTTCGGCTCGGTCCGTGAAATGCGCGCCGTTTGCGATGTTTTTCTCAATCAGCCGATAGTTTTTCGAGTTGACAACCGCAGCGCCTGTTCGATGATGAGCGAGCCTTGTTGGCATTCGGGCTTCGCCACTTCCAGGTTGCTCGGATGGAATCAAGCAAGTGGACCTCTCGAAAGGAGCGTTCACGATGACAAAAGCGGACGTCATCAACGCGGTGGCACGGAGAACCGGCATGGCCCACAAAGAGGCCGCCGAAGCGGTTGACCTGTTTCTGAAGGCTGTTCGAGAGGCTCTGGAGAAAGGCGAGAAAGTCTCGCTGGTTGGCTTTGGAACCTTCTATATCAAGGAGAAGAATCCCCGTCAGGGACGCAATCCTCGGACGGGTGCACGCATTCGGATTCCGCGCAAACGAGTCGCCGCCTTCAAGCCCGGCCGGGCCTTTCGGCAGATGGCCAATCGTCCCGCAACGGAACCCGCGAAATAAGAGGTGGGAGGCGAGAGGCCGGGCGCTTCGCGCCACCCAAAAATTGATGAAGATGCAAGTTCGTAGTTCCCACTTTAGTGGGTCTCTTGGTTTTGGGGACACTGAAGAGCAAGAACTTAAGAACCCCACTAAAGTGGGAACTACAAACCGATTTTCATAGGAGCCGTCACTGCAACGCAATTGTGGTTGGCTTGCGGGTCGAATCGAAATAGTGGCGGAACAGTCTGGCGGCCAGAGGCGCGGCAACCTTGCCGCCGTGACCGCCGCGTTCAATCAGGACCAGAACCACCAGCTCGGGTTTTTCAGCCGGCGCAAAACCGATGAACCAAGCGTCGGGTTCGCTTTCGCGTTCGGCGGTTGCCGTTTTGCCCGCCACATGCCACTCCGGAAGAAATCCGGCGCCATAAGCCGTGCCGCCGGGGCTGTTGACGGCTGTCGTCAAACCCTCGACAATTGCTCGCTGGTGCTCAGGATTCAGCGCGAGGGTTTCCTTTACGATCTTACTCGACGAGAAAGCATCGTCGCTTTGCTCGCTTTGCACTCTTCGCACCAGGCGTGGGACAAGCAGCTCGCCGCCGTTGGCGAGCGCCGCATAGGCCATGAGCATTTGAAGCGGCGTCACGTCCACACTGCCCTGGCCGATGCCCATATACAACACCGAGCCGCGCTCGCCTCGCAGTGTTTCAAGCGAAGGCAAGGCGCCGGCTTTCTCGCCGAATCCGGATGCTCTTCGCTTGATCTCCCGCGAAAGAACGTCGGTGGGAGATTCGAAACCGAACCGTCGGGCCGTGCGAACAATTCGGTAGCCCGCATCTCGGGGGTCACGGCTGTAAATGAAGTCAGCCATCGTGTAGAAGTAGATATTGCATGAATACTGGAAGGCCCGCACCAAATCCACGGAGTCGTGCCAGCCCAAACAGGTAAAGGGTTTCGACCAATTCGGCAGAAAGAGGCGATGCTCGCAGGTCACGCGCCGGTCGGGAGTCCAGCCGGCTTCCAGGGCGGCCAGCGCTGTGACGATCTTAAATGTCGAACCTGGACGGTAGTATTCCTGGATCGCGCGATTGATCAGCGGTTTGCTGGTGGGATCGTCAATCTGGGTCGGACGATTGAGATCGTAGCCGGGCGAGCTGGCCCAAACAAGGATCTCGCCATTGCGCGGATCCAGGGCCAAAATCACACCCTTTTGACCCACCAGCAGCGACTCGGCCAATCGCTGAAATTGCAGATCAATGGTCAGAAAGATTTCCGCGCCAGGCACGGCAGGCTCGATCACTTGCGAACCCAGAATATATCCGCGGTTGGTTCTCCAAATCTGTTCCTGGCCCTTTTGACCCTTTAACGAATCTTCGAACGCCGCTTCCAGACCAACAACTCCCACGTAGTCGTCCAGCTCATAATCCTTTGCGCGGTATTGGCGTTCCCACGTGGTCGTGGTGATCTTGCCCACGTGGCCGAGCACATGGCACAGCGTGGAATGCAATGGGTAATAGCGGCGAAAGCGAGGTTCGATCGAGACACCCGGCAGATGGAAACGCTGTTCGAACACCGCCGTGATCTGATCGAGCGTCAAACGGCGCGAAAGAACATGACTTTTCCAGCGAGGCCGCACACCCGCGACGGCTTGGTAGTGACTGGAGAGATCCGCCCCGAGAATCGCGCCGAGACGATCGAGCGATGCGCGCAGAGCCTCCGTCGTCAAATTGCCCCGACTCATGGAGACTTCAAACATCGCGCGGTTGTATGCCAAAACAGTACCGTGGCGATCGTGAATGCTGCCCCGCGGCGCATCCACGGAACGCTCCTTCAGGTAGTTGTCTTCCGAGAACTGTGCATAGTCATTGCCGTGAACGATGCCGAGATTGATGATCCGAACGAGAAGGGCCGCAACGAACAGAATGAATATCGTGAAGAAGAATGCCAGACGGCGGGGCACCCAGTTTGCATTCACAGGTCGGAAGAAATTGCCCGGCATCGCTCAAGAAGGCTCAAATAAAAATGTTGAGTTTTGAGCGTCGAGTGTTGAGTTCCAAATGACAAACATCGAGAGACGGCTGGCGAGAAAAGAAATACGATAACAATCCAACATACCTCGCGGAGCGCTTCACAGCCGTGAAGCAGAACTCAGAGCCACGCACTCAACGCTCCAAACTCCTTTTGGAACTAAAGCAGATCTGCCGGCGGCGGTTCCGGAGGTTTTGGCCCGCGCTGCTGAAACACAAGCGACCAAATCTCAAAACAGATCACCGCATAAATGCCATAGCCCAGCAGTGTGAAAAGAAAAATGTCGAAACGCGCTTCGGGTCGCGCAAAGTGGCTGAGCCACGCCGGATTGGTCGGCACATAGAGAAGGAAAACCAGAAAAGGCGCGGCCAGAAGACCGACCAGAATCACATCGCCGAGGAGGGTGAACCACAACGGTCGTCGCGCCTCAACCGCGACCTTCTCCACTTCTTTCTCCGGATACTGCGTCAGGACCGCTTCGATTTCTTCGATGGTGGCAATGGCCGGTTTGACTCGGAAACCGGTAACAGCCTTCAGATCGTCCAGAATCCTCACGTCGGTCGGATCTTCCATGGCCACGACCAACGTGTCCAAATCGAGCCGGACCGGGACCAGGTGGTGTTTTACGGCGATGGACTTGGGCAAATAGTCCAGGACCATTCGATCAATGCGTTGCGGATTGATGTGGACGATGTCATAACCGAGCTTCTGCTGCATCAGACGCATGCGAACCCGCTCAGTGATCAGACCCATCTCCACCAATACGCGACCCAAAGACTTGTCCGTTTGTTTCTGGACTTGGAGTGCCGTGGTCAGTTGCGAGTCGGTGATTAATCCCTCGCGCAAGAGCAAGTCACCCAACCCGCCCCATGAACGCTCTTCCGGCATGGCCACACCTTTCTCCGGCCTTGGGTCGGCACTGCTCGACAGGCTCGCCGAACATGCCTTCCCCTTATGAAATCCTCTGTGTAAGGGTGCCCGGTCGGTTCGGTTTCTGTCAAGCCCTATTCCGTCGTTCCGGCATGAACCAACTCTGGGAAAAGGCGGGCTTGCAACATTGCAGGTGATCGCCTTGACTGCAAAACCGCGCAGACGCATACTCCAGCCAGAGTCGGCAAGGCGCGCGCTTGGGCGTTTCGGTTGCCATTCAGTCGCATTTGCCGGATACGAAGCAATAGAAGGTGGTGCCGAATCATGAATCCCAATGGCGTTCTGTTTCGCGTGGAAGGATTGCGAAAAGACTACATCATGGGCGAAGTGATCGTTTCCGCGTTGCGCGGGATTGATCTCAGCATCTATCGCGGCGAGTTTCTCACCATCATCGGACCGAGCGGTTCGGGCAAAAGCACTCTGCTGAATATTATCGGCGGCATGGACAAGCCCTCGGCGGGCAAGGTCTTCTTCGAGAACCAAGACCTTTCGCAGTTCACGGAGCACCAACTGACTCTCTATCGGCGTCACCATATTGGTTTCGTTTTCCAGTTCTACAATCTAATCCCCAACCTGACGACGCGGGAAAACGTCGAAATGGCCACGGAGATTTCGACGCGGCCCATGGATCCGGATCGCGCGCTGGATTTGGTCGGATTGACCGAACGGCGCGATCATTTCCCCTCGCAGCTGTCGGGAGGCGAGCAACAGCGCGTGGCGATCGCACGGGCGGTGGCCAAGCAGCCGGAAATCCTCTTGTGCGATGAGCCGACCGGCGCGCTCGACTACTCCACGGGCAAGATCGTTTTGGCTCTCCTGCGAGAGGTCAATCGCAAGACCCGAACGACGGTTGTGATCATCACGCACAACGCGGCGGTCGGCGGCATGGCCGATCGGGTGGCCCGCATCAAGGACGGTGGTGTCGCGGAACTCATCGTCAACGAGAAGCCGTTGGAGGCGGACCAGATTGAATGGTGAGATGAGCAGTGTTGCGTTGTGAGTGATGAATTGTGAGTCATGAGCGATGGTCTCGTTTCTACAACTCAGCACACTGAACCGAAAGCTCGTGCGCGACCTGTGGAGGCACAAGGGGCAGGCCGTGGCGGTGACCGCAGTCATTCTCTGCGGTATTGCCGACTATGTCTGCGTCTCGTCGGCCTATCGCAACCTCAAGCTGACCCGCGATACCTACTATCGGGAATATCGCCTTGCGGATTTCTGGATCCCACTCGAACGCGCGCCGAAGTCGGCGGTTTTCAAGGTCGCCGCGATTCCCGGTGTGACCCGAACGCGCGGCCGGATCGTCAAGGATGTCAACCTCGACATTGCGGGCAGCGACGACCCCACAATCGGGCGGATTGTTTCGCTGCCCGATAAGCCCCAAACCATCCTGAACGACATCCACCTGGTCAGGGGGCGCTATTTTTCGAGCGACGCTTTGGATGAGGTGATCGTGAGCGACCGGTTCGCCACGGCCAACAATCTGCGCGTGGGCGACCGCCTTCGGGCCACGATCAACAACAAGAAAGAGACGTTGCGAATCGTCGCCACCGCGCTCTCGCCTGAATATGTCTATGTGATTCGCAACAGCCAGGAGTTTATTCCCAACAACCGTGGCTTCGGCATCCTGTTCGTCAAAGAGACGTTCGCCGAAATGATCCTGGACATGCGCGACGCCTGTAACGAGATCGTGGGATCGGTGGATGACCCCGCCCGGCTCGATGCCGTCTTCGACCGCGCCAAACGGATTCTTCAACCCTATGGCGTGCTCGCGACGATGAAGCAGTACGACCAGTTGTCCAACCGCTTTCTCTCGGACGAGATTACCGGTCTGGGCGTGGCGGCGAAAATTGACCCGGCCATTTTCCTGGGAATCGCCGCCATGATCCTGATGCTCATGCTGGGGCGGATGGTCAAGCGCGAGCGAACCGAAATCGGCGTCCTCAAGGCCTACGGCTACTCCGATCTCGCGATCACGGCCCACTACCTGAAGTTCGCTTCGCTTGTGGGCGTGGCGGGCTGGCTGGGCGGCATGGTCGTGGGGCATTGGCTGGGCTGGTGGATGATCGCCACCTACCAGAAGTTCTATCAGTTTCCGATTTTACGTTATCGGTTCTATGGCGACGTGCTGGGTCTGAGCCTGCTCATCGCTTTGGCGAGCGGATGGCTTGGCGCGTCGGTCGCGGTCGTTCGCGTGCTGCGCATCTCGCCGGCCGAATCCATGCGGCCCGAAGCGCCGCGCCTGGGTGGTGCCATTCTGCTCGAGCGAGTGGGCTGGTTCTGGCGCCGGGCATCCTTTTCATGGAAGATGATTCTGCGCAACATGGCCCGATACAAAATCCGGGCCGCCGTGACCGTGTTTGGCGTCGCCATGGCCACCGGCATTCTGATTATCGGGCGCTTTGTGACCGATTCGATGGATCGGCTCATGCAACACCAGTTCCGCGATGTGCAACGCCAGGACATGAAGGTCACTTTCGTGGCCGAGCGCGGCCGGGAGGCGATCGGCGACCTGCGGCGGTTGGATCGCGTCCGTCGCGTGGAGCCGCTGTTCGAATATCCCTTCGAAGTTTACGCGGGTTGGCGGAAGAAGGAATTGCTCATCACCGGCTTGCGCCCCGACACACAACTCCTTCGCTTGCTGGATACCGAGGGGCGCGCGATTGAATTGGGCGAGGACGGCTTGATCTTGACCGAGCGAACCGCGCACGAGTTGGGGCTTCGCGCGGGCGACCGGGTCGTGCTCAAACCGATGATCGGGAAGATCAAGAAAGAGCGGAGCGTTCTTGTGCGTGAACCTGTGCGCCAGTACTTGGGGATGGGCGCGTATATGAATCTCGACGCGCTGTCGCGCCTGATGGACGAGAACCTTGCGGTCAACGCGGCGTTGCTTCGCATTGATCGCGGCGCCGAGCGGCGGCTCACGCGCCAACTGAAAGACATCCCGGCGGTCGCCGCCGTCGAAATCAAGAAGGAGGCTCTTCTCAGCTTCGAAAAAACGCTGGCGACTTCGATGAAAATCATGAACGCAATCTTGTTGATCTTCGCCGGTGTCATTGCCTTTGCCATCATTTACAATGCCACGGCCATCACGATCACCGAGCGCAGCCGCGAGCTGGCGTCGCTGAGGGTATTGGGATTTTCACTCGACGAAGTGGGTCGGATCGTCTTTCGCGAAAACTGGCTGCTGTCGGTGGTGGGCGTGGCCGTGGGCGTGCCGCTCGGCCTCGGATTGTGTCGGTTGCTCATTCTTGCCTACGAGACGGACCTTTACCGCTTGCCTTTTGCGGTGCGCAACCGGACGTTTGTGTTGACGGCGTTGAGCATTGCGCTCTTTGTGTTGCTGGCGAATTGGAGTTCGCGCCGCCGGCTGGCCAAGTTGGACATGGTCGAGGTGCTGAAAAGCCGGGAATAAGGCAACGATGAATGATGAACGGGGAAGGGAGAATTGTGCTCAACAGCACAAACGGTAATGACCGAAGCCCATCAATTCGATTCGCGCTTTCTTCCATTGCCTGGCTTTGACTGTTCTCGTTCATCATTCATCGTTCATCATTCATCGTTGGGTAGTCATCTCTCGTGGAACCGGTTCTGATCACGGATGGGCTTTGGCGAAAAACGCTGGCGGCGGTGCGATCGCTGGGTCGTCGTGGAATTCCCGTGGTCGTCGGCGAGCGAACTTGGCTGGCGCCGGCCTTGTGGTCGCGCTACGTCGCCCGGCGCTATCGCTATCCTTCGGCCCACTTTGCAGCCGACGGATTCTTCGAACGGCTTCGCCGGATCATCGAACGCGAACACATCCGAATCGTCTTGCCGATGGAGGAAGAAACCCTTCTGACGATCTTGCGCGGGCGCGATCGGCTCGGCAAAGGCATTGTGATTCCGTTTACCGAACCGGAGAAAATCGAGCGCATCCGCGACAAGGCCCAACTTTGCCGCCTGGCCGAATCACTCCGCATTCCCTTGCCCAAAACCTGGTATCCAGAATCGCGCGACGAAGCCGAGCAAATCGGCCGCAAAGCGAATTTCCCGCTCATCGTCAAACCTCGCGTAAGCACGGGCGCACTAGGACTTCGCCGCGTCAATGATGCGAGCGCGTTGGCCCCCGCTTGGGCTGAAATTCACGAACGCTTCCCTTGTCCCATTGTTCAGGATTACATTCCCGAAGGCGGCGGTGCATTCGGCGCATCGGTTCTGGTCGGCCCACGGGGCGAACGGCTGGCTTCGTTCGTCCATCGCCGCCTGCGTGAATATCCCGTTTCGGGCGGTGCGAGCACGCTGCGAGTCAGTGTTCGCGACCCGCAATTGGTCGAAATCACGTTTCGCATCCTTGAAGCAGTCGGTTGGTTCGGCGTGGCCATGGCCGAGTTTCGTTGCGATCCGCGCGACGGTCTTCCCAAACTGATCGAAATCAATCCGCGCTTCTGGGGATCGCTCAATCTGGCAATCCAGTCGGGCGTTGATTTCCCCTATCTTCTCTATCGCCTGGCACAAGGCGAGCGAATCGAACCGATTCACGACTATCGTGAGGGAGTCGTCGGGCGGTGGCTCCTTCAGGGCGACCTGCTTCATTATTTGGCCAACCCGAACCGCCGCCACATGCAGCCGAGTTTCTGGCAATTTCGCGGTCCCGACTGGCACTATGACATTTGTTCGTGGAGCGACCCGCTTCCAATGATCGTGAAAGTTCTGTCACTTGTTTTGTTGCTTTATGACAAAGAGCTGCGCAGGTTTCTCAAACGATAGGATTGTGTCTCCAAGAAAGGTAACGTAGATGTCTTGCCTGGGATCATTCACGGGCAGGATGCCCGTGCTACAATAGACCCGTTAGCCGTGATGACCAAACAATCCAATTTCGCCAACGTCTTTTCGTTCGATGTCGAAGAATGGTTTCACATTCGGCGAACGGAGGATTGGCTGCCACTGGACCGTTGGAGCGAATTGACTTCGCGCCTGTCCATTTGCCTCGACCGAATTGCGGCTCTGCTCGCCCAGACAGGCAATCGGGCGACATTCTTTTGGCTGGGATGGTGTGCCGAGCGCCATCCGGAATGGGTCAAACGTCTGGCCGCTGCGGGTCATGAAATTGCCTGCCACGGTTACAGTCATCGTGCACTCGACCGGCTGACCCGCGAGGAATTCCGCGACGAAATTCGCCGCACGCGAGCGCTGCTCCAGAACCTTAGCGGCCAGCCGGTTCGCGGTTTTCGCGCCCCATCGCTGAGCTTGGGACCGACAACGGCCTGGATGCTGGACGTGCTGGCCGAGGAAGGTTTCGCCTATGATTCCAGCTTGCTGGTAACGCAGCTGCGATTCAACCGGCCGCAGCCGTCACACGATGGTTCCGCGACGTCGTCTGAAGTCTCCGCCGACTTGGTGCGCCGGTTGCGGGAAATTCGCCCGTGGCGTTGGGAGACAAAAGCGGGCACGATCATCGAGCTGCCGGTCTCCGTTCGACCCTGTGGGCGGCTCTGCCTGCCTTTTGCCGGTGGGCTTTTCTATCGCGTTGCACCCTATTGGGCCGTCGCGGCCACGGTCCGCCAATTCAATGCGCAAAAGACTCCAGCGGTGTTCTATGCCCATCCTTGGGAGTTCGATCTCGAAGGGCCTGCTCTGGCCGGGCCAGCCATCGAACGCTTTTCCCACCGCTTCCGTTTGGCCGGAGGGCAACGGAATTACATTCGCCTGCTTCAGGAGTTCCACTTTGTTCCGGCCGGCGAGACACTCGATTGTCTCTTGATTGGTCCCGGCGAAAAGCAGTAGATTCTGACCCGTGATGCATTCGTTCCAGGAGGTTGCAGCCCGCATGTCGAAATGGACGAAAGAGAAGTCGCTCGAAGAAATGAGCCGCACGGGAATTGTCGCGGTGGTTCGCGCGCCCGATTCGAGCCAGCTGATTCAAGTGGTGCGCGCTCTCTATGAAGGCGGCGTATCGTGCATCGAAATCACCATGACGACACCCAATGCGCTCGAAGTGATCCAGGCGGCCGTGCGCGAGATCGGCGACCACGCGTGTATTGGCGTGGGGACAGTGCTGGGTCCGGAAACGGCGCGCATGGCTGTTCTGGCGGGAGCGGAGTTCATCGTCGGTCCGACGCTGAATGAAGAGGTCATCCGCGTGGCGCACCGTTACAGCAAGCCCGTTGTCCCGGGCGCATTCACGCCGACCGAAATCCTGCACGCATGGGAAGCCGGCGCCGATGTGGTCAAGGTCTTTCCGGCATCGGTCGGCGGGCCCGCCTATTTTCGCGCGATCAAAGGGCCGCTGCCTCACGTCAAGCTCACCCCGACGGGTGGGGTGAACCTTCAGACAGCCGGCGAATTCATCCGCGCGGGAGCCGAGTTTCTCGGCGTCGGCGGCGAGCTGGTTGCGAAAGATGATGTGGCGAAAGGCAACTTCGATGCGCTGCGCGACCGCGCCGCGCAATATATCCGGATCATCCAGGAATCTCGAAGGGAAGGTGAGAAATGAAGTGTCGGGGCTTGGAAAAAGGTGGCAATGCGATTGATAGTGCCTTGGTTTTTCATGATGGCCAGTGAAAAACTGCTTGACGACCAGGCGGGAAGTTGTCTATACCTACCGTTCGGTAGATAGGCCATTGTATCATTCGTCAATCGCCTATGTTGGTTGCGGTCGAAAGCTGTTTCAGGTTTTGGGAGTCACAAGCCTCAGGTCTTGAGATATGTTCTATGTTTGGAAATCGGTATATGTCCGATAGTGAACGATTACCGCATTTCCAAGGCCCTATCACCTTGACCATAGGCTTTAGTCATATCATTAGAAAGCAATCGCTTATGCCAACAGGCAATCCCATTGACGGCGCTGGGGGACAAAGGCACATTCGTTGCCAGAAGATAAAAGGGTCCGTGGGGAAACGGAGAGACTTTCGGGACTCCGCCCAGTAAAATGCAGTAGGAGGTTGCTGTGAGGAAGATCATTCTATTAGTGATTCTTATGGGTGCCGTTGGAGGCGCCGCGTATTATTGGCGACACAACAACGCCAAACCGGAATCGGATGCGCCCCAAGTAGCCATGTCAAAGGTCGAACGCGGCCCCATCAGGCTGGATGTTGTGACTACGGGACGTATCGTTGCCAATCTGGACGTGGACATCAAGTGCAAGGCCAGCGGCCAAGTGATGAAATTGCCCTATGACGTGAGCGATGCGGTTACATCTGGGGATCTGCTCGTCGAGCTCGATCCTGTAGATGAGCTACGCAATCTCAAGCGGTCCGAGGTCGCTTTGGACGCATCGAGGGCCAGACTTGCCCAAGCCAGCCAAAGTTATCAGGTGGCGCAACATACTTTGGATACCGACACGAAAAAGGCCAAAGCGGCGCTGGAATCGGCCCAGCGTCGAGCTGTGGATGCCCGGGCCAAGACCGACCGCATGAAGCAATTGCTCGAAAAGAAGCTGGCCAGCCAGGAGGAATACGACACCGCCGAGACAGCCGGCGTCCAAGCCGAGACCGACTTGACGAACGCCCAGGTGAAAATGGAAGAGATGGGAATCCAGAAAGAGACATTGGAACTCCGGCGCCAGGATGTCCTACTGGCGCAATCCGACTTGCGTTCGGACGAGATCGCCACTTCGATTTCCCAACAACGACTGAAAGAGACCCGGGTTTTTGCGCCGATCAACGGGGTTGTGGCCGCCCGCAACGTCCAGATCGGACAGATCATTGCCTCGGGCGTCAGTAACGTCGGTGGCGGGACAACGCTTTTGACCCTCTCCGACCTGGAGCATATATTCGTCCTCGCGTCGGTGGACGAAAGCGATATTGGCAAGGTGAAGGTTGACCAACCAGCTGTCGTGACCGCCGACGCTTATCCAAACGTCACTTTTGCCGGCAAGGTCGTTCGCATTGCCACGCGGGGCGTCAACCTTTCCAACGTCGTGACCTTCGAGGTGAAAATCGAGATCACCAGCGAGAACAAGTCTTTGCTCAAGCCCGAAATGACGACCAATATCGAAGTCGTTGCAGCCGAGAAGAAAGACGCCTTGCAGATTCCGGCCGAAGCCGTCATGCGCCGGGGCTGGCAGACCATGGTTTTGGCAATGAACGACGACGGCACCAGCGCCTTGCGCCCGGTTAAAGTGGGGATCAACGATGGCTTCCGCGCCGAGATCCTCGAGGGCCTGGCCGAGGGCGACACCGTGGCCGTCCGCAAAGGCGAGGCCGAAAGCCGCTGGAGAGCGGGCGCTCGGGGAGGCATGTCCTCAGGACGAATGATGATGATGGGCGGCGGGGCCATGAGGGGAGGACCGCGCCGATGACGGATGAAGACGGAAGGATGAAGGCGGAACCGAAACCAGAACCCGCGATGATCATTCAGGCCGAAGCGCTCGTCAAAACCTACACGCTGGGGACAAGCGTCATCCGGGCGTTGGATGGTTTGGATTTGGAGATCCAGAAAGGCGAAATGGTCGCGGTGACCGGCGCTTCCGGCAGCGGGAAGTCCACGCTGATGAACGTTTTGGGCTGTCTCGACCGGCCCGACTCGGGCACGTACATTTTGGCGGGTGAGGACACGTCGAAGCTACACGCGGACCGCCTTGCGCAGATTCGAAATCGCCACATTGGATTTGTTTTCCAGACCTTCAATCTTCTGCCCCGCATGAACGCCCTGGAAAACGTGGAACTTCCGCTCCTTTACGCAGGCGAGCATGAAGCAAAAGGCCACGCCGAAGCGGCGCTGCGCACCGTGAACCTCACCGATCGGATGCGGCACGAGCCGAATCAACTGTCCGGCGGCCAACGCCAACGCGTGGCGATTGCCCGGGCGATTGTCACCAATCCTGCGATCATCCTGGCGGATGAGCCAACGGGCAACCTCGACAGCAAGACCGGTGTAGAAATCATGGCGCTTTTTGTGTCCCTGAACGCCGAGGGCCGAACGATCATCATCGTCACCCACGAGCCGGAGGTCGCGCGCCACTGCAAGAGGCTTATCCATATGCGCGATGGCCGGATCGTGGATTGAAATGGTTCTCACGCAAAGGCGATGCGATGCGAAGAAGCCGAGCTTGGCGTCTGGGCGCGAGACAAAAAAACCGAAAGGAAAGCCATGCTATTCTGGACGATCATCAAAGTTGCTCTGAAAAGCTTGTTTGCCAACAAGCTGCGCTCCATTTTGGCGATGCTGGGGATCATCATTGGCGTGGGAGCCGTGATCGCGATGTTGGCGATCGGCGCGGGAGCCCGCAAGCAGGTCATGGACCGAATCTATGCTATGGGGACCGATCTGCTGTTCGTCCGTCCGGGTCAACATGGTTTCCATGGAGTTCAGACCGGAACCCAACAGAACCTCAGGCTCGAAGATGCCCAGGCGATTCTGGCCAAGGTGCCGAACGTTCGTCAAATCGCCCCCGTGGTCAGCGGCCGAGAGCAAGTCAAGTATATGAACAAGAACGCCCGCACCAATGTGATCGGCACAGGCGTCACCTATTTCCCCATGCGCAATTTCGAAATCGAACGGGGCCGGACCTTTACCGAAGGTGAAGTCGAGCGGATGGCCCGCGTGGCTGTCCTCGGGCCGGTGACCGTCCGGAACCTTTTCGAGAACGAGGATCCGTTGGGGACAACCATCAAGATCAAAGGGATCAACTTTCACGTCGTGGGCATCCAAAAATCGAAAGGCGACCAGGGCTGGTCCAACCCCGACGATCAGGTGATCATTCCTTACACAACCGCGATGAAGCAATTGCTTGGTTTAGATTATCTGGGCGAGATCGAAATCCAGGGCGTAAGAGGAGCGGTTCTGTCCGATGTCCAAACGGCGACGTCGGTTGTTCTGCGAGCCTGCCATCGCATCCAGCCGGGTGCGCCCGATGATTTCAACATTCGCAATCAGGCCGAGTTTGTTGAGATGGCCTCAACCATTGCCCGGACCTTCACGATCCTTCTCGCCAGCATCGCCAGCATTTCCTTGTTTGTCGGCGGCATCGGGATCATGAACATCATGCTCGTCACCGTGACCGAGCGAACGCGCGAGATCGGCGTGCGCAAAGCGATTGGGGCCAAAGACCGCGATATTCTCCGCCAGTTCCTGATTGAAGCCTTGCTGATGAGCGTTCTCGGCGGGTTGATCGGTGTGGGTGTGGGCGTCGGCGCGGCGCGAGTGATTTCCAGCGCGACCGCTTTTGTCACGCAGGTGGAGCTTCAGAGTATTGTCTTGGCCATGTCTTTTGCAGGCGCCGTCGGGGTGTTCTTTGGCTACTATCCCGCACGACGCGCGGCCAAACTTGACCCGATTGAGGCCTTGCGGTATGAATGAAAAGAGCAAATCACAGTGGCGCAGGTTTCTTGCCCGTGGACAATCCGAGGTCGAAATCCCTGCCGGAAGGCAGCCGTTTGCCCACACGCTGTCAATCTTGGTGGTGACGCTGGCCCTCCCGATTTCATTGGCGCGAGGAGCGTCGCCCGATGGCGCCAGGAATAGAGACTACATCGGTCCTACGTCGGCTGTTGCGCCGATTGTCCTGCCGACCAGCGGTCCTCTCAAAGTGAGTGTGGAAGAGGCGATCCTCACGACGCTGGAACGTAACCAGGAATTAAGGGTCCAGCGGTTGGGTCCCCGCCTTAGCCGCACGGGCATAGAGATGGAGCGCGCTGCCTTTGATCCGACTTTGACAGGCAATCTTTCCTACTCGCGCGGTCGAACCGAACGAGACTCCGATGTGACGGGCAAAAGTATTGGCACGACGAGCAAACGTACCGATGCCGGCGTGGGCGTCTCGGAGTTTCTCCCCACCGGCACGAATGTGGCTGTTGATCTTTCCGCCAATCGCTCCTGGGCCACGGGCGCCGGCGATCAGAACACGGCCGGCGTAGGCCTCTCGGTCACCCAGGCGCTGCTTCGAGGATTCGGCCTGGGCGTCAATCTCGCCAGCCTGCGCCAGGCCCAACTGGATTCAAGCGTCTCGGAATATGAGCTGCGCGGCTACGCTGAAATGCTCGTCGCGCGCGTCGAAGAAACCTATTGGGATTATGCTCTGGCCCAGCGCCAGATCGAAATCTTCACCGATTCTCTGAAAATCGCCCAACAGCAACTCGGCGAAGTCGAGGAACGGATCAAGATCGGCAAACTGGCCGAAATCGAACGGGCCGCCGCTCAGGCCGAAGTGGCTCTGCGCGAAGAAGCTTTGATCAATGCGCGCAGCACTCTGGCGACGACCCGCTTGCAAATGTTGCGCTTGCTCAATGCGCCGGGTGCGAACCTCTGGAACCGCGACGTCGTTCTTCAGGATCAACCCAGCTCTGTGGATGTCCAACTGGATGATGTCGAGTCCCACGTCCAGATTGGCTTGCGGATGCGACCGGATCAAAACCAGGCGCGACTGGGCATCCAGCGCGGCGACCTGGAGCTGGTCAAAACCCGCAACGGCCTCTTGCCGAGAATGGACTTGTTCATCACATTGGGAAGAACGGGTTATGCCGATTCGTTCGGCGGCTCGGTGCGCTCGTCCGATGGGCACGGCTATGATGGTACGATCGGCGTCAATTTTGAATACCCGCTGCTCAACCGCGCGGCTCGTGCCCGCCACGAGCGAGCCACGGTCAGTCTCGACCAGCAGCAAGAGGCCCTCCGGAATATGGAACAACTCGCCCAGTTGGATATCCGATCCGCCTACATCGAGGTCACGCGCCTGAAAGAGCAAATCGTGGCGACCGCGGCGACGCGAAGACTGCAAGAGGAAACCGTGCGGTCGGAGATCGAGAAGTTTCGGGTCGGCAAGTCAACCACACTTCTCGTCGCGCGCGCGCAACGCGATCTCCTGTCCGCGCGGATAGATGAGATTCGCGCCGTCATGAGTCACCTCAAGGCCTTGGTCGAGCTCTACCGACTGGAAGGCTCGCTGCTCGAACGCCGCGGCATTCTCGCCCCGGGCCGCCAACCGGTTGGTGAATTGTCCCCGTCAAAACGATGAGTCGGGCGATAGAAGCGCAATATACATCTCAAAGGCGCTAAAACACGAAGAAAGCAAACGGGATGGGCGGTCATTTTTCTCTTGACGGATGACACCATATATGATACCAAAAGGCTGCTTTTGATGGATAGGCGGAAACTACTCGAAAGAATTGGGCAAAGTCCACGAACAGTCCGCCCCGAGGAATTGTGCCACCTTTTGGAACTCTTTGCGTAGGGAGAAGAAAGTGCGGGGTTCACATCTCTACTACTACACAAAGTCTGGGCATCGTCCAATTCACTTTCCGCATCCGCATCCGGGCAAGGAAGTTAGGGTACATTATGTGAGGCAGGTCATAAGGGTTTTGAAATCGGAGATGGATCGCAATGAAAGCGAAGAATAGAAGAGATTACCTCAAACGGAAATACCCCATTCGGATTATTGAGGATGAAAAAGGCGGTTGGTTTGTCGAAATCCCCGATCTGCCGGGATGCATGACAGTTGTCGAAAAGCGTGAGGATGCGTTCGAGGCGATTGACCGAGTGAAGGAAGGATGGATTGAACTTGCCCTAGAAGACGGCCAGGAAATCCCTTTTCCTTCCACAGAGAAAAAACACAGCGGCAAGTTCTCGCTTCGCATTCCGCCTTCGCTGCATGAGCGGCTTGTCGAACAAGCGGACGGGGAAGGCGTAAGTTTGAATGCATACTGCACTTATCTGCTCTCGCTGGGCGCGGGGCGTCGGCAAGCCACTTCTATTATGTCAGCGGCAGAAACGTTGCCGCTACTGACCGCTAGCGTCGGTGTCGAGACGGCGGTTTTCCATGAAAAGGATGGCGGCGGTCAGTGAGTTTCGCGCGTCGTGAAGGGCTGGCCCATTTCTATTCTCAAGGCCACAACCCGATTTGGCCAAGGCAACCGAGAACTCTGCCATCACTCAATGTTCTGTGACTACCCTCGTAGGCCCTTGTTGGCTGCAAGTGCGGAATTGCTTCCTTGACCAATGCATGTCTGTTGGCGTAATATCCGATGGTGTAGTAGCAGAACGGTATTCCTCGGACGGGAGCAAGCGGATGAAAACGTGCAAAGCGAGCCGGGTCTGCACCAAGACCGCATTATTTCAGCAATGGTTGTCGGTTTTTTTGGTTCTTGGATTCAGCGCGATTTTTCTGCTCGCCGGCCCAATGGTTTTCGCGCATGGGTCGTGGACCTGCGATGTCCCGCGCCGGACGGCTACCGAGCCGGTGCCGACCGTGGATGGCCAGCGCGGCTCCAACGAATACTACGGTGCATGGTGGTTTATGATTCCCTATCGGCCGCGATCGGACTTTGACGACTTGCGGGTTTACATGGTTTCGACCGACTGGGACTTGTACGTCTTCATTGAGGGCATGCCCGAAGGTGGCATGTGGAACCGCTGGGACTATGTCGCATTGATCTTTGACACTGCACACGATGGCGGGCGCGTGCCCCGGAGCGATGATATTCAGTTCGAAGTGGGACATAGATTTGTTGGAAATCAAGCGCTGCGCGGAGATAACACGAGCGGCTTTGTCCCAGACTACACCATCACCGGCTGGGAAGCAGTCAAGGGATCCCCCGATAGCTACCACTGGAATGTGGAGTTGCGGATTCCCTTGTCCTTGATCGGTGGGGGCGATCCCGGCTCGCGAGTCGGTTTCTCTGTCGGGCACTATGAACTGATGGAGACAGAAGGGAACGACTACAGACGGCCTCCGACCGCCAGCGAGACCAATCCCCTCAGCTGGGGCGACCTGGCCTGGGAAGCGGCTTCTCCCGTCTCGATACCTTGTGTGGATGTCATTCGCATTACCCAGGGTCTGGAGTTGCAGGGCAACACCGCGTACGATTTTATCGCCGGGAAGGACACCCTGTTGCGCACACAGCTCTATATCGTTGGCCCCTATCGCCCCATCGTGGAGGCCGTGTGCGAGGTCCAGCGCATCGCTCCGTTGCCCGAGGGCACGGCGCAAACGATTTCCGTCCTCCGGACGCTCCCCGGTCCCAGCGCCGGTCCGGGAAAGGCGCGACGCAAGCGCGCTCGTTTCTTCAATGGTTCGCCCACATTCGATTTCTGGATACCCGGAAGCATGGTAGCCTCGCCGGGCCAGTATCGCATCCGGCTGCGCACCCGCTTCGAGGGAGACAAGAATTTCTACGGCATCTATGCACTTTACAGGACATTTCAGGCAACGCGCGATCTCAACCTCCTGCTGGTTCCCAACGACGAACGGCCCTACATACCCAATGCGCGCGCCTGGGGCAGCGACCTGACGGCGGCCATCCCCAATGCCATGCGCGAAACGCAACGGTTGATGCCGTTGCGGGCAGGCAGCACACAGTTCTACTATGGCATGCAAAGCGAGGTCGGTTTGCACTACATGGCGCATCCCACGGTCTTTCTATCGCAGCCCGGTTCTACTTGGGAAGTGCAAGACAGTCGCAGGCGGACGTACGCCACGAACCTGATGCACGAGATCAACCGTCAGCTGGCGGCGCGGGATCCCAGTCGGCAACTAGGCCGCCTGGACTTGCACTACATCATGGGCGCATCCACCCGTACGTTGGGTGGGCAAGCGCAATCCGGTTTCAGTCCGCCCTCGGCCGCCGGGGGCTTTGATCCCAATCCCACAGGCGGAACGCCGACGGTCCTCATGCACGAAGTGGCCCATTGTTTGGGACAGGTCCGCGCCGGCAGTCCGAACAAAGACCCCGGAGCGCACTCCAGCCACTCCGCAATCTATCCACCGAATGGCTTGCGCGTGGTCAATATGCTGACCCGAGCGGATGTGACCCGCCCCGGATCGGTAATGTACAGGCTGGTCGGCGAAGTTCCTTTTGAATTCCCTGAGGCGTATGAATGGAACGACATGCGCCGTTCCCTTCTGGCCTTGCCCGTCCGTCCGTCGCCGCCGCCGGTGCGGCCCCAAGCGGGGACACCGCAATTCCATCTCTCCGGCGCAATAGACAAAGCAGACCAGGTCGTTGTGGATTTTTCGGAGCGCGTCGAGGACCCGCCGATGGAACTGACTCCAACGGATCCGACCAGCCCCTACAAACTTGTCTTCCTCTCGAGCACGGCAACCCAACTCGCCAGCTATCCGTTCAAAGTCAGTTTTGACACTGTTTGCGACTATCAGCCCGCAATGCCGGTAACCCACACAGGGATTTTCTTGACGACACCTTTGCCGGCTGGAAGCGCGCGCGTCGAGATTCGCAAGAACACCACGGTGCTGTGGAGCCAAGTTTTCAGCGCTCAACCGCCGGCGCTCTCCAACGTCGTGGCCGGCGCGGGCCAGGGAGTCATTAATTTGCAGTGGAATTGCAGCGATCCCGACTCGACCGCGGTGATCTACAACGTGTTCTTCCGGGCCAATCAGGGCGCGATCTCCTTCCTGCTGGCCACCGGCTTGACCGATCCGAGTTTCACCTTTCCGACCGACCTGGCTCCAGCAACAACGGATGGGCGATTGATCGTGCGAGCAAGCGATGGATTGAATGTAAAAGAAGTCATCAGCAATCCCTTCACCATTGCGCCGCGACCTCCGGTGGCCAGCATCACCCACCCCACGCCAGCGAGCATAATCGTCGCCGGCCAGCCGCTGTTTCTCGTGGGAGGCGCCTGGGATTTCACCAGCGGCGCGCTGACAGGTTCTTCCCTCGCGTGGAGTTCGGACATAGATGGCCCTCTTGGCACCGGCGAACAACTCGAAGTCAGTCTCACTGCCGGCAACCATGTGTTGACGCTGACGGCAACGGGTTACGCTTCGCTGACCGACACCACGTCGGTCGCGGTCACAGCGCTTGCCGACACCGATAACGACGGATTGCCCGATAGCTACGAATTGCAGCATCCCGGCCTTTCGCCCACGGTGTTCGACAGCGACGAGGATCCCGATGGCGACCTTCTGACATCGTATGATGAGTGGCGACTGGGGACCAATCCGTTCCAATCCGA
>Ga0315277_10001544_pt1 | contig 33403 bp, 21 predicted proteins | sample YL17G05_15_MG_FD_203695 | JGI IMG/M metagenome (GOLD analysis project Ga0315277, IMG submission 203695) | Sediment microbial communities from Yellowstone Lake, YNP, Wyoming, USA - YL17G05_15 | ecosystem: Environmental > Aquatic > Freshwater > Lake > Sediment | place: USA: Wyoming | collected...
GGCAACGGTTTCGATCGAGATCTATAAGGACTCTAATTTGGTTAACACTTTAGTGGCGGCCGAAACTAAAGAAGCAACCGGCTCTCTGGTTGCTCAAACTCCTGTGGGATGGGTTGGCGACCTTCCTGGTGAGGCAGTTTTTGTTGGTTCGGAGAATGTAGGGGGAGTATTTTCTGATGGAGAATATACCATAAAGATTACCGCGGTTGATCGCGCGGGCAATTTGGCTTATAAAACTGATACCTTTACCATTGATACCGTTAAACCCATGGGCAATGTTGAGGTCAGGCGCAGCAGCGGAGCCGCGAGCGAGTATACAAATAACACTCAGGTTCGGCTGATCCCAACGCCTGATGATGCCAATCCGGATAAGATGCGTTTCAGCAACGACGGGAGCATTTTCAGCGATTGGGAAAGTTTAAGTCCCTGGAAGGATTGGAATTTAACCGCTGTTGATGGCACCAAGCAAGTTTATGCCAGTTACCTTGATAAAGCGGGCAATCTATCCATTGCGGAGATTAAAGACTCGATCACGCTCGACACGCAAAAACCCAGAATCGTATCTGCGCCGGAACCTCTTCCCGTTACTAGGCAAAGAGTAATTACCAACCTAAGCATGTCTCTTTCAGATCTCAACTCAGGAGTGGATTCCGGAATCGTGAGCTGGCAGTTGGTTATTAATAATTCTTCCGGCAGCAGTGTCAAAAGTTTTACCGGCAGCGGCAACTCGGTTTCGTTTGACTGGGATGCAACCGGCGTTACAGACGGAAACTATTATTACTACATAGTTGCAACCGATGGGGCGGGCAATACTTTGAGATCTTACGAGAGCGGCTATGGTCCCTATCAGCCGTACAGCGGAAGCAATAATACCTATTACAGAGTTATAGTGGATCAAACAGCTCCCACGGCGGGAATTACTTCGCCTGATATAAATAATTGGGTGTGGTACGGAGGGACAATAAATATTTACGGCACGGCCAGTGACGCTAACCCGGGGGGCTATACCGTTTCCTATTCGCCGCACAATACTAATCCTTGGACTGCCATTTCAAATGCGGTTTATCCGGTTGAGGCGCGGTTGAGTGAAAATACTTTATCCGTTGATCCAACTTTAGAATGTGAAGCCAAAGTTTCCGTTGAAGCAGGTTCTCAATATCTGGGTGATGTTTCGGTTAATGGTTCGGCTTTTGGCTGGTTCCCGCCGCCGAATGGGAATCCTCCGGTTTATCAAGAGTTTGATGTAACCGAAGTTGGAATGTATCTTTTTGAAACTTATGGGAATGGGAATGGTTTCGTTTCGAATCATTATTTACAGGATCTTTCCGGCAGAGATATTATTTCTCCTCTCCAGCAGATAAACCAAAGTCAAATTGTTCCTTTGGGGCCAGGCAGGTATCGCGTAGCAGTCAACATGCAAATTCGGTTCATGGATGGCCAGATGAAAGTTGCTGGCAGCAGGCTGAAAAAAAGCACGGCGAGCACAACCGAAGAGGTCGAGGAAAAGGCCTTTACCCTGGATAAGAAGCAGAAGATAAAATTTGAGCCGTACTATAGTGGAGTGGGAACCTATGGTTCTGAACAATGGTTGTACGATAGTTTGGGCCAAGTAGTCGCATACGTGTCTAATCCCCAATCGGGTAATGCAAGTTATCCGCTTTTGGATGCCGGAAGCTATAGGGTGAAGGTTCGGGGTTGGGCGAGCGGAGATGGAAGCAGCGTTAATGCCGGAGCCAGAATTTACACTAACTATGGAGAATGGGTGCAGACCGCGACGCTTAATGTCCAGTATGAGCAAGATGTTTTGGTCGAGGGAGTGCCGGGCGCAAGCATGGGTGGGGCTGGTTCAGAACACTGGCTGTTAGACTCCGGAGGCAATCCGCTATTTTATTATCTGACAAATGATTCCTGGGCCTCTCGCAGAGAGACTATTCATTTGCAAGCGGGGACATATACACTGAAAACCAAAGGCTGGGCGTCATTCGGGCAGAACTATTCTTACACTAGAGCTTCTGCTCAGAAAAATAACGTAGTGAATGGCATACTGGCGCAGTGGAATACCCGGGCATTATCCGATGGCGACTACGATCTGCGCATGGAGGTAACCGATAAGTATGGAAATTCAAATCAGGCAAATATTCAGGGACTGAAAATAGATAATACACCACCAACGGTGACGGTCCAATCCATAACGCCCAATCCTTTTAATCCCTATGCCGACGGAACCGTTACGATTAAATTGAAAGTGGAAGGAGAAAATTGCGGTGAATTAAGGCAATTTGCTTATGTTTATTCTTCAGATGAAAGAATTAAAATTGCCGAATTGAATAATGTTGAAGGAGTTGATTACGAAAATGTTTTAGTTACTCCCGGCTCAGATGGCGAACTTTTTATAAAATGGAACGGAAAGAATGGCAATGGAGATGCTGACTTTGTGAATGAAGGGGATTATATGCTTCGTATTACAATCAGGGACAAGGCAAATAATCAGACGACAGTAAAGCCAATAGTGCAGTTGAGAGATGATGTGAATATTTCAAAAGACTCAGCAAATTCGTCCGACCCATATTTAATTATTTCCGGCAATACGTTTAATTTGAATTGGATGGAAGGGGCGGAGCCCTATGCACAATTGGGGCCGGCAACAGTTTATGCAGAATCTGACGCCCATGTTTGGCCAGGGATTCCTGTGTCGCATGGATCGGATACTAATAATTTTAGTGATCCTTTTAATATAGATGTTAGGCAGGAAGTTACAATTAGAAGAATGGCTTATGGGTCAGCGGATAGAGATTATGTAATTTTTAAAGTATTAAGTGATAATACTTTACAGCAGGTTGTTGCTTGGGGTGAAGAGAGCGGAGAAAATGGAACTAGTGTGTGGGAATGGGGTAGTGAAGGAGCGCTTAATCATTTTACTCTTGATGCAGGAACTTATAGACTAAAAGTAAGAGCTTATGCAAATAAGTGGGGGGAATTCGCTAAGACAGAAATGCGATGCTACTATTCTGATTATAGATATAATCAATATACTTGCTCCAGTTCGGATTTAGGGAAGAATTGGGAAGGGCCGTACGGACCAACAAGAGTTGACAGTTTTTCGACCGGACCAGATATTGATCCATATCCTTTTGCCGTTTCAGCGGATCCAAATTTTCAGCCAATCCCAATTGGCTCTATAACTCATAAGGTATCGAACGGAAGTGATGGGAATCTATATTACAGTCGAGGATATATTAGTGGATATAATGTCAGTCCTTTATTCTCCTTGTATATAATTTCGCCTGTAATTAATTGGGGAGCCGGAATCAAAATTACAAATAGCGGAAAAGCTTCTAACCCTTCTATTAGAGAGGATAGTTCTCACAATGCCTATGTTGCCTGGGTTGACTTAGGCAACAATAATTGGGATATCTTCTTCCAGGAAATTCCATTTAACTTTGCCCCCATTAAAAACACGCCCTCTCTATCGGTAATCCCGGGCGGTCAGCAACAACTGACCGCTACCCAATCCGCAACCCTCGAAACCCCAACCCTCATTGCTCCAAAAGATAAAACCGAGAATGTACAATCTATCCGCCCCACCTTTGAGTGGAAGCACCACAAAGCTGATACAACTGAATATAAGATCGATCTGGCAAAGAATGATGCTTTTAATATCGCGCCTCAAAGCTTCACCAAGTCCGCCAACACCGGTTCTGCAGATAAGAACGATCCTAATCTGTATTACTTCGATTATTCCATCCACGAATTTGATCCCGGCCTGGATCGCGATACTTACTTCTGGAAAGTAACCGCTTTATCAACCAATGAAGCGGCAACTTCTGAGGCCTGGTCCTTTACGATTCAGCCCGATCTAACTTTAACCGGCGTCACCAATTATCCCAATCCTTTCAATCCAAACAAAGAAAAGACCAAGATTCGCTATCGGCTGAGTACCGATGCCAGCGAAGTTAAGATCCGAATCTACGATATTACCGGCTCGCTGGTCACCGAACTGGATGGAACAACCAATGGCGAAGGAGCGAGCATTTGGAATAAATATAACGATGTAGAGTGGGACGGAAGGAACGGAAGGGGAGACATGGTCGTTAATGGAATCTATCCGTTTGAGATTATAGCTCGACTCGGCGACAAAACCATCTCCGGGAGAGGAAAAGTGGCGGTGCTGAAATGATGGAAGAAAAATCCAAAATCCTAAACACTAAACAAATTCAAATTACCGAAACTCAAAATACAAAACGATTTGATTTGGAAGAAAGGACAAGAAACAACGGAATTGATGAAAATATTCGGTTCGATCCTGGAGAAATGCAAATGAGTTTTGGATTTCGATCATTTAAATTTGGAATTTGTTTAGGATTTAGTGTTTTGTATTTGTTTGGGATCATGATGTTGCCGGCATTTGCCCAGGGTCAGGCCGGTTTAGATATTGCAGTGCTGAAGGCGGGTGTAGGTGCTCGGCCGCTGGGGATGGGCTCCGCTTTCACGGCAGTGGCGGACAATGCCGACGCTCCTTACTGGAACCCGGCTGGCTTGGGGATGATAGATAATAAAAACGAGATCACCGCCATGCAGACCAGACTTTCTACCGATACTGATCATTACTATATTAGTTATGTTAGACCGGCCTTTGGTGGAACCCTGGGTATCTCATGGATCCAGGTAGGATTAGGTAATATCAATCAGACTTCGAGCGAAGTCGATGTCCATAATGAAGTCCAGAACCTGAGCATCTTCAGCTACTTCAGCAATGCTTATCTGTTTTCTTACGGCAGGGAATTAAACGATCGCATCTCGGTCGGATTAACCGCCAAATATTTAACCAGCGATATGTTCCAGATCCAGGGGGGGCAGGCGAGTGGTTACAGCATGACTCCTGGAATTCTCTTACGACTTGTGAACCGCGACTCGAGACAGCTGACGGTGGGAGCGAAGATAGACGAACTGTTCAATCAGCAAAGCTGGGGTACGGGTACCACCGAAAACGTTCCACCCAAGCTGAGGATTGGCCTAGCTTATAGCTCACCCAACCCTGGGCTCTTTGCGCTTGATATTAGCCAGACCATGAAGAGCGGCTACGCTGCCGAGGCCTCGGTTGGCTATGAATGGGCGTCAAAGGATGGCTTATCCCTTCGCTTGGGCTACAGCGATGGCGGACTCACCACCGGAGCCGGCTTTGTCTCCGGTCATACCCGCATCGACTACGCCTACGTAACTCAAAGAGAGCTCTCCAAAGATAACGTTCATCGGATCTCTCTGACTGGAATATGGTAAAACATTTCCTCATCATTTTTGCTCTTCTAATAATTCCCATTGAAAGCCAAGCAGTGGTCGGAGTCAGGGCGCTTTCTATGGGTGGAGCGTACGTGGCGGTGGGGGGAGACGGATCCGCTTTATACTGGAACCCGGCTTTAGTTCAGGAGAAAAAAATAAAAAGATATGAGAACGGCAATTGGGGCGTTTACTACTCTCGATTGTCAGGGCAAAGTGAAAGCTCCCTGCAGGATAATTATCTGGCAATCTACGGATATTTACCCCTGGAATTAAAGAAAAGCAAAAAGCGGAAACCCTATCAAGACGCCAGGATGATCAAAGGTTACCAGCTGGTTTCGTCAAATCAAACCGAGAGTGAAACCATATCAGACTATTATCCTTCCACTTTTCGCGTATGGGATTTAGCTACCCCCGAGAGTGTTGAGAAAAAGAAATTTATAGAAGTAAAATATTACAGCGTGGCGTCCACCGGACTTTTGACTTTTTGGATGCCGAGATCTGAACTTCCATATAAGGAAGAGATCATGCCGTATACAGGCAAAGAAAATATTGAAGAAGGAAAACCAATTTTCGTTGGGCATGAATCGTATGCTCCGGCAGGAGAAGAGAGAAAGCAATGGGTCGAAGAAAAAGAAACCATTTATCATCCGGAAATAAATGAAGAATTGTTGCACAAAGATAGGATCAAAGAAGAGCTATTGGGAAAAGGGGAGCTTAAAAAAGAAGAAAGAACTAAGATGGTCTTAAAAAATGAGCCATTCAATCCGGTGGCAAGCTTTTTTGGCGCGATAGGCGCGGGGATTACAGAAGCCCTTCTGGTCCGGCCTTTTTTCGGTGGGGGCTACGATATATACAAGACCAGTAAAGTAGTTGAAAAATATGTAAATAACGAAGAATTTTATATCGACGAGTATGAAGCGATCAGCCCGGACGCTCTGGGAGGTGGCGTGGGCTGGTTCCATAATGAAACCGATTTTTCTTCCTCGGGCGGCAACTCTTACGCCATCTCTGATTGGCTGCAGTTTTCCGGCTTTTACTTTTCGGGGAAAGACCAGCGGGGAATAGGGGCAAGCCTCAGGTACTATAGCCTTCGGAATCTTTTAAGGAGCAGTCCCGATCCATTGGTGAACACGGAAAAATGGGGAACCGGCCTGGATCTGTCTTATTATTCCAAGCTTTCTCCCCAGCTGGATCTTGGTGTGCTTCTGCAGGATATATCCCATTCTCCGATCATACTTTCCAACGGGACATCTGTTACTTACGATTTCAATGCCCATCTCGGATTTGCTCTGCACGCCGACGATGCGAACCTGCTTAGTATCCAGGGCAATAATATTTTCAGGGCAAAAGGAGAGAATCCCGGACTGAGCCTCGGCTTTGAGCATAACTTTAATCCGTGCCTGGCTTTAAGGATCGGTTCTTACGATGGGCGGTTTACCTGGGGAGCCGGTCTTGATTTTATAAATTTAAAGCTAGATCTTGCGAATTTAACTCGACAGGGCGGAGAGGATTCGGTCTGGCTTTGGAGCATCCAAGGGTCGCTGTAAACTTGAAATAACAGTTCGCCTTCTGATATACTGATATTCCGCTGTTCTGATATTCTGACATGGCCCCATCGTCTAGGGGTTAGGACATCAGCTTTTCAAGCTGACGGCCGGGGTTCGAATCCCCGTGGGGCTATTAACTTTTCTGCTATTTGCCCAGTTCGCTGTCGATCTGCGCCATTTCTTTTTCAATGTCGGAGGGATGGGAATAAAATAAAAGCCCAAGACCTGCAAACAGCGCGCCAAAGATGTTAACGGAGGTTTTTTGAGCTTGGGTAACATCTGAATTATTGATCATGAAGGCCCAGCCCAGACCATATGCGATTAGAAGAAGGCCATCGTACTTTCTCCTGGCTTCGCTTTTTTGCGCATAGGTCTTTAAAAGATAATAAGAATTCATTTCTTTTTCGATTCCCGGGAGGCTTATTTCATCGAGAACTTTTCGGTCAATTTTATAATCGCTCTCGGCCAGATAATATTCTACCCCCATCAATAAGAACCAGTAGCCGTACGACAAAGTGAAATATTTTTCAGAAACCGTTTGGCTGACGCCCTGGAGAGACATCAGCCCGAGGCCGAGCAACCCCAATCCCAGGGAAGGCCAAATTTTTCTATCCTCATTTGCCTGAGCTATCTTAGAAAACCTTTCGGAGAGTAGAGGTTTGAGCCTAAGTAGATTTTCTCGGTTAAACGCCAAAGCCGGGATTGAACCGTAGAATATAATCAGAAAAATCAATAAGGATGTGATAAATTTTTTTGTCATTGACTGATCTCAGGATATTATACACTATTTAAAGCAACTTTATTCTATTGAAGATTTTTATATAAGGGGAGGAGGAGATTAAAAAAGACGTAAATGGCTACGGAAAAAGTCACATAATAGATCAATAATGCCAGAACGACCACAGTGCTGTCGGAGATGATCGCGGAGAAGCGCATCGGTCTTGATTCGGTGTAAGTAACTCTCTTTATCGTATCGTACAGGACAAAGATAATCACGGCCAGGATAAACAGGAGGAGGGCAATCCATTTCAGAATCGGAAAGAGCAGGCCAGCGGTCAGGGTGCCTCCTTCTGAAGTTGTTTGAATGATCCGCATCCATTCCAGTCGTATGCCAGCCATTACGGAGTCGACCAGAACCAAGGGCGCCGATAAAAGCTTGAGCGCCGCAGAAGGAATGGCTGAGAGGGGTAAATTATCCATGGCTATATTATATAACAAAAAAGGCCCCGATTGGATCGGGGCCTTAATTTTAATTAGGAAACCGTTTAGAAGCGGCTAAAATCGCGTCTTCCGCCGCCGCCTTCACGATTTTCGGTCTTGGGTCGGGCTTCGTTGACGGTGACTTCGCGATCGCCCCACTTGTAACCGGTCATCCCGGCTATAGCCTTTTCGACATCGCTGTCTTCCATATCGACAAATCCAAATCCCCGAGACTTGCCCGTGAATTTATCGGTAACCACCCTGGCCGATATCACATTGCCGAATTCAGCAAACTTGGCCTGCAAATCGGCGTCCGTGACGGACCAGGGAAGATTACCCACAAAGATACTTTTCATGTAGATATTTTCTCCTAAAATTTTTTCTGCAATTAATGGAAACGAGAGGCCCGCTATGCGAGGACGCTCAAAACTAAAAGAAGCAGTTCTTTAAGCTGTCAATAACCATTAACTTCGACCTTACTGTAACACTATGACAGGCTGTACGCCCAATGTCAAGCGGTTACCGATTATATATCGAACCATTCCGGCAGGAATTTCACTATTCGATAGTGAAATTTTGGCCGAAAATAGCCTTGCCGCCCCCGGTGTAATCTTCCCAGACCACCACCAAAGAGCCATCTTCGGGCAGGGCCTGGATCTTGGGCAACCGGGCGCCGTCGGCAGTTTTAACCAGAGCGCCATTATCCTTAAAAGCAACTTTCCCGGAAGAACTTATTTTTTGCAGATAGATTTCATATTGTTTGCCGCCCCGATAATCTTCCCAGACGACGATCGCGCTCCCGTCCTTCCAGGGAATAGCCTGCGGAGCATATTGGGTAAGCGGAAGCGAAACAATAGGGACGCCCTCTTCGCCCCATAAGAGCTTACCCTGGGGAGAGACCGCTCCGGCAAAAATATCCCAGTTGCCGTAACGATAATCTTCCCAAAAAACGGTTTGCTGATCGGCAAAGAGCGGTTCTTGCTGGGTTCTTGCTATCTGGCAGAGAGGAATGCCGTCAGTTGACCAAAGGGTTTGCCCCTGGCGGTTTACCCGCTGGGCATAAATATCATAGCTGCCTCCGCCTTTGTCGGTCCAGGCGATGATGGCTCCGCCTTCCTCCTCCCCGGCAAGCTGCGGAGTCCGCTGAATATCGGGTGCGCCACAGATGACGATTCCCTCTTTTTTCCACAGAATTTCACCGTCGCCATCGATACTTTGCGCATAGATGTCGGGATTTCTCTCTCCGTTGCGAAAATCGGTCCAGGTTATAATGGCACCATTGCTTCCGTCCGAGATTATTTCTTCCTCAGTTTGGTCTCCGTTGTCAGCCGAGATGGCGACACCGTTCTTATTCCAGAGCAGTTCGCCTTTGCCGGAAACCTTTTGACCGTAGAGATCTTTGAGGTTGAGCGGATTTCTTTCGTCCAGCCAAACTACGATGGCCCCGCCATCGCCGGCAGAGATCAAACGGGGACTGGACTGCCGTGAATTATTTTTGGTGAGAGGGAGGCTCCCCTTTTCCCAGACTTTTTTGCCGGCCGCACTGATGCGCTGGGCATATATTTTTTGAAAATTAGGGTCCCGCGCGTCTTCCCAGGTGACAAGGGTCCCCCCCGCGCCATCCGAAGCCAGCTGAGGATTAGTTTGATTGGCTCTCACCTTTGCCACCGCGATTCCATCTCTGCCCCAGGCGAGATTTCCCGCGCGATTGATCTTTTGTGCATAAATATTGAGGTATCCCGAACGGGCGTCTTCAAAAACCAAAATCAACTCTCCCAGGCCGTTATCAATCATAGCGACATTTTGATGGATCACCGCGCCTATGGCATTGCAGATCGGGCGGCCATCTTTTCCCCAGGTTAGAATGCCGTCGGAGGTCAGCTTCTGGGCGTAAAGGTCGTAATTGCCGTTGCGGCGATCCTGCCAGGCGCTGATGATTTCACTTTTGGGGGTGACGGCGACCGAAATTTTTTCCTGGGCGCCGGTCACATCAGCCACCGGAATTCCTCTTTCCTGCCAGAGCGGAATTCCGTCACGATTTATTTTTTGCGCGAAAAGACCGGGACTTCCGTTATGGTAGCCTTCCCAGAAGATGATCCAGCCTTCATTGCTCAGTTTAACTGCAACCGGATTTTCCTGTTTGGCTGAGGACTTAGCCACCAGTACTCCGCTGTCGATCCAGCTTCTTCTGCCTTCTTTGGTGATTTTCTGGAAATAGATTGCGGTTTCTTCTTCGCGGTCATCAGTCCAAACTAACAGGGCTCCCCCCAGGCCATCCGGAGCCAGCTTGGGGTTTTCCTGTGAAAATTCAATTGCTACTACCGCAATGCCATCTTTATCCCAGAGCGGTTGTCCGTCCGGGCTGATTTTCTGAGTGTAAATATCGATATTGCCGGAGCGAGAATCGTTCCAGGCGACAATGGCTCCGCCATCGACCGCTATCATTTCCGGCCGCTCCTGGTTCTGCGGAGCGGAACAAACCGAAACGCCGTCTTTCTCCCAGAGGATTTTTCCGTCAGCCGAAACTCTCTGGGCGAAAATATTGTTGTCGGCGGAACTGACCCTTCCGTCGGTCCAGACGATAATGGCGCCGCCGGCGCGGTCGCTGGCGATTTTAGGATACCACTGGGTGCCGGGGGCGGTGCAGACGGGGATTCCATCCTCCTGCCAGAGCGGTGCTCCGCTGCCATTAAGTCTCTGAGCATAGATATCTTCACCAACATTGCTGCGGTAATCATGCCAGACGGCAATTGCTCCACCAGCCCCGTCAGAAACTATTTCCGGAGCGAACTGTCCGGCAGCGGCCTTAGAAACCGGAGCTCCCTCGCCACCCCAGAGGACCTCTCCCTGGGGGCTCAGGCGCTGCGCGTAGATATCGGCGTTTTCATGGCGATAATCCTGCCAGACGATAATTATGCCTCCAGCGCCATCTTCAATGACTTGGGCGGAATTCTGATTCCCGCTTGCGGTGCTGACCTGAACGCCGTTTTCGTTCCACAGTCGGTTGCCGCTCTCATCAGTTTTTTGAGCGTAAAGTTTTTCTTGGCCCGATCTTCCGTCTTCCCACACTATGTAATAACCGTATTCGGTGCTGATGATTTTGGGATTTTGTTGAGTAGTGTTTCCGGGAGTGTTGTTGATCTCGAGCCCCTTTTCTGCCCAAACGGCTTGGGGCATTTCCACCGCGGTCTGGGCAGCTTCCTGCAATTGGGCGGAAGCAGTGCCAAGCAGGAGAAAACTGAGTAGGATTACCAGAAAGAATCTCATGTCACTGCCTCAGCCAGTTTCATCGATATCACCTTGGAAACACCGGGCTCTTCCATGGTGACCCCGTAAATGTGATCGGCAATGGCCATCGTATTTTTATTGTGGGTGATGACAATGATTTGAGAAGTTTGAGAAAAATCCTTCAACATCTCGGTAAAACGGCCGATATTAGCTTCATCCAGGGCGGCATCCACTTCATCCAGGAAGCAGAAAGGGGAGGGGCGGATCTTTAAAAGAGAAAAGAGGATGGCTATCGCCGAGAGGGAGCGCTCGCCGCCGGAAAGCAGAGAAAGAGGCAGCCATTTGCGACCGGCAGGTCGCACCGAAATCTCGATTTCCGCCTCCAGCGCCGGCAGGCTGGGAGATAACAAGATCTTGGCTTCGCCGCCGGCGAAGAGCCTGGAAAAGGTTTCCGAAAAAATAAGGGAGAGCTGCTGCATGGTTTGCAGAAAAGTTGATTCGGCCTGCGCATCCAGTTCAGTGATCAGATTATTCAAATTTTCCCGGGCGTGGTCGAGATCGCTGAGCTGGGCATCGATGAAAGAGAGCCGCTCCCGCGTTTTCTCGAATTCTTCAATGGCTAAAAGATTTACTGGCTCCAGCCCTCGGAGTTTTTGCTTTCCCTCCTCGACTTCCACCTTGGCCCGGGCGATATTGGAAACTTCGTAGGGCTGGCTGGCAACCTCTTCCAGTGTCAAATTGTATTCAATGGAAAGTTTCTCTGCCAGACCGATCATCTCGCCTTCGAGCTTTGCCAGCGCAATCTCCAGAGCGGATGCGCTGTCATCCACTTTGCGTTCACTGCGGAACTTTTCCTCAAGCGCATTGATCTTTTGATTCAAATTTTCTTTTTCTTGTTTTAATTTTGAAATGGCCTCATGCAGAGTTGATTTCAGATCACTATCCGAATGGGTGCCCGCCAGGCTTTCCAGCTGGCTGCGATGAGCCGACAGGCCAAACCGGACTCTTTCGAGCTCATCTTCGATCCTTTTTTCTTCTTCCCGGTAAAGCTCCAGTTTTAGCTTGCGCGATTCTTCTTTTTCCGCAGGTCCGGATAGGGAGAAGGCGGGGCCCTGGCCGAAAAATGAAATGATTAAAGAAAGCAAATTGACCAGCCGTTCGGTCTGGCTTATCAGTTGGGTGACATTTTGGGCTAGTGGGCGGCCTTCCCAGCTGAATCCGGTTTGGCCGGGTTGTTTCAGCACGGCTATCTTTTGCTCGATCCCATCTTTTTTTCTCTCAAGATCCACCCGCAGCTTTTCTTCCCGCTGCAACTCTCCTTCGGTAAAACGGCGGTCGAGCTCGAGGTCCCGCAGCCGGTCCTTTTCGGCATCGAGTTTCCCGAATCGTTCTTCAATCTCAATTTCGGTCTTTCTAACTGCGGCTTTTAGATTCAACAGTTCTTCTTCTTCTTTCTTTTCGGCTGCGATTTTTTCTTCGGATTCCCTTTTGGCTTTCTCCAGCTCGGCCAGCAGTTTGCTTCGTTTCTCCAGCAGATTGCCCAGGACTTTTTTACTGAGACCGATCTCGAGCTCTTTTACCCGCGTCTGGACCTCGAGATACTCGCGGGCGCGGCGGGCCTGCTCCTCCAGGGTGAGGAGGTGTTCGCCGACCTCGACTTTCAGATCATTGATCCTCAATAAATTTTGCTCGGCGGCGATGAGCTTTTTCTCGGCCGCCAGTTTGCGCGTCTTATACTTATTGATGCCGGCGGCTTCTTCAAAAACCGCCCGCCGCTCTTCGCCTTTGCTGGAGAGGATGGCATCCACCTGTCCCTGCGTGATAATGGAATAGCTTCCTTCTCCCAAGCCGGTGTCGAGCAGCAGATCGCGGATATCTTTGAGGCGGCAGAGATTTTTATTGATGAAAAATTCGCTTTCCCCTTCGCGGAAAGTCCGGCGCTTGATGGAGACTTCGGTGAAGGGGATGGGCAGTTTGGCCGAGGAATTGTCAAGCAGCAGAGTCACTTCTGCCAGGGAAAGGGATTTGCGCTCGGCCGTCCCGGCAAAAATGATACCGGGAAGCTGGGGTACCCGCAGCTCACGCGGATTATCTTCTCCCAGCACCCAGCGGGTGGCATCCAGCAGGTTGCTTTTCCCGCAGCCGTTCGGACCTACGATGGCAGTGATCCTGGCTGCCGGACCAAACTCTATTTCGGTGGTGTCGGCAAAAGTCTTAAAGCCGCGCAGAATCAAGGATTTTAGAAACATGTTATCATAATAATATAGCAAAAATTCTTCGCTTGAGCAAGAAAAGTATGCTAAAATACCTGCGCATGCGAAAGCTTCTCTGGATTCTGCTGCTGTTGTTTTTGGCTTCGGTCGCCACGGCGGAGATTTTTGAGCCGGCGGATAAACTGCGGACCTATTCCGAAGTGATAATGCTGCGCGGACGGACCGAAGGCCCCGGCCCCCTGGAAGTCAACGGCCAAATGATCAAAGTCAGCCCCGACAATACCTTCTCTTGCGGTCTGATCATGAAACCGGGGAAAAATTTAGTCGAAGTTCGCCGGGGCGGTGCGCGGCAGCGGATCCGCATTCTAAGACTGGTAACGTATCCCGACATCGAAGAGCTGTACGGTGGGGAAAAACATTGGGCCTGGAGCCAGATCGTTTATCTTTCCACCGTCGGGATCATCGAAGGCTATCCGGATTTGAATTTTTATCCCGGGAATCCGGTGACGCGCGGCGAGCTCGCCACCTGGCTGGCGCGCGTCAAACAACTCCCCATCCCAAAATTGACCGAGGATGTATTCTTTGATGTTCCCAAAGAGCACTGGAGAGCTCCTTTTATTAAAGCGGCGGTCACTGCGGGGTACATGAAGGGATACAGCCGAGAAATCTTTGGGATCGATGATCCGGTTTCTCGCCGGGAAGCAGCGGAGATCGCGGTGATCATCGAAGGGTTAGGGATCATAGAAAAGATCAAGCCGCTCTTTAAAGACGTTCCAGAGGCGGAAAAAGGGGCGCCTCCCATCTATACTGCGCAGGAGAGGGGTTTGGTGATCGGAGTTTCCAGGGACATCCCTATCTATGAACCGGGACGGGCACTCACACGGGCCGAAGCGGCCATGCTGCTTTCCAGATTTACTTACGCGCAGCAGAGCTTTAGATATCTAGTTGATTTTGAAGCAGGCTATACGAACGAGCGGCTCTGTGATTTGAATGTTCCACCTGAAATCTTATCCTTCACGGTTGAACCAAGGGAAATAACTTTAAAAAAGACCACTACTATTAAACTGCGTGCCTGGATTGCAGCTAGGGAAAAATTTTCACCGATCGCAAAGGTAAAAATGGATCTTTCAAAGATCGGCGGGCTGCCGGATGCTGAAATGTTTGACGACGGCACCCATGGAGACGATGTCAGTGGCGATAGGATCTATTCGCTCAACATCTCATTCTCACCCGAGCAAAGCGGAGAATACGCTTTGGAAGTGACCGCCACCGATCTTCTCGGCTGGGAAGGGAAGAAACAGGCTACGATCTTAATACTAGAATGAAGCGTATTTGTCTTTTTCTATTTTTTATTCTGACCTTTTGCTGCCGCCTGGCTCACGCCCAGCTGGGAGAAATTGGAATTTACCCCCTGGATCTGCAGAATGGAGCTCGTCCGCTGGGGATGGGAGCAGCCTTTTCTGGTCTGGCAGATGATGTCAACTGCATCCTTTATAATCCGGGCGGCATGGCCTGGGCCAAGGGGATATCCCTGACTTTCAGGGACTTTGATAACATCACTGCGGTGCAAGCTTATCCAACCGGCTACGGGTCTTCCCTCGGTTTAGCGGTGGTAACTTCAAAGATTTCGGATGTTCCAGTTACTGGAGGCGTGGCCAATTCGGATAGCAATATCCTGGTCCTTTCTTTCGGGACCAAATTAAATTTCCTGCCCCTGTTCTTCCAACAGCCGGCCCTGCAGCGGCTGGGAATCGGATTAAATCTTAAAGGTTTGCTGACCGAGACTCTGCGCCGCACCGGCCAGCCCGATCGCTCGGCTACCGGGTGGGACATGGATCTGGGATTGTTATGGAAAGGGACCGACTGGTGGTCGGCAGGAATTAGCCTGCAGAATATTCTACCCCTTCACAGTTTGGCAGGAGGAGGAACACTAAAGTGGGATGTAGGAAGCGAAGAAAGCTTCCCGGCGGCAGAAAAAATTGGATTCGCCGCAAAAATTATCGGGGATCTTGGTTCACCGATTTATAGAGAGGGAAGCGAACTGACAGCTGGCGGTGAGCTGAATTTTTCCGGCCTGCACCCAACCTTTCTGCGATTGGGGGGAGAATGGGGCTTCGATAAAACCTATTTTCTCCGGGCCGGCATCATGCAACAGTACAAGCCGGGCGAAGTAAGCGCGGCGCTTAATTTGGGCGCCGGATATAGGAACCCTGACTTTGGATTGGATATTGTCAGCTATCGAGACCCGCTGCGCCGCGAAGCGCAAACTTATATTTCCGTTTTATATTTCCCAAAAGAATGGGTGGTGGTCAAGAAGCTGGATGTAGAAAAGCCCGCAATTTTGCTTGAAACCGCTTTGGAGAAGATATCCCTGGAAGACAATATCGTGACCTATAATGATCGAATCGATGTGTTTGGTAAAGTAAAAGCCGGCGTCGAGGTTTATGTCAATGGCTTACGCGCTTATACGGCGGAAGATAATACTTTTAAAGTGGTCATTCCTCTGCAGCCGGAGAAAAATTTAATTGTGGTGGAAGCGCGTTACCAGGGGGAAAAGAAGATCTGGAAATATAAAGTTTTACGCAAATCTAGAGTGAAAGTAGCAGAGGAAGAGCAGGTTAAGCAGCAGCTAATAAAAGCAAAAGTTCCGGAAGAAGTGGAAGCGCTAAAGAAGAGGGAGCAGGAAATCCTGCAGCGCCGCAGTAAGGTTGAGGAACTGGTGACGCTGGGTGTGATTGAAGTGTCTCCCGAGGCGACCTTTAAACTGGAAGCCAGTGTGACGCGCGGTGAAATGGCTACCTGGCTGGCAAAGGCCACCGGCCTGCCGCTGCCCAGGGTCGAGCGCGATCTCTTTTTGGACGTCAAAAGAGATAACCCCTTGGCTCCCTTTATAAAAGTCGTGGTGGATTGGGACCTGCTCAAGCCTTTCCCGGACGGGACTTTCCGGCCGGAAGCGCCGGTCACCAAAGAAGAGGGAGAAAAGCTCTTTAAGATTCTTAAGGTTAAAGGATGAAGCCTAAATATTTAATAATTCCCTTAATATTTATTAATCTTGCTGTCCCGCCCGTATTTGCCCAGAAGCCGGCGGAGGCGGAAGAATACATGACCAAAGGGGAAGCGGTCATGCTTATTTCCGCTACCGATTTCATGAAGAAAAAAATCGGCGAACTCCTTTCCTGGACCATCGGCTACGATATAAATAAGGTCAGCCGGGTGCGCTTGACGCCGACGATCAACTATGTAAAGGCCTTTCCCAAAAAAGTTCCACCCGACGGTCGAACGGTGCTGGAAGTATTGGCCTCGGTGGATGATCCCGGGGGCTTGAGGAATATCGCGGGCGTGCGGGCGGATTTAAGTTCGATCGGGAGGCTTTCCAATACCACTTTAGTTGATAACGGCCTTTTTGGAGACGAGAAAGCCGGAGATGGGATTTATACCCTCCAGACCAGTGTCTCTCCCCAGATCGGGCTGGGCCCGAAAGATATTTCGGTGGCGGTTGCCAATAAAAAAGGCTGGCTGGCTTTAGCTAAAACCAACTTGGAGATCAGGAAAAACCCGGCTATAATTGAAATCCGGGTTTTTCCCGATAAAGTCCTGGCGGGCAGACAGGTTACGGTAACCGCCAAAGTTGACAATCCCGGCCGCATAGAAGACGTGCAAAGTGTGGTGGCCGACATGCGAACTCTGGGGCTTTCGGAAAGAAGCTACTTTGGCAATAATGGCTTGGCGGGAGATGTTACCGTTGGGGATGATGTCTGGGCCTTGCAGTTTAATTTGCCGAATGAGGCGGCGCCCGGGGATTATTCGATTCCTTTGGAAGTTACCAATCTGGCGGGGGGAAGAGGCGCGGCAACGATGGCAATAACGGTGTACAAATAAGTGCTTTCGACTTTAACCATTATAGGAATATTCACTGAAATTTTCGCTGCCGGGATCCTGGTCTCGGGTGCGCTGACTTTTTTCCGCAGTTTTTTTGCCACCCATCGTCTGAAGGAACTTTTCTTCAGCCTGGTCCTGCTTTCGTTGTTTGCTTATGTGGCGGCAACTTTATCTTCCCAGCTTCTGTACAATATCGTTTGGGGAATAACCGATCAGCTGATCCTGGCTCAAAAGACGGTTTCGGTTTCTTTGATCACAGCTTCGCTCTTTCTCTGGCTTTTTATCATTGAGAAATTTGAGATTAAGCGTCTTCGCTACGCCGCGCTCATTTTCCTATTGTTGGCGGGATTTTTTAGCTATTTAATAGTTGATTCATCTATCAACCTGGTCTACCGGGAGAAGATCATTGAACCGATCGTTAACTTTTCTTCCTGGATTCCGGTGCAGCAGTTTTACGTCTTGGCCTGGATGATACTGGCGGTTTTTTCCCTGGGCTCAGCTTTTGCTTCCACCGGCGGCAAAAGAAAACTATTATTTTATACCGGGGGCTCGGCCCTGCTGATGCTGGTTTCACAGCTTTCAGCCTTTTTTTATCTCCGCCTGGGAGAGCCCGGTTATCTGCTGGCCTCATGGATCCTTTTTCTTTTCTCCGCCCTCGGCCTTTTGCTGGCGGAACTGATCCCGCCCGAATCCCCCGAGGCGCAGGCACCGCTAAAATTTTTGGGCACCCGCATACTCTTCAAGCTGACTTTAATCTTTGTGCTTTTGGTCGTGATTCTCTTTGAAGCTACGACCCTGGCGACCATTAGCATCAGCAAGAACGCGCTTTCCAAATCGATCCAGTCGGCTTACCTAAAAGCGGCCGTAGAGCTGGCTGAAAAAATCGAATCGTCCTCGGGAAAACCTTCGCTCGATTATTTACAATCACTGGTTTCGAAGACCAAGATTGACGGCAGCGGAGTGGCTTTCATTGTGGATAGCAGAGGGGGCTTGATTTCCCACCCGGATAAAAAGCGCGCCCTGCAACATGAGGATCTGCGGGAGAATGAAGCGGTAAAACGTCTGCTGTCAGGGAAAGAGGGAGCATCCGGATTCCGCGATGAATTGGGAAGCACTATGGTGGGAGCCTATGTGCCCGTTAAGAAGTTTGGCTGGGGAGTGGTGGTACAGGAGCCGATGGCTTCTGCTTATTCCGAGATGCGCTGGCTGGAGACCAATTCGCTCCTTTACGTAATTTTTGGGATCATTCTTACTGCCCTTACCGGCATCTTTTTTGCCCGCTCCATTGAAAAACCAATTAAAGAGCTGACCCTGGGGACCGAAGCGGTGGCGCGGGGAGAGCTGGGATACCGCATTGCGGTGGATGCGGGAGATGAGATCGGCAAATTGGCGCAAGCCTTTAACCAGATGACCCGGGACCTGCGCGACAGCCAGGAACGCCTGATCCTCTCCGAGAAGCTGGCTTCCCTAGGAACCATGGCGGCCGGCATGGCACACGAAATAAAGAATCCCCTGGTTTCTCTGCGCACCTTTACCCAGCTGCTGCAGCAAAAATGGGAAGATAAGGAGTTCCGGGAAAAATTTGCTTCGATCATTCCGCATGAGATCGAGAGGATCAACCGGATCGCCGAAAGCCTGCTCAAGTTCGGGCGTCCCATGAAGCCCGAGATGTCCAAGGTGGATGTGAATGCGCTTTTAGACGAAGTGCTTCTGCTTTTTGAGAGCGAAGGCAAAAAATATAATGTTCGCGTGACCAAGAAGTTCGCCGAGCTTCCCGAAATTACAGGGGATCCGGGCCAGATCTCACAAGCCTTTGTCAATATCATCAAAAATGCGATCGAGGCGATGCAGGAAAAGGGAGGAGAGCTGCTAGTCAAAACCGATGTGGGAGAGGTAATAAAAATGGGTAAGATTCAGCGGCAGGGGAAAAAATTCGGCGAGGAAATGGTCTGGGGAGAAGAAGAAGAGCTGCCTAAACCCATTCCAGTGGTATTTATTGAGGTCACCGATACCGGTGAAGGGATTTCAGAAGAGCACTTAAAGAGCTTATTTGATCCTTTCTTTACTACCAAAATGACCGGAACCGGGATGGGGCTGCCGATTACTTTGCGCATTATTGAGGAGCATAAAGGATCGATCAAGGTAAGGAGTCATGCGGGGAAGGGTACCACTTTTATTATTACTCTACCGCAAAAGTTTTAGATTCTGACTTTTCTGAGGAAAGCTTGCATGCCGTTCTCGAGGATCCCGTGTTCAACCGCCTTATCGACATTATCAAGCAGCGGACTTTCGGCTAAAAAATAGTGATCGGCTTCGTCCTCAGAGAAAAGGATATTTCCACCGGTTTTATAGGTGATACCGCTGACGGTGATCGAGGTCGTGAGAGAGTTTGTATTTTCCTTTTTTTCCACACCATTCTTCATACCATAATAAATATCGTAATAAACTGGCCAAAACTTGCGCTTTATTTAGGGGGTTGATATAATCTTTCTATGGCAATTTTTGAGCGATTTACCGAGCGCGCCGTGCGGGTTATCATGGCCGCGCAGGAAGAAGCCAAGCGGGTCGGCTCCAACTTTGTGGGGGCTGAACATCTTCTCCTGGGGATGCTGCGCGAGGGCGAACCGATCGTCATAAAAACCTTGGAATATTTCCGCGTCGATCCGGCGATTATTAAAGGAAGGCTGGAAGAAGAAATCCAGCCGGAAGCCCCCAGCGAAATTACCGGACCTGAAATCCCCTTTAATGCGCAGGTGAAGAAAGTAATTGAGCTGGCCTGGGACGAAGCCCGCGGCCTGGGGCACAGCTACGTGGGGGTTGAGCACCTGTTTTTGGGGATACTGCGGGAAGGAGCCGGGATAACCGGCAAGGTTTTAAACGAATTTGGAATGACTCCAACCTCAGCTAAAACCCGCATTGTTTCCCTTCTGGGCGAAGTAATGGCTTTTCAGAAAAAGGCTCCGCGGCCGAGCAAAACTCCCCTGCTGGATACTTTTGGCAGGGATTTGACTACCCTGGCCCGTGACAAAAAGCTCGATCCGGTGGTTGGCCGCGGCAAAGAAGTTGAGCGGGTCACCCAGATCCTTTCCCGCCGAAAAAAGAACAACCCGGTCTTGATCGGTGAAGCGGGAGTGGGGAAAACCGCGATTGTGGAAGGCCTGTCGCAGAAAATTGTAGCGGGTGAAGTTCCTTCGACCCTTTTAGGAAGGCGGCTGGTTTCATTGGACCTGGGACTTTTAATTGCCGGAACGCGCTATCGCGGCGAGTTTGAAGAAAGGCTGAAAAAAGTCATTGATGAAGTGATCAAAGCCGGGAACGTAGTGCTTTTTATCGATGAATTGCATACCTTAATTGGGGCGGGGGCGGCCGAAGGGGCCATGGATGCGGCTAATATTTTGAAACCGGCCTTGGCGCGAGGAGAAATCCAATGTATCGGCGCCACCACCATTGATGAATTTCGGAAACGGATCGAATCGGATCCGGCGCTGGAGCGCCGCTTCCAGTCGGTGATGGTGCCGGAGCCCTCCGTAGCTGAAACCATAGAAATTTTAAAAGGTTTGCGCGGACGCTATGAAGAATTTCACAAAGTCAAAATTACCAATGACGCTTTGGTTTCAGCTGCTCGCCTTTCCGCTCGCTATATTGCCGATCGTCATCTTCCGGATAAGGCTATCGATTTGATGGACGAGGCATCTTCCCGTGTGATGCTGCAGTCAGCAGGATCGCCGCCCGAGCTGGTAGAAATTACCAAAGAACTGGAAAAGATCAGGGCGGATAAGGAAAAAGCGGTGACAAGCCAGGAATTTGAACTAGCGGCTCAGCTGCGGGATAAAGAAGAAGCGTTGAGGCTGCAGTATGAAGCGGCTTCGAGCAAGCTGGCGAGCCTTCCGCGCGAAAGTTATCCTGAGGTCAGCGCCGAATCGATCGCCCAGGTGGTTTCTGCCTGGACCGCGGTACCGGTATCGCAGCTGACCGAAGAGGAAACCGAGCGGCTCCTCAAGATGGAAGATGAAATTAAAAAGCGGGTGGTGGGGCAGGAGGAAGCGGTCAAAGCTATCGCCAAATCGATCCGCCGTGCCCGGGCGGGATTGAAAGACCCGCGGCGCCCTATCGGCTCGTTTATTTTTCTCGGGCCTTCCGGGGTCGGTAAAACTGAGCTGGGCAAACGCCTGGCCGAGTTTCTCTTTGGCGATATCGATGCCGTTATTCGCATTGATATGTCAGAGTATCTTGAATCGCATACCGTTTCGCGCCTGATCGGCTCTCCGCCGGGCTATGTTGGATTTGGAGAAGGCGGCCAGCTGACGGAGCCGGTGCGGCGTCGCCCGCACTCGGTAGTGCTTTTTGATGAGATCGAGAAGGCCCATCCTGATGTCATGAACATACTGCTTCAGATTTTAGATGACGGAAAAGTAACCGATGCGCAGGGGCACGTCATCGATTTTAAGAACACTGTCATCATCATGACCAGCAACGTGGGAGCGGAGCTGATCCGTAAGGAGACTTCCATCGGCTTTGTCACCCGGGACGATGCCCGTGCCAGCTACGACAAAATGAAAGATACAGTTTTAGAGCAATTAAAGAAAACCTTTCGGCCGGAATTTCTGAACCGTGTGGACGAGACCATCGTTTTCCGTCCGCTTTCCAAACAAGACCTCTCTACCATTGTGGAAATTATGCTTTTTGATATTAATCACCGCTTGGAAGAAAAAGGACTATCAATTGCCTTGAATAAAAAAGCAATAAACTTTTTAGTTGAGAAAGGCTACGATCCCAAGTTTGGCGCCCGCCCGCTGCGCCGGACCATAGAAGAGTATATTGAGGATCCGCTTTCAGAAGAGGTCTTGAAAGGCAAATTAACCTACGGCACTGAGATAAAAGCCGACATAAAAGGTGATCGGATGGTCTTTTCTGGCAAACCGCGGAAACGTCTAGCCGAAGCACCAAAATCCGAGAGTAAAAAACTTCAGGGTATGAACCGTCCTGGTTCATACCAGGAAGCTTCTCGCTAATGCTAAAGTCTGAAATCAAATTTGTCTGCCAGTCCTGCGGCCAGGATTTTCCCCGCTGGTACGGTCAATGTCCATCCTGCGGGGAATGGAACTCCCTCGTAGAGGAAATCCAAAATCCCAAATCACAAATCCAAAGCAAGCTCCAAATTCCAATTACCAAATCCCAAATACCTATATCGATCACAGAGGTCGATTTCAAAGCTGAGGAAAGATCTCCCACCAATATTTCAGAGCTGGATCGGGTGTTGGGTGGAGGGATCGTTGCAGGATCGGTGATTTTAGTGGCTGGGGAGCCAGGGATCGGTAAGTCGACCATGATGCTGCAGGCCGCGGAGGCGCTCGCTCATAAAGCAAAAATCCTTTATATCTCCGGGGAAGAATCGGCCAAACAGATCCGGCTGCGAGCGCAAAGGCTGGGAACCCTTTCAGAAAACCTTATGCTTCTTCCCGAAACCAACCTGTTTGCGATTGAAAAAGCGATCGGTGAAATCAAGCCGCGGTTTGTCGTAATTGACTCCATTCAAACTCTTTACCGCGAAGACCTGGCTTCGGCGCCCAGTTCGGTGGCGCAGGTCAGGGAATGCGCCGCTTATCTGGTGAGGATCGCGAAAGCTTCGGGGATTCCGATATTAATCGTTGGACACGTTACCAAGGAAGGGGCGGTTGCCGGCCCCCGGGTTCTCGAACACATTGTGGATACGGTTCTCTACTTTGAGGGGGAACAGCACAGGCAATACCGTCTCCTGCGAGCGACTAAAAATCGATTTGGATCAACCAATGAAGTGGGAATCTTTGAAATGAAAGAACAGGGATTGGTTGAAGTTGCCAACCCTTCTGAAGTCTTTCTTTCCGAACGCCCTCAGGAAGCTCCCGGATCGGTGGTAACCGCCGCGCTCGAAGGAAGTCGGCCGCTATTGGTTGAAATTCAAGCGTTAGTGACCCCCACTAAAATGGCCTACCCAATTCGTAAAGTTACCGGCGTGGATTATAACCGTGTTTCCATCATCATCGCGGTGCTCGAGAGACACGCCGGCCTAAAATTATCTTCGGCCGATATTTATGTGAATGCCGCGGGAGGAGTTCATATCGAAGAGCCGGCGATCGACCTGCCGATCGCTTTAGCCATCGCTTCCTGCCACCAAAATAAACCCTTTGATTCAAAAACCATAGTCTTGGGGGAAATTGGTTTGGCGGGAGAGATCCGCTCGGTTAATCAGATCGAACCAAGAGTTAGGGAAGCCGAAAAGTTAGGATTTAAGTCCGCCATACTGGCGAAAACAAATCTGAAAGAATTGAAAAAAAGTAAAATTGATCTGATAGGGATTTCTTCGATTAAGGAAGCGATCCAATCATCCTTGTAATAGATTCTCTTACCTCTTCGAGTTTGCGCTCATACTCTTCCTGGTTCTTAATATGAATGGGTTTTCCGATGGAGAGTTTCACCTTGCTCATTCTGACCAGCCAGGTGCCCCGGAGCATGATATTGATACTGCCTGAAATGGCAAGGGGGATAATGGGGGCTCCGGATTTCAGCGCTGCCAGCAGACTGCCGCGCTTGAATTTCCCTAAGCTACCATCCCAGCTTCTGGTTCCTTCGGGAAAAAGCAGAAGCGATTTTCCGGAGTTGAGCGCTTCAACCACTTTATCAAGTGTTCGGTAAGACGAAAAAGCTGATTCACGTTCGATAAAAAGATGGCCCGCCTGCTGCATGCACCAGCCAAACAGAGGAATACGGCGGAGCTCCTTTTTCATGACAAACCTGAAAGGGATGGGGAGGCTCGCCATCAGGATGGGGATGTCGGCGGCGCTTTGATGGTTGGAAACGAAAATCACAGCTTGGTTTCGTGGAACATTTTCTTGGCCGTTTAAGATCACTTTTATACCTGAAAAAAACGAACAAAACCTCACCCAGAGAAGGGCGGCAGAATGGTAGGTATTAGCTTTATTTTTTGAAAAAGGAATAATGCACAAAGTAATTGCCAGGCCGATGAAAAAACTGATGGCCGTGATTGAATAAAGAATAAAATTATGAACCAGGCGAAAGATGACCATTGAAAATAGTATAGCAAAAATCGTGAAATCTCTAAAGAAGCCTGACGAAATATATTTGATGATGGAACTTTCCAAAATCGGAAACGCGAGGATCACAGCGGCAGGACTTAGCGGAGCTTGCCGGAGATGTGTCTTTTACCGAGATGAAATTTGCATTGCCCCCAAGCTCCGTTTTCAGATCTGCAGTAGTTGCTATCGAATTTCACCAAAATTTGCTCTTTTTGACCTTTTTAATAAAATTAAAGCTTTGGCAAACCAACTTTTTAAGCTTCAAGGGAAATAACCCGGGCGATTTCTTCCTGGTTAGTTATTCCTTTCTTTACTTTTAGCAAACCATCCTCGAGCAGCGTCCTCATTCCCTTTTGCGGGTAAGCTCCCATCATGACTTCGTAAATTCCGGTCCGTCCCTCATAGCCATTTGATGAGACTTTCCTGACTAAGCGCTGGGCGACCACACCAAGCAGAGTGGCTTCAACCAGGTATTTTTCAATCCCCATTTCCAGCAGACGGGTCACGGCAGAAGGGGCATCGTTGGTGTGGAGGGTACTGAAGACAAGATGGCCGGTCAGCGCGGACTGGATGGCGGTTTTTGCGGTTTCAAGATCACGAATTTCACCTATCATAATAATATCCGGATCCTGGCGCAGGATCGAGCGTAAACCGCGCGCAAAAGTTAAACCGGATTTAATATTGACCTGAAGCTGATTGATGCCGGGCAGCTGATATTCCACCGGGTCTTCGATCGTAATAATGTTAACTTCTTTTACATTCAGCTGAGTTAAGGTCGCATAGAGGGTGGTGGTTTTGCCCGATCCGGTCGGACCGGTCACCAGGACGATGCCGGTTCTCTTTGAAATAATAGCTTTATAAATTTCCAGGTCATAATTTTCCATGCCCAATTGCTCAAGGCTCAAAAGGGCGTGATTTCGATTCAGCAGCCGGAGAACCGCTTTTTCTCCGTGAATAGTGGGAATAGTTGAAACGCGCAGATCGATATGGTCTTTTTTGATTTTTAGGTTGGTTCTCCCATCCTGGGGAAGCCGGCTTTCAGCGATGTCCAGATCGACCATAACTTTGACCCTGGAGATCAGGCCCTGGTGCTTGGATTTATGGATGGGAGCGCCATCCTGCAGCATGCCGTCAATCCGATAACGCACCCGGGTGTATTCCTCCCGCGGCTCCAGGTGAATATCGGAGGCTTTTAATTCGACCCCTTTGGCTAGAATATCATCCAGAATCGTGGTAATGCCATTACCGTTGGTTTCCATGGTTTGATCAGCAGCAACTTTATTGCCACGCTCAAAGGGGGATGAAAACGGCGAGATTTCGTCAGCCTGAGGAATAGCTTGAGCCTGGTTATTTCTTTTCCGCTTTTAAGATCGTTCTGAGGGTCTGCTCGAGCTGATCATTAATTTCGAGCTCTTCCGAGGGAGTGAGGCGCATGTTTTTTGTATCTTTAACCTGCCGATTTTTAAGATCGATCTTGGAAGTAAGCAGTCGGGTGCGGGTTGTCAGGTAGACCACACCGATCCTGACTGGGTAGGGGAAATTATCGATTACCTGCTTGATGCCGACCCGAACCGCGCTGGCTTCGGTCCGGCAATTGACCAGGGTGTAAAACAGCTGCAGCCTGGTCTTGGACTTTTTATTTGTCAATTCCACCCGGATCAATTGGTCGCATACCTCTTTGCTCCTGTCACAGGGCTTCCTTAAAGGGTACTCGTGATAATAATCTTCCCGGTCGGGAGGAAGCGGTGCGGAAAAAGAAATACGGTAGCTGATCTCATTATCTTTTGACTCGAGTACGTCAATGAGGCTTTGCGCGGAGATCGTTTTTACTATTGACGCATCTCCTTTTCCCATAGGCTGCAACTGGATGTTATCTGTTTGTAAATAAATAGCCATGTCTTCCTCCTTACCCAGCTTTTCTTCGTAAGGTTTTTCCAGAAATTTCATGAAATTTTATTTTATTTACTACGAAGAAGTAGCGGGAGCAAGAAGGGAGGAAAAGACCTTGAATCCACCTATAGTTGAGCCTTTAACAGGCATGCCGCCCGCCCCAAAGATCTCTGCGGACAGCGTAAAGATCTATATGGGCGGTAAAAGCGTAAAAAACAAGATCCAGCTCGACAATTCCATGCTGGAGGATGAATTGGCCATCCAGGTACCACCTGGGACAATGCATGTAAGCTTGGTGATCGAGACGAAATACAGATATGCATCTGATTTTACGGTCGACGTGGATGGCAAGAATGTCGCAAAGGTCAGCGTCGCCAGGATCTTAAGGCATCTGCCTTTTGAAAAGGGGATGACGCTGACGGTCGTCTGCAGCGGGAAAAAGATCTATAAAAAAATATATCAGGTCCAGAGGAGCACGGCCGGCATCGTGCCGAACTCGGGAAGGGCGAAGAAAAGCCTCATGCCCCTTTATCAGCAGATAGCCGGTGACCTTAGGGCCGGCAAGCCCCTCGTCATAACCGCTAATGTGGTATTGTGGGATGCCTCTTTCGGCGGCAAGAAGAGAGTCCCAATGACCGACGGTAACAATCCAAGGCAAAATCTTTACTGGGGAGCGGGGTACGGGATGTACCATGGCTTCAAAAATATTTTCCACTGGCAATTGGCAGCGGAAGAAAAGGATAAGATGGCGGTTTTCAAGAAAGTGTTCACTCCAAACGCTTTTTGGCAAAAGATGGGGGTCAAAAAGCCTTTTGAAGTGTACGTGGTCTTTAACCTTTATCGATCGAAGGATATCATCGAGGGGTACAGTGATTTCGCGAAGAATCTCTTCTGGGACCGGCCCCAGCGGATAACCCTGAAAGACGGTAAAATGATCGAAGCGGGAAGCAAAAGCAGGATCATAGGCTATGTCGGGCACATGGCCACCGATGGGGAAAGGGCCATCCGGGAAGTTCGCAATTCCCCGGGGGCAAAATCCAACGGAGCCAAAGGGGTCTTTATTACCTCCTGCCTGAGCGCGCCCATCTTCTCCCGTTCGGTGCTTGATGAAAACACCTACGGCCTCCTTTTCACGACCGGACTGTTTGCCCCCGAAGCCTATATCCAAAACGCCCTTTTCGAAGCGGTGGCGCGGGGTTCGGGAGGGGCGAAAATCATCAATAGTGTTGCCAGCGCCTATGCCAACTATCATGATAAATATCCATCCAGTTTATTTGTAACATCTGAGTCAACTTTGATCGATAGTTACAGTTCCCCCTATGACGGGGATTCGGACGGGGACGGTATCGATAACCGGATCGACCCGGAGCCGGATAAAGTTAACCGCTTTGAAAAGAAGGGGAATTCCCTGATAATCACCACATCTAACGGCAGGAAAGTAATAGTAAACCTGGCTGAAGAATAAGATATCCACAACTCGTTAAAAAATAGCCATAAATAGGCAAAAAAATAGGCATTTCCCCTTCCCAAATCCATGCAAGTTTTACCCCTAATAATACGATAGATATTATAAGATGAACCCATTACCAGAGGTTGCCCAGAAACCCGGCCAGGCAGGCGTTTCCCTGCCGGCAAACCTGTCTTTATCCCAACAGGAATTTAATAAGTACTTACGCAATAACCGAAAACTGCTGGGGCTGATCATCTTTGCATATTTAAACAAATACCCGGCGCCAATGGATGAAAAGCTGGCGAAAGTTGTCTCTTTAATCATTAAGTCCCCGAACGATGAAAAAACCACGAGTTGGAAAGTTACCCTGGTCAAAAACCTGCCGATCGAAGAAAGGGCCGCCATTATGGCCCTTCTGCGCCGGGCCGGCTCCGAAGCGGAAGAGTTGGCCCAGGAGATCTATGATCAAACGGTAAGCCCCGAAGTCAAGGAAGCATTTGACAGCGTGGGTGGCGATACCAACGGGGACGGCATCTTTGGCCCGGAAGATGAAGGCTGGAAGACCTACGGCCCTTACTATGATGTGGGTAATATCGGGTACCTTGATTATACTAAAATCCCCATCATGAGAAATGAAAGGGCCGTAAGAATAGCCATGGCCAAAGATCTTTATAATAGCCTTGTTAATCAACTACAGGTTGGCCATGACGTCAGTCCTGCCTATTTAAAACAGCTTGAAATCCTGGCTGGAAATTACCGTGAGGCCCGGCCTTATCTGGCCGATGTCCGGGCACGGCTCCATATGCGGAACGGCGATTTCGACCTTGCCCTGCAAGAATATGAAGAAGCGAAAAAGGCTTCCGGTCAGAATCTAAGAGAATTTGACAACTATAAACAGCTTAAAAAGTATGAAGCGCAGCTCTCTTTCCTGGGAAATCTCGCGGCGATCATGCCATATTTAGTAGCTGCTAAGATCATAAAGGAGCCGTTGTATAATTTAGGACAAATATTTGACTTTGCCTTTATTAATCCCGGCGGATTGACAGCCAAAAACATTGAAATAATATTGAAATACCTGAATACCCATGCCTCGTCTCTTCCCGAACGGGCCGGGCTATTGAAGGCACAGCTGATTGACTTCCGGAAGGCGGCGGAGGCCGGCAAGTGGCAAATATCGGTTGGCGGAGTAAAATTGAACGGCCCGCTGTCCCAACGGCACCTGGGGCAGGAAATAGAGATCCTCGCGCCCAAAACGGCAGAAAACTATTATTACGCAAAAATCACTTTCGGGGAAAATCAAAAATATTATTTCGATGTCGATGATCTGGCGCAGGTTGAACCCCATCCGAAAAACCCTTTCCTGGTAAGGATAAGGATACCGGTTTGGAAAATATTGGGGCTGGTACAGCCGGGAATAAAATATAATGTCCAGATTATTGGGGATATGGATGTGACCGCCCGCCTTTATCCCTTCTCACGATCGGAAGAAGGATTGGCCAGTACAAGGATCCTCATGGCCAATTTTGAAAAATTCAGCAATCACGTTATAAAAAAGTCGCAATTGAATGTTCGTTGGGTGGGACTCTCCCACATTGACAAGCCAGAAGCAGCTCTTAAACACTGGAATGCAGAGCGTGGCGCTGTTAAGGGGAACCGTAATCTTATGAAACTTGAGAGCATGATCGCCACACTAAGAACCAATCCGCAGCTATTCCCGGAGTTTTCGAGTGAAGCACGAGAGAAGGTCATTAAGATCCTTAGAAGGCGTGATGAAAGCTATACCGAAATAGGTAAAATAAGCCCTAAATATCAGAAAGCAATGGCCAGGCTGATCGCGATCGGCGACATGTATTTCACGGAGGGGGGCGGCGCCTATACCGCATTGAGCCGTGCGGCCGGATGGAAAGTGGTTAAAGTTGAAGAGCCGGAAGAGGTCCAAGGCAACCGTGACGGGGTACAGTTCGTGGCTTCACCCCGTTATATCATGCACCTGGAAAAAAGCGTTGTCATCGGGGGGAAACAGGTCTTCGTCAAGATGCAGATGGAATATTACACCGATACTCAAAGCGGCTACGCATCTACGGTCAGGCACTTAAGCGATCAGGGTGTTGACGTGGTCATGGTACAGGGGCATCGCATGAACAAGCTGGGGAACTATTTGGGCGGGCTTCCCCCATATTCGGGCAGGAGGACCCCCGTTGCCTATATAGCGAACCATTGCGACTCCTGGGAAGGCGACGTCAGGCTGATGGCGGAATATGTCCAGGCCCCAATATTATATGCTCCGGTCGCAACTTTCGATAGTGTCTTCCCGGCGGCGCAGGTTAACCTGGCGTTCCTAAACGGATTGATCGACGGCTTGTCGTCCGGCAGGCCGGTCAACATCAAAATGGTAAGAGATGCTTACCGGCAAGCTAACAGTAAATCCAGCGGCCAGGTCTGGCGCAGCACCGAGGCGCAGGCCGGCTATGACCGCATGAAGGACAGCGACGGGGACGGTCTGCCGGATTTTATAGATCCATTTACCGGGAAAGAAAAAAAGTATGCGTACGATAGGGACAAACGCGAATTGCACATCGAATCCGGTGGGAAAGTTGTTACTCTGAGGAATTATACTAATCCGAGCGAACAGATCCTGAGCAAATGCATTTCCCTCAAAGAACTGCGCAAAATGGTCCGAAGAGCATAAATAATTACCTGGCAAACTTCTTTTTAAGTTCTTCCTCAGTTATTCGGATAAGGGTGGGACGGCCGTGGGGGCAGGTGAGGGGATTTGGGGTAGAATAGAGATCTTTTATCAGCTGATTCATTTCTTCCCGGGTCAAGCTGTCTCCCGCTTTGATAGCGCTGTGACAGGCAATTAGCTTGCGTAGGTTCTCCTGCTTTACCTGCAGCTCTACGCTCTTTCCTGAAGCTTGCAATTCAGAAACGATATCGATCAAAAGTTGCCGGGCAGGAACTTTGGAAGAAATCGCAGGAATCGATCTAAGAATAAAAGAATTGCCGCCAAACTCTTCCAGTTCAAAGCCCAGATCTTTTAGATAACCAATATTTTCGCGCAGAATGGCGGCTTCCTCAGGACGCAAGTCCAAGGTTTCGGGTATTAACAGAGCCTGTTGACCAGCGACCCGTGACTCGTGACCAAGTCGGTCGTAGAGAATGCGTTCGTGAGCCGCATGCTGGTCGATCAGCGCCAGTTCTTCTCCGTCAGTTGCCACTATGTAAGTGTTCTTTAGTTGATAAATTGGAATTAGCGGTTGAACCGCGGTTACTTCCAACTCGATACTTTGGCTGACGACCGGAAAGAAAACATCCATCATTTCCGGCTTCTCTGATATTCTGATTTTCTGATCTTCTCCTTCTGATACTCTGACCGTGCCTGCCGGCAGGCAGGTATTCTGATATTCACGAACGTTAGTCAGAGCTTTTGAAACAGCAGAAGTTACCGCGTCCAATACCTCATTGGTTTTAAGGAATTTCACTTCCCGTTTGGTCGGGTGCACGTTAACGTCAACCTGCCGGGGATCGATATCTATGAAAAGAATGCCTACCGGGTAACGATTACCCGGGATTAAAGTCCGATAAGCTTCTTCCAGGGCCCGGTTGAGCAGGAAGTTGCGCACAAATCTTCCGTTAACATAGAAAGTCTCATAATTTTTATCGATTCTCGAGAGGGTGGCCCGGCTGGCAAAACCAAAGATCCTGCCCGGTTGAAATTGAGAATCAATTTCAACCAGTTCCTTTGCCAATTCCGCACCATAAATAGAAAGAATCGCATCAATTAGTTTTCCATTTCCCGCAGAAGAGATCAAGGCCTTTCCATCCGAAACCAATTTGAAGGCGATCTGAGGATAAGCCATGGCATACTTGGAAACAAATTCACCGATGTGACCAACCTCGGTAGCATCCGATTTTAAAAATTTCTTTCTTGCCGGGACGTTGTAAAAGAGATCTTTGCTTTCGACAGTGATGCCAGCTCCCGAAGGATTTGGCTCAATCCTTAATTTTGATACGCTGGCAATTGAAGGAAGCGCTTCTCCGCGAAAACCGAGGGTTCGGATATTAAAAAGATCTTCGATTGAGCTGATTTTTGAAGTAGAGTGGCGCTGCAGGGCGATCTCGATTTCTTCCGGTGTCATCCCGCGCCCATTATCCGCAACGCGGATCAGTTTCTTGCCGGCGTTTTGGATCTCAATGACAATTTGGGTCGCGCCGGCATCAATTGAATTCTCAACTAATTCTTTAACTACAGAGGCCGGCCGCTCCACCACTTCTCCAGCGGCGATCTTGTTGATGAGGTCTTCGGGCAATATTTTTATGCGAGGCTCGTTCATCCTTTTATTTTGTCGATCAATTCCTGCGGCAATCGCCTTGGCTTGAACTTTTCAGTATCGAGTGCAATCAAGCTTATCCTGGCAGACACTAAAACTTTATCTTCGCGCATAACTTTCTGATTGAATACGATAGTGGCGCCGGCGGCTTCTTCTATCTCCGTTTCAACTGTTACTTCGTCATCATAATGTGCCGGAGCTTTGTAATCGCATTCAACTCTTACTACCGCAAAAACGATTCCTTTTTCTTCCTTTAATTTCTTAAGAGATATTCCAAGCTGTCTGATGAGTTCGGTTCTTCCACGCTCAAAGTAGCCTAAATAATTGGCATAGTAGACAACACCTTCGGCATCGGTGTCTTGATAAATAATTCGATATTTGAAATTGTGTTTCATATGCCTATATTAGACCCCACATTAAAATGTGGGGAATCATTCCCCATAATTCATTATGGGGTTGGCGTGATCAGCCTATTTAACTTTTCCTCAAACCCCGGGAAGGAAGTTTCAATACACTCCGTATCTTCGATCACTGTTTCGCCTTCGGCAATCAGGCCGGCGATGGCCATTGCCATGGCGATGCGGTGATCGCCATGGCTTTTGACGGTTGTTCCCTTCAGCTTGGTGGGCCCCACAATGAACATCCCGTCTTCAAGCTCCTGAATGTCCGCCCCCATCTTCTTTAGTTCCGAACTGATAGTAGCTATACGATCGCTTTCCTTCACCCTTAACTCTCTCGCTCCCCGAATCTCGGTCAGTCCCTCCGCCTGGGTTGCGGCCACGGCAATAATTGGGATCTCATCAATGATCCGAGGGACAATCTCGCCCGAGATCTTGACCGCCCTCAGTTTCGAGCTCCCAACTGAAATTTCTGCCCGGGGTTCTTCTGAAATCATCCTTTCATCCTTAACCTCAAGATTTGCCCCCATGCGGTGCAAGATATCAATTATTCCGGTCCGGGTAGGATTTACCCCGACCTCTCTTATCAAAAGCAGAGAATCAGAGACCAGCAGCGCCGCCGCCATTAAAAAAGAGGCTGAAGATAAATCCCCTGGCATATCGATATCCGCGCCGATGAATTCACGGTTACCCCTGATCCTGGTTCCCTGGATCTTAGCTCCGAAGTGCGAAAGCATCCGCTCGGTATGATCCCGGGAAGGGTTTTTCTCGATTACCACCGTCTCCCCTTCCGCAAAAAGACCAGCCAGAAGAATGGCAGATTTAACCTGGGCTGAAGCCACCGGAAGCTCATAGTTAATAGGTTTTAGATTGCCTCCTGAGATTTTCAGCGGGGCGAATATTTCGTTATTCATCCT
>Ga0315277_10001545_pt1 | contig 33403 bp, 32 predicted proteins | sample YL17G05_15_MG_FD_203695 | JGI IMG/M metagenome (GOLD analysis project Ga0315277, IMG submission 203695) | Sediment microbial communities from Yellowstone Lake, YNP, Wyoming, USA - YL17G05_15 | ecosystem: Environmental > Aquatic > Freshwater > Lake > Sediment | place: USA: Wyoming | collected...
TTGCGCTCGGTTTTGGTTTCAGAGCCGGATTCCTCGGACTCCTCCACATGGAAATCGTACAGGAGCGACTCGAACGCGAGTACAAACAGGAACTTATCACAACGGTGCCCAATGTCGAGTACCGGGTTTTGACAAGGGATGGTACTGTCGTGCTTGTTGATAATCCAGCCATGATGCCGCCCATGGGTGATATTGAATCAGTTGGAGAACCGTACATCAAGGCGCAGATCATTACCCCTGCGGAATATATCGGAAACATCATGAAACTCTGCACGGATCGCCGAGGTGTCTATATTACTACCACGTACCTGGACCCCACACGCGCCGACCTCCGGTATGATCTGCCGTTGTCTGAAATCATATTTGATTTTTACGATAAGTTGAAGTCAATCTCACGCGGTTACGCATCACTCGATTATGAGTTCCTTGAATACAGAGATTCCCGCCTCGTGAAACTGGACGTACTCCTCAACGGTGAACCGGTTGACGCGCTGTCTACTATTGTTCATACTGATAAAGCATACGATTGGGGGAAAAAGTTCTGTGGAAAACTGCGGAAACTAATACCCAGGCAGATGTTCGAAGTCGTCATTCAGGCCGCTATTGGCAGTAAGGTTATTTCGCGGGAGACGATTTCCGCCATGCGGAAAAATGTCATTGCAAAATGTTACGGCGGCGACATCACCCGTAAGCGAAAACTCCTCGAGAAACAAAAAGAGGGGAAAAAACGTATGAAACAAGTAGGCAGAGTTGAGATACCGCAGGAAGCATTCCTTGCTGTTCTTGCGATGGAAGAATAATTAACAAGGAAAATCATGGCTCTAAAAATAAAAGCAGCGCTTAAGGAATTCGCAATTGTCCTGGGTGCATTTCTCGTCCTGAATAGTTTTGTGGTTGCATCGTTTGAAGTACCCACCGGATCAATGGAAAATGAAATCATCGCGGGCGATTTCCTCCTTGTCAATAAATTTATATACGGCGGCACGACTCCCCGGACAATCCCCTTCACGAACATCAAAATTCCGGCATTCAAACTTCCTGCATTCTGGTCGGTTGAGCGCGGTGATGTGATCGTCTTTATGTTCCCCGGCTACAGAGATGAAGTCAGAGCCGAACCGTTCGCCTATTACCTCAAGCGCTGCATGGCGTTATCGGGTGATACTCTCCGGATCGTAGACCGGGTGGTTTATGTGAACGGAATACCGTCACCTTATCCACGCAACATGAAATTTAATACAACCTATATTAAATCGGAAGGTCAGATGGATCCGCGTATCTTCCCGGTAGGTTCATCCTTTAATGAGGATAACTACGGACCGATCGTCGTACCCAAAAAGGGCGACGCTATCCAGCTTAATAACTCAAATTATCTCCAGTGGAGTACCTTCATCAAACGTGAGGGACATAACATCGAAATACGCCGGGGGAATATTTACATAGATGGAAACGAAACCAAGTCCTATACCGTGGAGAATGACTACGTCTTCGGCATGGGTGATAACAGAGATAATAGTCTCGACAGTCGCTTCTGGGGCTTCATCCCGATAGATGCGATAGTGGGAACACCGCTCATTGTTTATTGGTCGTGGAATCCCGATCTACCGCTGACCGCTCTCCGGGATAAACTCGCATCTATCAGGTGGCATCGGCTGGGAACAATTGTTAAATAATCCCGGACGCTTTAATGTTCTTGAGCGGTAAACTAAGCACTCCTTTTATCCTCATCGGAATTACCGTTGCGGTTGCTGTCATTCTGAAGTTGTTCGTGATCGATGCTGCGGTCGTTCCAACTCATTCGATGGAACCCGCAATCCGGGCCGGAGATTTCATACTTATAAACAAACTGATCCACGGGTCCCGATCGTCGCATAATGTCCCCCTCATCAGTTCAATATTTCCCGATATTCAGATTCCTTCACTGAGGACTATCGGAAGAGGTGATGTTTTGTTTTTTGAACTCCCTGCCGGATCCCGCAGTGCGGGGCGCCATAAATATTACGTCAAGAGATGCATCGGTTTAGCCGGTGATACTGTACTGTTTGAAAAGGATCGCATCCGGATAAATGGGAATGAAATATCTCGGACGGACAGTGAAGAAATCGATGAGAAGGACCTCATGAAAATAGTCGTACCCCGCCGTGGTGATATCCTCCATCTTAACGCTTTGGCCGTTGCGGACTGGAAATCGCTCATCATGGGTGAAGGACATTCCATCGAGATCGCAGGCGGGGCTATCATTATAGACGGGGAACCCCGAACCGAATACAGAGTCGAGAAAGACTATCTTTTTATGCTTGGAGATAATATCCGTTTCAGTTATGACAGCCGTGACTGGGGATTCCTTCCGCAGGAGAATGTCATCGGCAAAGCGATGATGATCTACTGGTCTGTCGATGATAGACCGAAGAATTCTTCTCCGCTTCTTTCACGGATCAGGTGGAACCGCATCGGGACATTAATAAGGTAATGAGCATATCAACGTACAACCGTTACTCTTCTGTCGAGCATATACATACATATTCCATTCTGTGAACGTAAGTGTGTCTACTGCGATTTCTATTCAACGGATGATCACGGTACACTTTCCGATTATATTAATTCCATTAGCGCAGAAATTGCTCTCTGCAGTAAGTACTCCGCTGAGGAAGATGTAGAAACGGTATACTTCGGCGGAGGGACGCCTTCACTATTACAACCAAGCGACCTGGATCGGATACTCAGCGCTTTGCATTCTCACTTTACTATCAAACTGGATGCCGAAATCACACTGGAAGCGAATCCGGGCACTATGTCATTGCCGGTTTTATCAGAATACAGACGGCTCGGCGTTAATCGAATAAGCATCGGAATTCAATCGTTCGACGATGAAGAGTTGAAGTTTCTATCGAGGATCCATTCATCTCGCGAAAGCTATAAAGCGTTCTATGATGCTCGGGAGGCTGGCTTCTCCAATATCAGTATCGATTTACTGTATGCTCTGCCGAAGCAAAAGATGACCGGCTGGCATGATACGCTGGAGAAGGGTACCGGTCTCATGCCGGAGCACATCTCTGCCTATAATCTTACCATTGAAAATGAAACCCCACTCGGACAACTGGTTCGATCGAAGATGGTATCGGCTCTGCCTGACGATGATGAAGCGTCGTTTTTCACATATACAATGGAGTTCCTCCGGGAAAAGGGATACCGTCATTATGAAGTATCCAACTATGCAAAACCGGGTTATCAGTCAAGGCACAATTTGAACTACTGGAACCATGCACAGTACCTCGGCTTCGGGCCGTCGGCGCATTCGTTCTGGGGAAAGAAAAGATGGTGGAACGTATCAGATGTCAGGGAATACATCGGATATTTACATGATGAAAGACTGCCAATCGAAGATTCTGAGGAATTATCCTTCCGGCAATTATTAGATGAGATGATCATGCTTGGATTAAGGACCGGTTTTCTTGATCTTGATAGAGTGGATGATGCATGTGGTACGTATATGATCGAGAAAGCGCGCTCTTATATTGAAGAACTCAGACTGCAAAAGCTGATTACACAGGAAAATAACGTATTACGCCTTACGGATCGGGGCTTCCTCTATTGTGATGAAATCGCTAAAAGGCTTTCATTGTTATATTAATAGTCATTATTTTGCGAATGTTGCGAATTTCTTCTATATTAAAAAACAATACTTTCTTGGTTCTTATTACAGATTGAGGCAATAATGGCGGATAAAAAACTCAACAGGTACATCGCCCTGGCTGTTTTCATCCTGAGCGGATTTGTTTACTATTTGACACTCTCTGGTACGGTTGTTTTCTGGGATGTAGGCGAATTTATCGCTGCATCGGTTCTGCTCCAGGTACCGCATCCACCGGGTTCTCCTTTATTCATACTTCTGGGAAGAATTGCATCGATCCTGCCATACTACGCGGATGTTGCGGCACGGGTTCATGCAATGTCAGCATTATCAAGCGCGCTAAGTGTAATGTTCCTCTACCTCGTAGGAGTAAAAGTCGTAACACGTCTTCGGGGCGTACCGTCTTCATTGTTTGACCGGATCGTCATTTACGGTGCCTCTGCTATAGGAGCGCTGACGCTCGCCTACAGCGGCACATTCTGGTTCAATGCAACCGAAGCGGAGGTGTACGGTCTTAGTATGATCTTCGTTGCCGTCATCATGTGGCTCGCATTCCAGTGGTGGGATATGTCCGAAGAGCCGCATAACGAAAAATATATGCTTCTTATAGCATACCTAATCGGCTTGTCGGTGGGAGTTCACCTTCTTGCTGTTCTTACAATTTTTCCTGTTCTCATGATAATATATTTCCGGCGCTATGAAGTGAATCGGAACTCTTTCATCAAATTTTCCATTATCGCTCTTGTTGTTTTCTTTGTGATTTATCCGGGTGTCGTACAGCTGATGCCGTCGATGCTCGACGGTGAATTTAAGGGTTTCAAAAGCGATCTGCTCCCGTTCCTTCCGCCTCTCCTCATCGTAGCAGCTGGGTACGGCATCTATCGGGCAAAACAGACAAATCACAAATTATTGCAAGTAGCTTGCCTCTCCTTCCTGTTCATCGTCCTCGGTTATACTACCTACACAATCGTGATCATGAGGGCGAATGTTGACAACATTCCGATGAATGAAAACTCGCCTCATGACATGGCAGGTCTTGTGAGCTATCTCGGGCGCGAGCAGTACGGTGACACACCGCTGCTGAAGGGAGAAAGCTGGAGTAACGAACAGCAGACATTCGTCACAAAGTATTTTCCGCGCAGGTACTCGCCGGAGGCGATGCACAAGCCGACGCGTGAGAACTATACCAGCGATACTGATTTCCTCTGGCGGTACCAAATTAATCATATGTTCATCCGTTACATCCTCTGGAATTTTATCGGCGCTGAAGGCGACTGGCAGGATTCTGGTGTGAGCTGGAAACCTACATGGGGGATTCCGTTTCTACTTGCGCTCTTTGGAATTTACTATCATTTTAAAAAGGATTGGAAGTTCGGACTCGTCTTCATGGCGATGTTCCTCATCATGGGAGTGGTGCTCGCCCTGTACCAGAATCAGCAGGATCCGCAGCCGAGGGAGCGCGATTATTTCTACGTCGGGGCATATTACGTAATGGCTTTGTGGGTTGCAGTTGGATTGGTGGGGTTGATCGACCTAGTCAGAGCAAAACTGAAGGACGAACGGATGTCCAGAGCGACCTCATTGGGAATTCTCTGTATCGCCTTGATTGCCGTCCCGGGCAATTTACTCCGGATCAACTGGCATGAACGTGATCGGAGCGGGAATTACATCGCATGGGATTACTCATACAATATCCTGCAAAGCTGCGAGCCGAACGGGATCCTTTTCACGAATGGCGACAACGACACTTTCCCCCTCTGGTACTTGCAGGATGTTGAAGGTGTACGGCGCGATGTCCGTATAGTCAATCTGAGTCTGGTGAATACTTCGTGGTACATCCGCCAGATGAAAAATGATTCGCCGCATGGTGCTCTCAAGGTTCCGATTTCTCTGAGCGATGCGGCAATCGACAGGATCCAGCCGCAGGCATGGAAACCAAAGCAGATGGATATACCTGTATCGAAAGACATATATAATAAATTTGTCGCGACCGACCGACCGGAACAGCCAACCGTTTCGCTCGTCGACTCCACAGTCCTGGCGCAGGGGAAAATATCATTCATGTTGAACGGCGTACCGTTCCGTGAGGATGTCAATGTCCTTCGCGTTCAGGATATTATGGTGCACAACATCATCATGGCAAACAGGTGGGAGCGTCCGATTCATTTCGCAGTCACGTGTTCGCCCGATTCTAAGATAGGGCTCGAGAATTACCTCTGGATGCAGGGGCTGACATACAAATTAAGGCCATTCAAAATCAACGAAAATCAGATGGGCATGGATTATAATATCATGGCTGATCATCTATTCGCTGAAAATGTTCAACCGTCGAAGACCCCCCAGAGAGGATACATTTTCCGGAATCTAAACAACAAAAAGGTATACTACGATGAAAATGTCCAGCGGATGGTAATGAATTACAGGTTTAATTTTATCCGCCTCGCCGAGTATGCCAATCGGGCACAGAACGATAGAGCTAAGGCAAAATCCATCCTTGCCCGGATGGAAAATATTATGCCGCTCGAAGTAAATCCTATGTCAGACACCAAGCTGATGTCGTACATCATGAATTTCTTCGTTCAGGTGGGCGATAGTGTGAATTTTGAAAAGTACGCCGGAACGCTGGAGGGAATGGCGAAGAAATTACTCGACGAAAATAAAGTCGAAACTGAAGATCCATTCTTCGCATACCGGACACTGGTGGAGATTTACGATTCCCGTAAGGATTACTCATCGGCTCTCGACATTTTACGCCGCGCAGCAGCACAGTATCCGAACGTGCCCGATCTCACGAACAGAATTCAGTACTATGAGAAAATGCTGCAAAATCCGTCGGCTCCGGATACTAATAAACTGCCGTAGGTATCAGATGTTCATTCGGTTATTCCAAGTTAAGATCACGATGTACAACTGATGAGCGAGGATTGTAAGCGCACGGTGAGCATGAAGAGAACAATCTCTTCGCCTCGCAGCAAATGAAAATTCTCATTGTTAACTGGCAGGATATCAAGAATCCGCTGGGAGGCGGTGCAGAGGTGCACCTGCATCAGATTTTTTCCCGTATTGTCAAGCGCGGGCATAGTGTAACCCTCTACTGCAGCACCTTCGAGAATGCTCCCCGGGAGGAAGTAATAGACGGCATTCGTGTTATCCATGAAGGGGGGAGGTATATGTTCAATTATCGTGTCCCTTTCCGTTATTTTACCCGATTCAGGAAAGAACGCTTCGACATTATCGTCGATGATATGAACAAAATCCCGTTTTTTACTCCGCTCTATGTGAGAAAGCCGCTCTATTTCATCATCCATCATCTCTTCGGTAAAAGTATATTCCGCGAGGCGCCATTTCCATTCGCGTTCTATGTTTATGTTATGGAGAAACTCGGAGTTGCTGTCTGCCGATGGAAGAAGGTTCCGCTCATGGTGGTGTCTCCCAGCACCAGAGAGGAAATGAAAAACCACGGATTTTCAGATGATTCTATTGTATATGCATATAACTGTGTCGATCACGATGTCCATCGTGCGAACCTCGTCCCAAAAAGTCAGACGCCCCTCATCGGATACTTCGGAAGATTGAAGAAATATAAGTCTGTCGAACATCTCCTGCATGCCTTTACCCACGTAAGAAGCCGGATTCCGGATATTAAGCTGGTCATAGTTGGCGAAGGAGATCACCGTTATACTCTCCAAAAAATTGCCGATAATCTTGGGATAAGCGATTCGGTTCAATTCACAGGGTACGTGAGTGAGAAGGAAAAAGTTGAATGGTTAAACCGGGTATGGTTCATGGTTAATACTTCTTCGAAGGAAGGATGGGGACTGACCGTGATAGAATCAAATGCATGCGGTACAACCGTCATCGGAAGTGATGTGCCCGGTCTGAGGGATGCAATCAAAGATGGCGAGACGGGTTTGCTATATAGGTATGGAGACGTGGTAGATCTTTCGGAAAAAATTCTCCTTCTCATTAATGACCGGGAGATGAGGGAACGACTCGCTAAAAATGCGATAGAATGGGCTTCAACATTTAACTGGGATGCCGTAGCAGAAAAGGTTGTTTCATATCTCCGGCGAGAAATCGAAAAACATCAAAGAGGACCCGTCTGACCGGCAGGCGTAAAATACTTTTCATATCCGCATTCTCTGCTCCGTTTATTGAGGATGATATACGAATTTTAGAGACGCGTTTTGATGTTATGAAGCAGATCGGGAACGGTCTCGGCGCTGCCTTTAAAATAATATTTAAAATTTTTACGGCGGAACGAGTTTTCTGCTGGTTTGCTTCCTCATATGCATTCGTCGGAGTTTTCTTTGCCCGCTTTCTGGGGATACCTGCGTACGTCGTCGCGGCAGGGGTCGATGCAGCAAAAAATGAGGAGATCGGATATGGAATTTGGTTGAATCCATTCAAAGCCAGGCTCGCCCGATATGTGTACCGTAAAGCGACAACCGTTCTTGCAGTCGATCCGTCCATAAGTGATAGCGTCATTCGCCTCGCTGAGTACGATGGAAAGAACATCATCTGCCTTCCTACGGGGTATGATACCGATTTCTGGAAATCCCTCGGTCCGAAAGAAAAGATCGTTCTTACCGTTGCCGCTGCAAATGACCCCCTGACGTGGAAAGTAAAGGGAATTGATATCCTCTTAGATGCAGCCAGAAGATTACCTGCGGTCTCTTTCGTTATAGTCGGAGTAACATCGGATTTTGCCGAACGGTACCAACCGCCAATCAATGTGAAGTGCATCGGAAAAATCGCTCGTAATGATATCCTGCCGTTTTATCAGAGGGCATTGGTGTATTGCCAGCCATCCCGCTCCGAAGGTTTGTCCAATGCGCTATGTGAGGCAATGGCATGTGGATGTATTCCGGTCGCTACACGGATCGGCGGCAATCCGACTGCCATTGGCGATACTGGACTGCTAGTTCCTCCCGGTGATGCAGTGAAACTTGCTCTCGCCATCAATCAAGCGTTCGGAATGGATGTTTCATACGGCGCCCGCGCACGAGCCCGCATTGTTGCCCTCTTTCCATGGCAGAAGCGGGAAACTGAATTGCTCAATATCCTAAGTGAAGATATTCCGTGAAGCGGTTATCAAAAAATTTTCTCGCAATCATGGGAAGTGATGTCGCCCGGAGGATACTCGGTTTCCTTGCCATTGCATACCTTGCAAGGAAAGTGGGTGTGCAGGAGTTCGGCGCTGTCAGTGTAGGTTTTGCGGTCTTATCGTATGCAGTGATGGTGAGTGCGTTTGGTATGCCTTTCTACGGGACGCGCGAAACCGCACGCGGTTCCCCAAAGAACCTTATCAATGCCATAGTCTCTCTTCGCCTTGTAACGGGATGCATCGCTTACGTCGGTGTCGTCATCGTTTGCCTCCTCTTCGTTTCGCGTGAGACGGCGTTTCTCATTATCGTATTTTGTCTCTCGCTTTTCCCATTCTCCTTCCTGATTGAATGGTACTATCAGGGAAAGGAGCGGATGGGATTCATCGGAGCAGGCAGGATGATGTCTGCCGTCGTCTACTTCGGAATGATTTTTCTTTTTGTGCGTTCCGCATCGGATATAGTGTGGGTTGCGATCGCCGCGGTCGCTGGTGATATCATCCATGCAGTCTATTTGTGGTTGATGTATCGTCGTGTGATGCAGGGGGAGCAGTTTCGGTTTACTCTGAAAGGCGGGCGTGAGCTCCTGAAGTCATCATTTCCCCTAGGTTATGGCTCCCTGATAGGCGGATTAAGCATTAATATGCCGCAGATCGCCCTCGGCATACTAATGACAAACCATGAGGTAGGCCTCTTCAGTGCTGCGAGTAAACTCGTCCTTTTTCTGCTGATGTTTGACAGGGTTTTCGGAACCCTGCTTCTTCCGGCGAGCTCCCGCTTGCAGGAGAGTTCACCGGCGCTCCTTACTTCAACGCTCACTTTTTCGATGAAGTGGATTCTTCTCCTGACGCTACCGATCTGTGTAGGTGGAACGGTTCTCTCGGGAGACATCATGCTCCTCGTATTCGGGACGCAGTATGCCGATTCTGCGCTTCTGTTTACAGTACTCATATGGTTCTTCATGTTCACAACGCTTCACACTGTTTACACCTCCGGTCTCATCGCATTCGGAAAAGAAAAAATATATGCTAAAGTGATGCTCATAAGCGGAGCAATCTATCTGATCTCGATCGTCGGAGGCATACTCCTCTTCGGTGTCGTCGGCGCTGCCGCGGCAATGGTGATCTCGGAGGCAGCTACATACTTCATCATGAGGAAGAAATACCATGAATTCAGCAAAATCCCGCTTCCCGGATCCCTTTGGTCGATCATTATCTCGACAATTGTTATGGGATTTTGCGTGATAATCTTACCGCCAATACCCGTAATTTTTGCAATAGCAACAGGTGTTGCCGTTTATGGTGTGATGATTATGCTGACGAAATCTATTACAAAAGAAGAATTGGTTTCTTTGGTCAGGAGAGTATGAACTGGTATCTCGTCGGTCTCCTCGGAAAAAATATCGCCGGATGGGAAATCCTCCTGCAACAGGAGGGAGTCCCGTATTCCATCGCACCCGTTGAACTTTCGGGATCTGCATTCAGTGTGATCATCGTTGCAGATGATGCGGATGCGAGCCATGATTCAGAAATCATTTCGTACCTCCGGAGTGGCGGGAGTCTTCTCTGTTCCGCTGTAGTATTCGGGCGTATAACTGGGGAGAAGGTTAAAAATGAGTATGTGAAATATTTATTACCGGAAACCGACTCGCCGTTCAGCGGGATCTGGATGATTGATATCGAAAAGAAATGTACAATGCTGAAGGGATCGAATTATCTCCGGACACAGAACGGTGCCCCTGCACTCTTTCTCTCAGAATATTCCGGCGGTCATGTTGCGGTTCTTCCTTTCGACTGCGGTACGCTGATCAACGATGTTAGATGTACATCAAAATCTTTTATGAGTGAAAGATCGCGCTTTCCCCATGAGGTCGTCTCGACGGTTTCGAAGGGAAACGTCCGCAGACTTTTTGTACGGTGTCTGGAACTTCTCCACCACAGACGAGGATTCCCCTATATTCACTCATGGTATTATCCTCAGGATGAAGGATCTCCATTTGTTCTGCGTATCGACACTGATTATGCATCATCCGAAGAAGTGGAAAAACTCTATCGTTTGCTCTGCGAGTCGGGTGTGAATGCTACATGGTTTGTAGATGTGAAAAGTCAGCTCGATGAATTGCACATCTTTAAGAAAATGACCGATCACGAAATCTCGCTCCATTGTTATGAGCATAAGCCCTACGTGAATTACCCTCAGGTTAATGAAAATATCAGGCGCGCACTCGGGTACATGCGGGAGCATGGTCTCTTGCCGCCTGGGTATGCTTCTCCCTACGGAAAGTGGAATTACAACATCGCCCGGGCGATAATCGATAACGGATTTGAATATTCCTCCGAATTTTCATACGATTATGATAATCTGCCCTCTGCTCCGTGGCTCGGTTGGGGACTTTCACCCGTACTCCAGATCCCCATCCACCCGGTCAGTATCGGTACTCTGCGCCGTCAGGGGTATGATGGACATTCGATGAAGGACTATTACCACATGGTTATAGACCGGCATATTGCAAAGCGAACGCCGGTAATCCTGTACCATCACCCGAAAGACGGGAATGAAGAAGTGCTGAAATTTGTTTTTTCTCTTGTGAGGGAGAGAAATATGGAAATCAGGACGATGATCGACATTGCCAGATGGTGGAAAAGAAGGGCGCAATTGCAGTTTGATGCAACATTAGATGGTGATAGTCTGACGATCAAAGGAATCGGACAGTATGAGGATAGTCGGCTGAGGATTACACGGACGGACGGGGCAGAAGCATACACGCCGACGGAGAATTATATTGATCTGAATAAGCTCCTGTGGCGTCGGCCTCCCGTTACCGAGGTTGTCCCGGATAATATTCCGCGAATTCGGAAATTCAATCCCTGGATCGTCGTTAATCGGCTTGAGGATGCGGTGCGAAGAGTAACGAGATAATGCGAGGGATCAGATATATGTATAATAAAGAAAACAACAATCTTAAAATAATATCATGAAAATCCTCTTCGCGTCCTACCAGGCGGTAATGCTTTTGAAGGGTGGACCTCGGACCCAGATTCTCAGAACGAAGAAACACCTTGAGGATCTCGGTGTTCAGGTAACATTCCACGATCCATGGAAGGATGTGCGGAATGAAGATTTCGATTTGGTTCATCTCTTTGGCGCAAACATCGGCACATATCATTTCGGACGCGAACTCCGCCGCAAAGGGATGCCCTTCGTAGTTACGCCGATTTTCTTTTCGCTCCATTCGCCCCTGTTTCTCTCTCTCGGTCTCAGGGCCGAGCGGTTTCTGGCAAAAATGCTGAAAGGGATATGGATAGATTACGGTTTTCTCGCGGATCTCTGTGAATGGTCGAAACTCGTTATGCCAAACACCCGCAGGGAAGCCGGATTACTCCGGAGTGGATTGGGAATCGACAGGGATAAAATCGTCGTGGTGCCGAACGGAGTTGAGGAAAGATTTTACGGTGCAGACCCATCGCTATTCGTAAAGCGGTACGGTATAAATAATTTTATACTCTCTGTCGGGCATATCGGTCCGGAAAGGAAAAACGTTCTGCGCTTGTTCCGTGCTCTAGAGAAAATTAATCATCCGGCAGTTTTTATCGGACGAAAGGAAGAGACCGAGGCGGGTAGAATGTGCATCCGTGAAGCCGAGAAAAATCCCAATTTATTGGTACTTGATTCAATACCGAATGATTCCGACGAACTTGCGTCTGCATATGCCGCGAGCGATGTTTTTGCCCTGCCTTCTTTTTTTGAAACGCCCGGTATCGCGGCGCTCGAGGCAGCGCTTGCAGGTTCGAAGATCGTCATCACGAAATACGGCGGTACGGATGAATATTTTGGGGGATTCGCCAGGTACGTCGAGCCGAAATCGGTGGAAAGTATCGGGCAGGGAATAGCCGCGGCGCTGAAGGATGTGAAGAATGTTCAGCTTCGGGAACACATAAGGAAAAATTTTCTCTGGCAATCAGTTGCAGAACAGACACTCGATGCATACAAGAGAGTCGTTGGTTCTCATTAAAAATAAATAGGAGTGTCTAGGGTGATTAAAAATAATATCCTATCGGTTACGCTGATCTGTGCAGTTCTTCTCGGCGGATGCTCCGGCTCTCCGCTCGTGAGGTATCCGACGTTTCTTGAAAAGAAGAAGGAGCTGAAATCGGTATCACTTCTGGAGGAGTGCCTCATCCTCGATGCTATGTCTACCGATACCAGCCTGGTGAACCTCATTGAGAATAAAAAATTAGCGCGTACGTGCCTGGATTACTACGCGAGCACCATGCAGGGAAAGGGGTACACACTCACTAATTCACTCATAACGTCCATAGGACTGATCGCTGAGAGGGATCGGAAGTATAAAGTTATTACTTTGCCGCCCGATAAAGAATTGCCGGATAGAGAAATTCCCGAAGGGTATCCCCCGTTTTATCTGAACGATACTTTCAAGAAGGATACTCTTCACGAACAGCTCCTGCGGGTAGTTTACAGGCGGATTGTCGGCTATGAAAAGCCTGAGGATGATTCAAGCCGTTACTTGCGGACTTCCACATTCCTTGGCAAGCTCTTCGGGAGCGATTGTTTTGCATTTCTTTTTGTCGGGGGATACAATGTACACGCTTCTCAGCAATACGGACAACTTCGAAATCCGCTAACTACGCCTTATGAAAAAGTTTCCTACGAAAGCATTACGCAGGTGACGATGCTTTTCTATATCGTGGATTCCCGAACCGGCGAGATTATCTGGGATGACCATATCAGCATGAGAGGCGGATTAATTTATAAGGAGAAACTCCTCAAGATGGCAAAAATAATCCTGGAACGACTTCCATAGAAGTGTATCGCTGCGGGGGTTTGGGGATCTTGGATTGTGGAGTAACTTAGAGAGAAAGGAATATGTCGTGGTCAAATCACACCATATACTTATACTTCTAAATATTATCATTTTATTTTATTCTAGCGCAAAAGCTCAGCCGGACGTGAGCGGTCACTGGGAAGGCGCCATTACGATTGTGGGAACGGATCTGGTCATTAAAACAGATTTCAGGAGAACTGGAGATTCTCTCGGAGGGACAATAGATATTCCCCAGCAGAACGCCTTCGGATTGCCGTTGAAAAACATACAGGCAGCTGGGGATACAATACATTTCGAGCTTGCCGCAGGTCCCGGTCTGGCTATATTCGATGGAGTTATAAATAGTGATACAATCCGCGGAGATTTTTCTCAGTCGGGATTGAAGGGTACATTCCACCTGATAAAATATTCTCTCAATCTCGGTCATCCTGTGGACGTAAAAGTAAATCTATATAACGAAGAAGAAGTGTTAATTCAGAACGGTAAAGATACTTTGGCTGGTACTCTTACGCTGCCGAAATCAGGCGGACGATCTCCGGCTGTAATTCTGATAACCGGAAGCGGCGCTCAGAATCGCGATGAAGAAATCTTTGGATTTAAACCATTTAGGATAATTGCAGATCAACTGACAAAGAATGGAATTGCCGTCCTCCGGTGCGACGACAGGGGAGTGGGGAAATCCACTGGATCTTCTGAAGGGGCTACAGGAAAAGATTTTATGCTCGATGTCCTTGCACAGATGAATTACCTGAAAGGACGGAAAGATATTAATCCGAATAAAATAGGATTGTGCGGTCATAGCGAAGGCGCCACAATTGCAGTTATGCTTGCAGCCGAGCCGCACGATGTCGCCTTCATAGTTCTCATGGGAGGAACCGGCGTTTCGGGAGATACGATAATTCTGAAGCAGATGGAGGTTCTCGGCCGGATGAGCGGTATGCAGGAAGAAGAAATAACGGGATCGCTCATTCTCCAGAACCGCGTCTATGAGGCTATTAGGACTGATTCCGGCTGGGAAGATATCCGAGATACAATTCTGAAGAAGACTATCGCTCAGATAGAGAAAATGCCTGATGACCAGCGGCGATCAATTGTGGATGTAAACACATATGCTGAAACACAAGTTAATGCGACTCTCCGGCTTGCTCGAAGCCCCTGGTTCAAATATTTCATCGACTACAATCCCGCAAAGGATCTTACGAAAGTCCGGTGTCCCGTACTGGCAATTTTCGGTGAACTTGATATGCAGGTCGATCCCGTCCTCAACGGCCGGAGAATCCGGACAGCCCTCGAACTCGGGAAGAACAAGGATCACACTGTGCACACATTTCCTAAAACCAATCACCTGTTCCAGAAAGCAGAGACCGGTAATCCTACGGAGTATGCAACGCTGGCAAAGGAATTTGGTCCCGGTGTGCTCGATACCGTATCTCAGTGGATTTTGAAGAGAGTGAAGATTGAATAAACACCACATTGCGTCGAGAGTCCTGCTGATCGATGGAGCACTTTTGTGTGTTGTCGCGCTGATACACCTGTTCGATACGCCCCTTGTCGGTATGTGGCTGAACAGTCAGTTGTCCGGTGAGGCACTGCGATCCCTCTCACCCGATATTCTCCTGAGTCAGTTCATCGGTATCATTATCATTCCTTTCGGTGTGAGTACAATGTACAGTGCAGCGGGAGTCAGATCGGGTCATCACTGGGCGCGGAGGATTGCACTGACTAATGCGGTAGCCGTTATCATCATCCCCCTTCTGCTTTTTTATTTAGGTGGCTCTCAATACGCCGTAAGTAATTATCTACTTCCCGCAGATATCATAATGTCGATCATCGGTGTATCGATGTTCGTCATTTTACTCTGGCTGTAGAATCATGCGATAACCGGTCAAAAAGATTTTCAAAAGTAATAAATGCAGTGATTCTGTTTTTCACTCTTGACATACAATAATGCGAATTCAATGAAAAAATGAGGTAATTCGATTTTCCAATTTGGCGTAGTATGTGATGCTTCAAAGCATAACAGTACTTCATTTTACTTCATCCTTTAAGGTCACCAATGGTTGAAATTGAACAAAAGAAGAAAAGTCTAGGATCGGTCGTTATCAGCGTCGAGCGGTGTAAGGGGTGCGGATTCTGCGTGGAGTTTTGTCCCACAGATGCTCTGAAACTTTCCGATCAGTACAATGCTAAAGGATATCATCCGCCGGTTCTCGTTTCACGCGAGATGTGCAACGGTTGCAACATGTGCGGATTACTTTGTCCGGATTTTGCAATTTACGGTTTCATGTTCAAGAAAAAGAAAAAGTAAGAGGGATACATGAAAGCAGATCCAAAAGGTGTATTAACAGGGGCAATATTTTTAGATGGTGATCATGCCTGTGCTGAAGGGGCGATAGCCGCCGGATGCAGATTTGTCGCCGGTTATCCTATCACGCCTTCCACGGAAGTTGTGGAGCGCTGTGCGGACAGGTTTCCGCTGATTGGCGGCATGTTCATTCAGATGGAAGACGAAATTGCTTCTTCAATCGCCATCCAGGGAGCGGTATGGGCGGGGAAGAAAGCAATGACGGTGACTTCCGGACCCGGTTTTTCGCTCATGATGGAACACATCGGCCTGGCAGCAATGACCGAGACTCCGTGCGTCTTTGTCGATGTTCAGCGTGCGGGACCGTCGACCGGACTTCCAACCCTCCCCGCGCAGGGTGATATGATGCAGGCACGCTGGGGTTCGCACGGCGATTACGGCATCATCGCGATCTGTCCGAATTCGCCGCAGGAGTGTTTCGATTTCACTATCAAAGCATTCAATCTGTCTGAAGAATATCGTGTTCCCGTCCTAGTGATGATGGATGAGTGCGTAGGTCATATGACGGAACGTGTAATCATTCCTCCCGCAGATGAAATTGAGATTTATCCTCGCCGTTATTACGAGGGTGCGAAGGAAGATTTCCTTCTCTTCAAACCGGACAAGGACATGGTACCGCCGATGGTTAAAGCAGGCGACGGGTACAATATTCACGTCACCGGACTGACGCATGACGAACGCGGCTACCCGGTGATGACAACTGCCGCGCAGGAGAAGTTAGTCAGACGCCTCGTGAATAAGATCCAGCTTAATGCGGAAAAAATTGTAGAAGTACGCGAAGACCAGATAGATGATGCGGATGTAGTTGTGATTTCCTATGGTATCACATCCCGTGTCGTGATCCCGGCTATTGAACAGGCCCGTAAAGAAGGTATGAAGGTCGGTCACTTGCGGCTCGTAATCGCGTGGCCCTTCCCCGAAAAACGCATCAGGGAGTTGGCGCAAAAGGTGAAGGCGTTTGTTGTTCCTGAAATAAATTACGGACAGATGGTACTCGAAGTTGAGCGCTGTGTTGCCGGTAAAGCGAGAGTGGTACTTGTTCCGCATGGAGGCGGTTCGGTGCATAATCCAAAGGATATTTATAATGTTATTTACACTTCTGTGAAGGGATAGAAATGTCTGAAGATTTACTCGAAGTCGATGAAAGTATGCCCATTAACACGGTCGAAGAATTTCTACGCATGGACAGGATGCCGCACATCTGGTGTCCCGGCTGCGGGATCGGCACAACCGTAAACTGTTTTGCCCACGCACTTGAAACGAGCGGTCTCGATCTGAGCAAAGTCGCTGTCGTTTCGGGTATCGGATGTACGGGACGAGTTGCGGGATACATCAATCTGGATTCGTTCCATACAACGCACGGCAGGGCAATTCCATTTGCAACAGGACTAAAGCTGGCGAATCCTCAGCTCAAGGTCATTGTTTACAGCGGCGACGGTGATCTCACCGCCATCGGTGGTAATCATTTTATACACGCAGCACGCCGGAATGTTGATATGACCGTCATTCTCCTCAATAATTTTATTTACGGAATGACAGGAGGCCAGGTGGCGCCGACAACTCCATTGACTGCCACGGCATCAACTACCCCTCACGGTAATTTCGAAGAGTCATTCAATTTACCGTACCTGGCAGAGTCGTGCGGCGCAGTGTACGTTGCGCGATGGACTGCCTACCATGTGCGGCATGTAACGAAAGCTATCAAGGAAGCTCTTCTTAAAAAGGGATTTTCATTCGTTGAAGTCCTTGCTCCATGCCCCACGCTCTTCAGCAGACGCAACAAGCTCGGCGACGGCCTCGATCAGATGATATATTTCAAGGAGAACAGCGAGATAAAAAACGACGCCGATACAAAGACAGTCTCATTGAGTTTTCAGGGCAAAATTACGGTTGGTAAGTTCGTTGATAAAGAACGGCCGACCTACCTCGATGCAATGAATGATCACTATTCAAAGAAATTTGGTGAAAAGTATCAACTGTACAAAGGATAAGGAATTATCAATGTCACGAACGGAGATAAAAATAGGTGGTTTTGGCGGACAGGGTGTCATACTCAGCGGGTATATCTTGGGACGTGCCGCTTCCATTTTTGATAATAAGTACGCGACGATGATCCAGGCATTCGGACCTGAGGCGAGGGGAAGCGCATGCAGCGCGCAAGTCATCGTTTCGCCAGAATTGGTTGCCTATCCGTACATAACTTCGCCTCAGATACTTATTGTAATGTCGCAAGAAGCGTACACAAAATTTTCACCCGAACTAGCCGAAGGGGGAATTCTTATAACAGAGGAAGAGCTGGTTTCACCCCGCAACCTCCGTAAGGACGTCCGGCATTTTTCAATACCCGCAACACGGATTGCAGAAGAACTTGGCAAGCGACTTGTGGTTAATATCGTGATGATGGGATTTTCCACAGCTGTAACGAAATTTGTCGATCCGGAAGCTATGCGCAAAGCAGTCACTGCTTCGGTCCCCAAAGGCACCGAGGAATTGAATCTGAAGGCATTCAACCGCGGCTATGATTATGGCGTGAAGGTGTTGAGTAAGAAGAGTTGATTTTGCAAATATGAATCCGGGGTAAAGCGATTACCCCGGCGATCATTTCTAATATTACCCTCTATATACCCACTGAATTAATTCGGTAAATGCATGGTAGGGGTGAATCATGTCGAAGATCCGCTCTCTCTTTGGCGGAAATCACCCCTACGAATGAACATTGGAGAAAGAAGATAAATGTTGTTATAGGGGCGAGGTAATATACAACTTCCGATATTTGTCTCTGATCGAGGGTCGAAAATATCGGAAGTTTGGCTTGATGAAAACGTTACCCGAGATTAACAGAGTACGTTCCCAGGAGCTTGGGAACGAGGAGTGGCTGGAGTCCCAGAACCATAACTTTATGATCTATACGTTTTCTCTGCGTTACTTTGCGTTAAATCTTTTCTTTTGGAGATTTTCAAAATCTACGATGATAGTAATAAAATGATAGTAATAAAATATCATGCTAATTGATTTTGCGTGATTTAATGGTTACCTTTTATCGTAGGGGAATTCTTACAACTCAAAAAGGTAAAAAAATGTTACATAGAGGAGTAACATTTATACTGCTTCTTATCTTGTTAATGCCGAGCTTATTTTCTCAAGAGAAACTTAAGCCTCAAAATTCTACTTCCATCCAATCCCGCTACCATCACCAGATCACTCAAGGGTACACCATGGAGCTTTTAATGTCTCCGCTAGGAATAATTGGCAAGGATGTACTGTTTCGACATTTTTCAGATTCAATCCCTATAGGATTGGAGTATCCTGAATGGTCTGAGATTGAACATTTATGGGAAGGGGGAATATGGATTGGGGCATTAGTCGATACGGTAGAGGATGGTAGTGGAGATAGTATTAAGCGTGTATCTACATCAAATCATGCATCATATGAGGAGGGGGTTATTTATGAGGATTATCTTTCTGAGATGACTCCTACTGATACATCTAATCCATGGATTCATAGATCTATTTCAGATGAAGATTCGGGTGCTATTTCTGAGAGTGACTATATATGTGAATACACCGACACAACCTACCTTAAAGATTTCCCGAAACACATGCCATTAGGTGTCAAAGTAGTCCAGCGATCCTATGCCTGGGCACGAGCTGTTCGAGAGCCGATAATTCCTATCGATTATACTATCATCAATATCGGTAAAAAATTATTAAAGGATGTATATATTGGAATTTATCTTGATCCTAATGTTGGTAGCATATATTATAAATATTATTACCGGTATAATTACACAGGATATTTCCCCGATTTAAGGACGGCGTACGTTGAAAACGGGAAAGATCCAAACGCGACTCCGATGGGATTTACTATACTCTGTACGCCCACCCAAATTCAAGCAAATAATTACCGTTTTTATTGGTATAGTAATTCTGTGCCAATATTAGCTCACACTCCTTTTTTGTATGACAGTGCCCTTTATGATCTTATGAGCGGTGATGGATTTTTCCCTGAGCATGAGGAACGCGCAATTAAACCAAATCAGAAGGTTGATGATCAATGGGATGTATCACTTTTATTTTCCTTCGGTCCTATTGAGAAGTTTGAAGTTGGAGAAACACTCAGAGTTGCCGTGGCACTGGTTGGAGGTTTAACCGCGAGATATGGATTCCAAAGCATTTATGATAATGCAAAAGTAGCGCATACACTATTTGCTCGTAACTATTATGCACCAATTGTACTTCCTGCACCAAACCTGCGTATTGAAGTTGGCTTTCAAAGAGCTAAACTCACATGGGATTACCGAGGTGATGGGATAAATCCCGAAGATGTCTGGGACGACGGAAGCCACATACTTCAGTCCTACCCATCTGATCACTGGCGTAGAGCAAATCCGCCCGAAGGTCATACCAAAGGAGGGAGAATATTTGAGGGATACAGACTGTATAGAAGTGAAGATCCGGGAGGAACGGCAAAAAGTTTTGTGATGCTGAAGCAGTGGGATATGGTGGATAGTATTGGACCGAAGTATGGATATGATGTAGGATTAGAATACGAGTTCGTTGATTCTAATTTGCATACGGGAAAAACATACTGGTACAGCGTAACATCGTACGGTATAGAAGACATGAATGTGATAAATTACCTTGATTGGGATGAAAGTGTTAAAGTAGAGACACTGGCTACGAAGAGTAACGAAACATCGGTTTTAGCAGCGAGGAAGAGGGTCAAACTGCCGTTTTCATTGTCGAATGAATTGGGAAAAGTGCTTGTAGTGCCGAATCCATACAGAGTAGATGATAACTACACACTTGAATTCGGAGGTTATGAAGGCAGATCAAGGTCGTGGAATGAGAACAAGCGAATGTTGAAGTTTACACATTTACCGCCAAAGTGTACAATAAGGATATTTACGATAGGAGGAGATATTGTAGCGACGTTGCATCATGAAAATCAGACAATAGGTGAATACGATTGGAACATGCTGAGCGAGAGTAACCGTACGATAGCAAGTGGAGTATATGTATTCACGGTTGAATCTGAATACGGTACACAGACGGGGAAGTTTGTGGTGATACGGTAAGTGAAAAAACATACTCACCAGTTAACCTCTCCCCCTGAATCCCCCTCTCCGCGTGCGGAGAGGGGGACGAGGGGGTGAGGTTATAAAAAGTATATTTACAATTGGGAGGCAGGGAGATGAAAAATATTATATGTACTGGGAAGAGAGCGTTAATTGGAAGAATAAATCTCCGATTACGAGATTATGATTATTCATTGCCAGGTAGTTATTTTGTTACGATCTGTGTAAAGGAGCGGAAGAATTTATTCGGTGATATTATAGATGGGGAAATGTGCCGGAATCAATGTGGTAAGATTGTTAAATCGATGTGGGATGAAATCACCAACCATTATGATGGTATATTGTTAGATGAATTTATCGTTATGCCGAATCATGTTCATGGGATCATAATTATAACAGAAGATTCTGTAGGGGTGATTCATGAATCACCCCTAAAGATGAACATTAAAGAAAGAAGGCAAATGTTATTGTCGAAAATCATTGGTCGATTCAAGATGAATTCGTCTAAACAAATAAATAACATACGAAATACACCTGGCATGAGCGTATGGCAACGCAATTATTATGATCATATCATTCGGAATCAAAAATCATTCCATCGGATACAGGAATACATAATAAGAAATCCCGAAAGGTGGCAGATGAACAAAGAGAATCCGGATCAAATAGCGGACGATGAATTTGATAAATGGTTAATAAGTCAAGGTAGGTGAGGTGTTTGTACTATGAAAACATACATTGTAATTTTAGTTTGCATCTCGCTTGGACTCTTTTTCGCCGGTTGCGAGGATCCTGTAACAAGTACACCAACACCGCGGGACGAACCGTGGAAAGTATTCACAGATGAGAATAGTCCGCTCGAAAACGACGCCGTCAATTCAATCGTCATCGGAGGTTTAGGTGAAAGATGGATAGCGACGGATGCCGGTGCTTACAAGTATGCGAGTAAGAACTGGGAGAAAATACAATCGCAGATTGAGTATCAGACTGCCTTCGGTGCGAGCAGTAAAGTAAACTGCATTGCAATAGGTCACGATGGAACGATCTGGTTCGGTTTGGCAGGGGGCGGGATAAAAAGAATGATGCGCGGCTACTCCGGCTCGGTGTGGCAGTCGCATATAGTGCCTGATCTAACATCTGATATGGTATACAGTTTAGTTGTCGATAATACTGGACACGTATGGGCAGGCACTGCGTCCGGTTTGTCACGCTTTGTACCGACAGGTCCGACAATTGCCGAAGGTAGATGGCTGAGGTATACATCAGGGAATAGTCCTTTATTAGACGAACCCGTCCGTGCGATGGGGCAGAGTCCTGTGGATAATTTGCTATGGATAGGAACCTATACGGAGGGTGCGATATCATATGACGGTGACGCCGATTGGAATATATATGCCCCACTGAATGAACCGTTTCCGATAATATCGATGACGTTCACGTATGGCAGAGCAATATGGTTTGGTACGTACGCCGACTGGGCATATAAGTACGACATTCCGACTATGGAATGGGCGCAGGTTGCAGATTCTGCGCATGGCGGCGGGCTTCCATCAAATTTTGTCAATGCGCTAGCATTCGGAAGAAACGGAGAAATTTGGTTCGGCACTCCAAACGGATTAACTCAGCTGAAAGGTACCGAGTGGAAGACATGGACTTCAGCCGACTCGCCACTTCCGGATAATAATATAAGGGCATTGGTGGTTGACGGTCGAGGGAATCTCTGGATCGGTACGAGAAACGGTTTAGCCGAGTTTAACGAGATGGGGATATTGCCCTGATTCCACCCCCCGAATAAATTCGGGGTCACGTCGTAGGGGTGATTTCCACCAAAGAGAGGGTGGATCTTCGACATGCATCACCCCTACGGATGATGATTAAAGGTAGAAGATACATGGTGTTGTAGGGGCGAGGTTACCTCGCCCCTACAGAATTACCAATTTTGTAAAAATTCAATCAGAAGGCGTACGCCGACTCCGGATCCGCCTTTCGGTGTATAAGGCAGAGCATCTTCGAGCATAGCTGTGCCGGCTATATCGAGGTGCACCCATTTGTACTCTTTGTTTTTTGGGAGGAACTTCTTAAGGAAGAGCGCTGCAGTAATGGCGCCGGCCCACCTGCCGCCGACATTCTTCACATCTGCAATATCGCTTTTAATTTGTTTCTCATATTCCTCGAAAAGCGGTAACTGCCATACACGTTCGTAGGTGGAATCGCCGGCTGCTGTCAGTTGCTTCATTATCCCATCGTCATTTCCCATCATCCCTGTAGCATGACTCCCGAGTGCAACGACACATGCACCGGTTAATGTCGCAAGGTCGATGATCGCTGCGGGATTGTACTGCGTGGCGTAAACGAGTGCATCTGCAAGAATTAAGCGGCCCTCAGCATCCGTGTTATCCACTTCGGAAGTCTTGCCGCCGTAATGCCTGATAATATCTCCGGGTTTCATCGCGGAACCGCTCGGTAAATTTTCGGTGGAGGGGATAAGCCCGACGATATGCAAAGGTATGCTAAGACGGGCGGCAGATTCCATCGTACCTATGACAGCCGCTGCGCCGGACATATCCATCTTCATCTCTGCCATACCGGTAGAAGGTTTTATGGATATACCACCGCTGTCGAATGTTATACCCTTCCCGATGAGAACGATCGTGTCGAGATTCTTCTGTCCCTGATTGTATTCGAGGATGATGAAACGCGGTGGACGAGCGCTTCCGGCATTCACTGCGAGCAGTCCGCCGAATCCTTCCTTTTCAATTTTCTTTTTGTCCCATATGACTGCAGAATAACCGTATTTATCTGCAGATGCGCGGGCAGCTTCAGCCAGCGTCTCGGGGTAAATTTCGTTCGCCGGTGCGTTGGCAAGATTGCGCGCGAGGATTGTTCCTTCACAAATAATCCGCGTCTTGTTAACAATATTTTTAAGCGATTTTACTTTTTCTGCTTGTGAATCGAACAGGGTAAGAGATTTAATGCTCGATCGTTCGTTCTTTTTTTCAGTCAGGTACTTATCAAATGTATATAGGGAAAGGACGGCACCTTCCGTAACTGACTTTCCAATATCTTCAAACGTTATTTTACTATTTTCTAAACCGGAAGTAGCAACACGGAAAGATACTTCTTTCAATTTCATCGACAGAGCATGTTTTGCGACGGATGCAGCCGAACGTCTGAATTGCTCGGGCGATATCTTGTCAACCTTCCCGACCCCCGCGAGGTATACCCGTTGTGCTGGTATCTTTTTGTGGGATAGGAAGGAGATAGTTTCACTCTCCTTTCCGTGAAAATTTTCCAGCCGTACGATGTCATCAAGCGTATTTCCGAATATTTTTTTCAGCCGGGTCATCTCTGCATCAAATAGCTTTTTATCTTCAGGCACAAAAAGTGCGACGGCATCGGTACGGAGTTGTCGGAGGGTTGTCTGTACGGCTTGAATCTTCATAGCTTCCTCGTTGTAATGGTATGAATTATTGCGTGAGTTACTTTAGGGATTATTTCTTACTGCCCGATGATGGGGATAACATTCCCCTCGCTGTACTGGATGGCGCGCTCAATAATGAGCGGCAGAATTTCGTCCAATTGTTTATCGAAGAGCCGGGCGCCGGCAGCGTTCAGATGACCGTTGCCGCCAAATTCTTTTGCAAGCTGGTTAATCGGAATGGTTCCTTTCGAGCGAAAACTGATTTTGATTCCTTTCTTCAACTCGTTGAAAAGAATTCCGATCGTAACACCGCGTATGCTCATCGGATAGATTGTAAAATTATCGGTTTCCACTTCGGTTGTTTTTGTATCCCTGAACATTTTTTGACTGCACACCATATAAGCAACTTTACCGTTGGGCGAAATTCTGATTGAATCCAACGCTTCGCCGAGAAGCCGCATGCGTCCTGCTGTCCAGTCCTCGTATACGTTCGAAAATATTTCGGTCGGATTTGCTCCTGCCGCTATAAGATCGGATGCGATCATGTGAGTTTCAGGGTCAGTGCGGGGATAGCGGAATGAACCGGTATCGGTCATGATTGCCGTGTAGAGAGCAGTTGCAATTTCTTTCGTCAACTTGATGTCCTTCGAATGGCGTAGAAGCGCGTATATGATCTCTCCGGTTGATGTCGCATCGTCGTCGATAAGATAGTAGTCCCCAAACGGATGGGGGTCGAGATGATGATCAATGACAATTTTTACTGCCCCGGACTGCAGAACGAATGGCTCAAGGCTCCTCAGGCGTTCCGGTTGATTTGTATCCACTATGCAGATGCCGTCGGCATCGAGTATGTATTTTGAATGGTTTTCGGGATTGAAGTGTAGAATTTTATTCTCGGGATCCATCCATAGATAATTGTCGGGAGTTGTGTTGTGGTTGAGGATGGTTACATTTTTTCCAAGCTGCTGCAACGAAGCAGCGAGGGCAAGTTCAGAACCAAGTGCGTCCCCATCAGGGTTGACATGTGTGGTGATGACTACCGTACGGAAGCGGTGGAACAGTGCCGATATTTCAGGGATCGTGGATACCATCGGTGGATTTGGCTTTGTATGGTCTCACTATAACGTGAGATTCATTTATTACAGCTATTGTGCTTTTATTGCCCACGTTTCGCCGTGTGTGAGCAGTTTATCGAGATCGCCTTCGCCGTTGCTGTTAATGGAACGTTCAATCTGCCGGTTAACCTCTTCCTCATAGAGCGGCCTGTTTGCAGCGAAGAGGACACCGATCGGCCGCGGTAATCCCGGAATATTCGACATTCTCGCGAGGATAAATGGAAGCATCGTATCATTCTCATTATGCACAATGAGATCACTGATCGAGTGTTTGCTATCGCTGAGAGAGACAACGGTTGGTGTAAATCCGTCGAGTTTGATACCTTTTGATTTGCCGGTTCCAAAAACCATCGGTTTACCGTGCTCAAGGAAGAGGACATTATCATCCTTTGTTTCCTTCTCGGTAAAATTTAAAAATGCGCCGTCGTTGAAAACGTTGCAGTTCTGGTAGACTTCAACAAAGGATGTGCCGCGGTGCTGAGCCGCCCGCTTGATTACCATCTGTAAATGCTTCGGATCGCGGTCAAGTGATCGTGCGACAAACGAAGCTTCTGCGCCGAGGGCTACAAGCAAAGGATTGAAGGGGTGGTCAGGCGAGCCGTTGGGACTTGATTTTGTGATCTTTCCGAATTCCGAAGTCGGCGAGTACTGTCCCTTCGTTAGACCATAGATCTGATTGTTGAAGAGGAGTATCTTGACATCGATGTTACGTCTGCAGATGTGAATGAAATGGTTGCCGCCTATGCTAAGCCCGTCACCGTCGCCCGTAGCAACCCAGACGGAAAGATCCGGTCTTGCTATCTTCACTCCGCTGGCAATTGCTGCCGCCCGGCCATGGATACCATGAAAACCGTATGTATCCATGTAGTAGGGAAAGCGACTCGAGCATCCGATCCCGGAGATGAATACAATATTGTGTTTCGGAATATTGAGTTCAGGAAGAATCCTTTGTACCTGTGCAAGTATAGAGTAATCGCCGCATCCGGGGCACCATCGCACATCCTGGTCGGATTGGAAATCCTTCGCTGTGTACTTCTGTACAGGGGCTTTCTTACTCAGCTGCAGTATTTCATCAATCATTCTCATGGTCGGTCTCATTGCAGAATTTCATCGATTTTCTTTTCAATCTCAATTGATCGGAATGGTAATCCCTGGACCTTGCTCATCGGTATCACAGGAACTAGATATTTCGCCTGAATGAGCTGAGTCAGCTGTCCGAGGTTCAATTCCGGTATGAGTATTTTTTTAAAGTGTCTGAGAATCTCACCAACGTTCTTCTGAAACGGATTGATGTATTTCAGATGGAGGTGCGAGACGGATTTCCCCTCATCCCTCTTTTTCATTACTGCGGTACGGATGGATCCGGATGTTCCGCCCCATCCGACGACGAGCAGATCACCCCGCTCATCGCCGTACACCGAAGCGGACGGGATGAAATCAGCTATGCGGTCGACTTTCTGTTGTCTCATTTTGACCATGAACTCGTGATTTTCCGGATCGTAGCTAACGTTGCCGGTAATATGCTCCTTCTCCAGCCCGCCTATCCGGTGTTCTAGTCCGGGCGTGCCCGGTATAACCCAGGGCCGTGAGAGAGTGACGTTGTCGCGGAGATACGGATAAAATCCATCTGCTTCCGTCCTGAAGGTGACACGGATCTCTGGTAAGGACTTACTTTCCGGGATGAGCCATGGTTCGGCGCCGTTAGCAATGTATCCATCCGTCAGGAGAATAACGGGTGTCATGAACTTTGTGGCTATGCGCACAGCTTCATACGCCATATCGAAACAGCCGGCAGGCGAGCAGGCGGCGATAACCGGAATGGGGGCTTCACTGTTCCTTCCGTGTACTGCCTGAAGTAAATCGGCCTGTTCAGTCTTGGTCGGAAGGCCGGTACTCGGGCCTCCCCGCTGTACATCGACGATAACCAACGGCAATTCCAACATCACTGCAAGTCCCATGGCTTCGGTTTTCAGAGCCATTCCGGGTCCGCTGGTCGTTGTCACACCGATCGCGCCGCCGTAGGACGCTCCGATGGCCGAACATATTCCGGCAATTTCATCCTCTGCCTGGAAAGTGCGTACGCGGAAATTCTTGTGTCTGGACAGTTCGTGGAGAATTTCACTGGCCGGTGTGATGGGATAACTGCCCAGAAAGAGTTCGAGTCCGGATTTTACCGATGCTGCAACGAGTCCTAATGCGACCGCTTCATTGCCGGTGATGCTCCGGTAGGTTCCGGGTACTAGTGCTGCCGGTTCGACTTCGTAGCGCGCGTGGAATATTTCAGTTGTTTCTCCGTATGCATATCCGGCTTTCAGAACGCGGGTATTTGCTTCCACGATTTCGGGATTTTTCTTGAATTTGTCGCGTATCCATCTGATGGTCGGTTCCATCGGCCGCGTGAACATCCAGTACATCAGACCGAGGGCAAAGAAATTTTTACTTCTTTCGGCTATCTTCGTCGAAAGACCAAGGTCAGTAATCGCATTCGACGTAAGTCGGGTTATGTCGACGGCGTGGATTTTATATTTATCGAGCGTACCGTCTTCAAGCGAGTTTTTGCTGTAGCCGGCAAGTTTCAGATTTTTATCTGTGAAGCCGTCACGATTTGCCACGATAATGCCGCCGTCTCTTAGACTGCGCAGATTGACCTTAAGAGCGGCAGGATTCATCACTACGATTACGTCGCAGATGTCGCCCGGTGTATTAATTTCAGTCGCGCCAAAATGGATCTGAAATCCGCTGACGCCGAAGAGCGTGCCGGCAGGGGCTCTGATTTCGGCCGGGTAATCAGGGAGTGTGCTTAGATCATTTCCGAGGAGCGCCGTTGTGCTTGTAAATTGCGAGCCGGTAAGCTGCATACCATCACCGGAGTCGCCGGCGAACCGAATCGTTACTTCATCGAGTTTTTTTAATTGCTTAGCCATTTATCCGAGCTCGTTAAGAAAGGGGAACCATTTCGCAAAATACGATGATAGAATCGTCAATGTATTTGTCATTATAAGAACACCGACTATGATCAGTAAAATTCCCCCTGCAATCTCGACTTTCGGAAGGTGTTTTTTAAATTTATTAAAAGCGCTATAAAACGCAGTGATGCTCCACCCTGTGAGGAGGAAAGGAATGCCGAGGCCGAGCGAGTAGGCGCCGAGAAGAAGCACGCCCATTCCTACGGAATCCTGCTGGCTCGCTATTGCCAGAATCGCGGCGAGGATCGGACCGATGCATGGTGTCCAGCCGAACGCGAACGCCAATCCGACGACGAAGGAGCCTGCGAGTCCCATTTTCTTTCCCTTCGCATGAAATCGTTTTTCGAAATTCAGAAAGGGCAGCTTCACGATTCCCGTCATGTGAATACCGAATATGATAATGACGGCGCCAGCTATTTTACTGATGAGGTTTATCTGTTCCTTCAAGAATTGCCCGACCGCAGTTGCTGAAGCGCCAAGTGCGATGAAGACGACAGAAAAACCGAGAACGAAAAATAATGCGTTGAGAAGTACGCGTTTCCGGACCGCTGAAAGATTACCTGAACTCTGCATCTCTTCAAATGAGATGCCGGAGATGAATGAAAGGTACCCGGGAACGATCGGGAGGACACAGGGGGAAATAAACGACAGAATTCCAAAGAGGAATGCGGTTAGTATGGTTACATTCGTTTCCACTATCAGCCCTTCAAGGAACGTTATTAATTATGATGTTATAATCCGGATTATCTGTATTCCGCGTTTCTCCCGCTGATGGGGAAGATGACCGAAGCGCAGACGGTTGGACGATGCGTCCTGGGTTGTTATTCCCTGACGACCCAGACTTTTACTTTACCGGCGACTTCGTGATGAAGTTTTATCGCGACAGTGTAGATGCCGAGGACCTTTATCGGCTCTTCGAGTTCTATGATGCGTTTGTCGACTGTGAGGCCCTTTTCCTGAAGAGCGTCTGCAATCATCTGCGAGGTTACGGAACCGAACAGTTTCTCGTCCTCTCCCACTTTCACTTTCAATGTGATCGAAATTTTTTCCAGCTGTTCCGCAATTTTTTTGGCGTGCTGGAGCGTCCTCATCTCGCGGCTCACGTGCTGTTTCTTTTCTTCTTCCAGCGCACGGAGACTGCTGTCGGTTGCTATGTAGGCGATCTTCCGGGGAATAAGGTAATTACGTGCGTAGCCGTCTTTTACCTCAGCGATATCGCCGATTTTCCCGAGCTTGTCGTGGTCTTTACGTAATATAATTTTCATGGAAATCCTTTTCGGTCGAGAGTTATTTGATGGTGTCAGAAACGTACGGGAGCAGTGCGAGGTGACGCGCCCGCTTGATTGCCTGCACGAGCTGGCGTTGATGCTTCGCACAAGTGCCGGTGATCCGTTTTGGGATTATTTTACCCTGCTCCGATATGAATTTTATAAGCCGTTTTTCATCTTTGTAGTCTATGTAAATTTCCTTGTTTTCACAGAATCGGCACGGCCGACGTTTTTTTTGTTGCTGATCTTGCTTTGGCATATTTTCTATCCTTTAGATGCAGATGGGAGTAATTTTTCTTTGAGTAACTGCGATTCTTCACTTGTTAAAAATTTATCGAAAGAGTCATCTTCAATGATGCACGGCTCATCATCCTGCTGGGAAGCGGCAGCGCCGTTCGGTGCATGTTCAAGACCGGGAATCTTTCTGTTGAGAAACTGTATCCGGCGCGCCTTTATTTCAACGATGTTGCGCGGTACGCCTTCGTCGTTTTTGAATATATGACTCTGAAGCTCTCCGTCGATGAGTACTGCGCTTCCCTTCTTTAATCGGTTGAGGCAACTTTCGGCGAGCCGGTTCCACGCAACAACGCCGATGTAACATACTTCCTCCTGCCACTGGTTCGAAGCGTCACGGTACTTTCTGTTTGAAGCGATGGTAAAGTTGACGACAGGCGTACCGTTCGTTGTCTGACGAAAAACCGGATCTTTGGTGAGGTTTCCCGCAATAATCGTACAATTGATCTCGGGCATCTTCAGGTCAGCCATATGAGCTTTCTCATTAGTCTTCGATGCGTTGGGAGGATTATATTGTTCGTTCCGGAGGTGTCTGCTCTTCGTTTTCGAAGAGAGGTTCACGCACGGTTTCCTGAGGCGCAGGATGTTCTTCAGCCGGAGGCGGTTTCAGCGACTCTGCCCGGGCATTAAGCGCCCTCTTGTCCAGGTGGATCGTGAGGTACCGGAGAATATTTTCATCGAGCAGGTACACCCGCTCAACCTGGATGATTGTCGGGGGAGGGGCGACAAATTCCAAATTGACGTAATAGCCGTTGTTTTTCTTTTTGATCGTAAAGGCAAGTCGTTTACGACCCCATCGGTTAACGGCTGAAACTGTACCGCCGTTTCGGGTGATGGCTTCGGTTACGTGTGTGATTGTTCCTTCAATCTGGGGATCCTCGAGCGAGGCGTTGACGATGAAGGTTGTTTCGTATGTGTGTTTTGTATCTTCCATTGTGTTCCCTTCGGACGTTTATGATTGACCTCGAAGTAATTACCCACGGTTGGCGGGTAAACTCCGAGATAGGGTTAATTATACTTTTTGTATGTTCAGGCAGTTAAGCGCTGCCCGATAACCGCCGGTCACTGCGCAGATGACTGCATCACGCGCACGCATCACCATATCGCGCAGGCCGGGTAACTCACTTTCATCAAATGGAGAAAGGACAAAATCGGCCATGTCCGGTTCCACTTTGCTTTCATGTCCAATACCGCACCGCAACCGGGGGAAATCCATTGAGTCTAGGTGACGGATAATGGAATAAAGACCGTTGTGCCCGCCGTCGCTCCCTCTCATCCGCAGACGCAGTGTTCCAAATGATACATTAAAATCATCAACGATAATTAGAAGCTCATCGATGCGCAGGGAGTAACGTTCAACGATATCACGTACAGCCAAACCTGAATTATTCATGTACGTCAGCGGTTTGACGAGAACGACATTGGTGCGGGCAACATTTTTTTCACCGATGAGATAATCACCCGTTCCTTCGGTCAGCCGTATTCCAAGATGCTTCGCAGCAGCATCAACTATTCTGAAACCCACGTTATGCCGTGTGGTTTCGTATTCAGAACCCGGGTTCCCCAATCCGACAACAGCAAGCACGCCTGAGTTCTTCCCGGACTGCGGTTACTTTTTCTCCTCCTTCGGAGCGACCGCGCCTTTTGTGGTTTCCGGTTTCTTCTCGCCGGCTTCTTCAGTTTCCTCACCCTCTTCAGGCTTCTTACCCTTGCCTATTACTTCGGGTTCTGCCGCTTCCTCAGCAACTACTTCACCCGGCTCGGGTTCCTTCTCGACTGCCGGAGGTACGACACCAACGATTGAACTCGTTGAATTTTCCAAAATAGTGACATTTGGAATCGTAAGATCGCTGACGTGAATGAAATTGTTTATCTTTAGGTTCACGACATCAATTTCGATCTGTCCCGGTATGAATTTTGGCAAACAGGTAATTTTTATCGCATGGATGATCTGCTGAAGTATTCCGCCTTCGCGCACGCCTATGGGGATCCCGCCGGTTAAAACAATAGGCGCTTCAATCGTAATCTCTTCGTTTTCCCGCAGACCCTGAAGGTCAAAATGTATCGGTTGATCCGTAACCGGATCGAATTGAATGTCGCGCAGGATGCAACTCTTGCTGTTCCCGTCGTCCAGCTTAAGGTTGATGACATGTGTTTCTGCCGTATAGATCAGAGGCTTAAGATTTATTTCCGAGACTGATATGGATATGTTCTCTTCTCCGTGCAGGTAGTATATGCCGGGAATGCTGCCCAGTTTCCTCAGGCTTTTTGTATGTTTCCTGCGTTCTTTTCGTATCGTTGCTTCTAACGTTATCTCACGCATAATTGTTCCTTTACTTATCTTTGTCTACATCGAATAATGAACTGATAGATTCATTTTTAAAAGCCCGGAGAATTGCTTCCCCGAACAACCCCGCGACCGAGAGAACCTTGATTTTTTGTGCTGCCTGCTTGTTCTCCGGCATGTGGATGGAATCTGTTACATATATTTTAGACAACTCACACGTAATGATACGCTTGAGGGCATTTCCAGAAAAGAGAGGATGAGTGCATGCTCCAAATATTTCGGCAGCACCGGCGTCTCTCAGCGCCTCAACAGCATTGCAGAATGTACCGCCTGTGTCGATCAAATCATCAACGATAAGGATGTTCCTGTCTTTTGCATTCCCGATAATGTTCATGACTTCGGTTTTGTTTGGATGCGGCCGACGCTTGTCGATCAGAACAAGTTCCGCATGCAGCCTCTTTGCAAAAGCGCGAGCCATCTTTATCCCGCCGACGTCAGGGGATACAACGGTGAGCTTCCGTATGTTTTTCTTCATAAAGAACGACGTATATACAGCGGAAGAGTAAAGATGATCCACGGGGATATCAAAGAAACCCTGAATCTGCGGAGCATGCAGATCCATTGTAATGATACGGTCGGCTCCTGCTTCCGTCAGTAAATTGGCTACAAGTTTTGCAGTGATGGACACCCGCGGCTGATCTTTACGGTCCTGGCGCCCATATCCGAAGTATGGAACGACGGCGGTTACTCTCCTCGCTGAGGCTCTCTTGGCTGCATCGATCATGATCAGCAGTTCAAGGAGGTTTTCAGCCGGTGGATTTGTAGACTGTATGATGAAAACATCGCATCCGCGAATGTTTTCATAGTACTTCACCCAAAGTTCACCGTCGCTGAAGTTGCGTATCTCGCATTTACCGAGTGGAGTGCCGACGCGCTTGGCAATTTTCTCGGCAAGTCGGATATTCGACCGACCTGCAAATATTCTCAATTCATTTTTGGACATTTTAAGACGGGATAACCGGACTTAGTTATT
>Ga0315277_10001546_pt1 | contig 33400 bp, 33 predicted proteins | sample YL17G05_15_MG_FD_203695 | JGI IMG/M metagenome (GOLD analysis project Ga0315277, IMG submission 203695) | Sediment microbial communities from Yellowstone Lake, YNP, Wyoming, USA - YL17G05_15 | ecosystem: Environmental > Aquatic > Freshwater > Lake > Sediment | place: USA: Wyoming | collected...
AAGGGAAAACCCGTAATCCTCTCAAGGCCATAGAATATAAAGAACGGAAAGGCGTGCTCCCAGAGATAACGGCGAAAATAGAAGCGATTATCCGAAATTTTCCTGAACAGGAATTTGAAGATGAAACATACCGAATTTTTTACATGGACCAATTTAAAGACCCCTATTTTTGGTATTTGATTAAACCTTCAGAGAAAGAATTATGTGATGTGATTGAGAGGACGACGTTACGGAATGTCCCGGAACTTGATTTATATAAGAGCTCGCTAGCCCCGAAAAAAACTCCGCTTCACGCTTTATTAGATGAAAAAGATTTATTTTCCTTCAATCTATCACAGAGTAAATTTCACCCGGTTATTAGGAATCGGAAAAAGTGGTATGATATTCCTCCGTATCAGAACAGTTACTTAAAATTAAAGCATGTTCTCACCGTTTTCGTCGGCATGGTAACAGGATTTGACTTAGGTTTTCGGCTAGACAGGGAGGAATTTGAAATTTTAAATTCGGAGGAAAAGAGGCACGTCATAAGATGCGTGAAAGGGCAAAATTGCGGACGCTTCTTTATTGATGGTTCAGAATACTATATTTATTTGGATGATATTACCGATGAAAAACTGCTGATGGAGAAATTTCCAAATTTCTACAGTAAATTAATAAAATTTAAAACAGAATTGATAAAAAGATACAATATTCAAAGTAAGGAATGGTTTCATTGGGCAACCATAAGAAACAAAGAGGTTTTTGAAGAAAATTTTAAGGAGTTCAAGATTTTCGTTCCAAACTTAGACCGGCACAAGCAGAGCAGATTTTCTTTGAGCAAAGAGGAAGTATATGGTTCAGGGGATACGCTGACGATTGTTAGTGATTCGCATTCGCCCTATAAACCCCGAGAAAGTCTCAAATATATAACAGCTTGGTTGAATTCCACCTTCATTCAGAACTGGTATAAGTTAAAAGGGTCGAGGAGAGGGCATCGTACGCAATACACCCAGTCTTACGTGGAAGAGATGCCGATTCGATTAATAGATTGGCAGGATGCAGAAGAAGTTTCAATCTACAATAATATCGTCAAAATAGTCGATGAAATTTTGGAATTGAAAGAAGCGAATAGAACACTGGAAAATGAGATAGAGGGGAATATCGCAAAGTTGCTGAGCCCCAAGTAAGCTCTTCTTATATTTTGTGGCTAATCTAATTCACTTCTTGGCATTCATCCTTGCGAGGCGGCGCCGTCAAGCTGTCTTGTGAGATAAGGAACTGATAGATATTTTCCATCAGCTGTTCGACATTACTGCGTCCCATGCGTTCGAGTTCAGGAATAATCATATTTTCAAACGGTCTCAGCTGGTCGTCGAGTGTAACGGTTACGAGGATATCCGCATAACGACAATGACCCTCAGGAGTTTCCTCGTAAACGGCAAATCCCTTCATTTCCTTGATATAGTTGCTGTTTTCAATCCACCATTCTTCAATATTTCCCTTATAGCAGAACACAAGATCGTACTTGAGCACGATTTTCATAAGTGGAAGTCGCTCCGAAATGGTGTAACGAAGCCGATCTGGGGCGAGCTTCTCAATTTTAATATTTGAGGAAGGGTAGTGCTTCATGAGAATCTCGGGATCATGAAAGATATCCATCATCACCTGTGGGGCGCGCGGAAATTCTTTGATGAGTTTGTAGCGATAGTTGCCACTCTTTACAATGTCTAATTCGCCGTCCGCCAGCGTTTTCATGTGGTACATGTCAGCTATTTTGGCTTTCAATGCCGGAAAGAGGGTTTCGTTGATGGATTTCCATACTACAGCTACGTATTGGTAAAAGGGAACGGTGGTGATGCTGAAACTGTCGAAAAAATCGAGGGGTGTGAGGTGCTTCCAATCGCCTCCCTTCTCTATAATCCGATATTTTTTCCATTCAATCTCGATGTGCAAGTACATGTATTCAAACAGCAGATTTTTATCTGTGAAAATCCGGCGAAGGAGCTCATCGTCGGAATGCACGTGATCGATTTGGAGGGTCGATAACTTTTCAAATAGGACGAGCATCAAATTAACCCTGCGGATATAGTAGCGCTTGATGAAACGTTTGAGCTGATTTATTATCAGCCGAATATAGGGGGCAGTGAAAAATGGCGGCACGTATAATAAGAGCGTCCTGTACAGTGGATCACGTTCATAGTATTCAGGGAAGTTCCAACGCAGCAGTGTTTGTTTTCTTTGGGGATTTTCAAATATTTTTTTGGCTGTACCTGCCACAATATGAAATTGGCGTAATAATTTCTGCCGATAATCCGCAATGTAGGGTTGGAGAAAGAGGATCGGCACGGGAAACAGTTCTTCAAGTGCAGTTTGATAGGCGCGCGTTTTTTCCTCGATGATCCGCTCCTCTAAATCATATAAGACCCGCTCGCCGAGAATACATATAACCGCGTTCATATCTCCACTATTTATAAGATAATCTTGCCTAATAAGTGTACGGAGAAATCTTGCCGAAAAAGAGCTAATGTGGAATGACCGAAAAAGAGCCTGTGGATGCAAAAGGCGATTCAAAAGGCGAAAAAGATGCAAAAGGCGAAAAAGAACTAGTCCCGCGCAACTACCAAATTAACGCCCGCGATCAAGCAATCCAAATGGTGGACGAAGGGAAAAAGGTCATCTTGGTGCTTCTGCCTACGGGAATGGGAAAAACCTTTATCATAACGTTAACCATCGAGGCGCTTATCGAAAATGGAACCATAAAGAAGGAGGATAAGGTCCTGTTCCTCGTGAATGATCGCAAATTGAAATATCAGCTATATGATATGGCGCAATCTGCGGGTTTGGGGCAATATGGAGATCTCTTTGTTTTGCCAGAGGGAGATACAGCCCCGAGAATTACACGAGAACATGCCATGCTCTCGAAATTCATCTTTGCGACCCCTATTCTCCTCCTGAATTCCATCATTGCACGGACACCAGCGCAGATCAAACTCGAACGGGCGACGCTGGATCAAATAAAAGTAGTGGTCATCGATGAAATCTTCGACGTTTTAGCCCAGAGTTACGGCAAGAGAAGGTCGCAAGAAGAGTCGATAGAATACATCCAGAGTGTCTGGAATGTAAATTTTGAAGAAGTAGTAGAGAGTATTTCTCAGAAGTATAATATTGAGAAGGAGCGTGTTGCGCAGCGTTTGATTCAAGAGTTTTCTGCCAAATATTATCGGATGAATAAAAAATTTGAACCCGTCTTGAATCTATTGGGGCTTCTGAACGAGAGCAAGAAGCTTGTTTTAGGAATGACCGCTTCGCTTTCGCAACGCGAGAAATTGGACCTCCTAATTAAAACGCTCGGAGGTCCGGAGAAAGTCGGCCAAGTCTATCCGACAGGCGAGGATTTTGAAGATTTTACGCCCAGCTACATCTTAAAGAAAATCGTGGTCTTCGATGACTGGGTCTCGGATCTGGATGACAAGATAAAAGAGTTGAAATTTGGGACCATAAAAAGCATCAATCAAGCCTACAAAATCATCACGGGACGGGACCAAGTTCCGAGTGATCGGATCATGCTGTTCATCAGCGATATCTTAGGGAAACCGGATATCCAAACCAAATTAAAAGAGCAGCGAGGCGAACAATTCCTCAATCAAACCATGAGCCACGCCAGCGCCTATTTACTTCTAACCGTAATGCGGCAGTATCTGCTAGAAAACACGCTCCTGGCATTTACGAAGTTCGTGGCCCGGGTCAAGAACGCATATCTGACAAACCATCCTACTTTTAATTATATCAAGGAGAAAATCGAGGAACGGAAGAAGGAACTCCAAGATCTCAAAGTCTATATCTCGAAAAAGGAGGAACGGCTTCTATTCTGGGTGAACCGGTTTTTGCAGGAGGGAAAGAAAGCGCTGGTCCTCTGCCGGTTTGTATCTGTCACCCAGTATCTACACCAATTGATGGCAGAAAAAGGGGTTGAGACTTCATTCGTCCACGGGAAGATGGATGGAGAGCTCCAACACACCCAAATTATGAAATTTAAGAAGGGGGAGAGCAACATTCTCTTCGCCTCGGAGCGTCTAATCGAGAAGGGGACAGATCTTCCAGAAGCGGATGTCGCCGTGTATTATGGTACAACGGTGAGTTTGGAAAAATACGAACAGAGCATTGGGCGAATAAGATCGACCCGAATAAGGCTAAAAACTGTCTATACGCTTTCATACCACCAAACCGTGGAAGAAGAAAATGCCTTTAAACGCGATGCGCTCTTCTTAGAGATTCTGGGTAAAAAACACACGAAATTCTTGGTTTTAGACGAAGAAGAATCTTAAAAAAACAATGATAATTTTTTCCAAAAGGGGATGCAAATTTCAGAATTGATGCTAAAAATTTATAATGGATGTTTATTACTAATTTTATGATCAAAAATGACAACAAGAGAAATTGTAAAAATTACACGCCGGGGCATGATAACAATTCCTTTAGGATTACGGAAAAAATTCAATTTGAAGATCGGAAGTTCTGTAGCTCTAATAGAAGATGAGGGAAAATTGACACTTATCCCGTTGAAGGATGTTGAAGCGCTTCGGGAGGAATTCATTTCCAAAAAAGAAATGGCTGAAATTATTGATCAGACAGATAAAGAGGAAATGGAGTTAGAATAGTCAGTGCAAATTATTTGTATTGATACAGGAGTGCTTTCCATTTATTTTTCTAAGGATATTACAAAGGAAGTTTCAGATTTAATCGATAAAGTGAAGAAAGGGATAGTTGAAGCACATATCCTTAAACCGGTTTTGGTAGAAGTATTTCATCATCTTTGCCGGGTAAAAGGATTAGACTTTGCAAAGACCACAATTGTATCATTCATGAACCAAGTTCCATTCAAAGAGATTGATTTAAATACGCCCTTAATAATAAAGGCGGGGACATTAAAATGTCAGAACCCTAAAAAACTGTCCTATATTGATTGTATGTGTATTGCCTATGCATTAAATATGAAGATTCCACTACATACGACGGAAAAAACATTAAATAAACTCGCAGGTACTAACTTACAAAACTTAAAAACGGTGAAATATTCCTTTATAGACTAAAAAGCAAATTTATTCATTCCTCTTTAGACCTAAAAATTAACAGAAGAAGGGGTTATTTAACAGAAGGATTAGATTTGGTCCAATAGAGGATACTCCCTGGTTTTGAAACCCGATTTTGATAATACTGGCAGATGGATCGCATAGGACATTTCGCGCAGCGGGGTTTTTGCGCAATGCAAATTAAAGCGCCCAGGTCCAGAATCGCTTGATTGAACGTCCAAGCATCGCCTTTCAGTAGAACCTGCTCTGAGAGGTCCCAAATAATTTTTTCTAGTTTAGTGGGGGATAATTTTTTGAAATCCTGCAGAAAGACACGTTTCAAAATACGGTGCACATTCGTATCGACGATCGGGAAATCGAGATTGAAGGCAAAGGAGAGGATAGCCCCCGCGGTGTATTTACCGATTCCCGGGAGATTCAAGATTTGGTCATAGTCCTTGGGGAATTCCCCTTGGAACTCGGACACGATGATTTTTGCGATTTTATGTAAGTTCTTCGCACGATTATAATATCCCAGACCTGCCCAGGCTTCGAGAACCGCGGCTTCATCGGCATCCGCAAGGGCTTGGATGGAGGGGAACCGCTCAAAAAATGGGAGGAAGTATTCTTGGGCAACCCGAACTACCTGCGTCTGCTGCAGCATAAACTCGGAAACAAGGATGTGATAGGGGTCCCGTGTTTTCCGCCACGGCAAATTACGGCCATGCTTCTTGAACCACTGAATGAGGACTTGCTGGAAGAACTCAACCTTTTCGCGGTCTGCTGGAATGCTCATAGGACTAATCTTCGACGTATTCCCCTGTGTCTTCTTCTCCGCCTTCTTCCGCTTCCTCTTCCTCTTCCGCTTCCTCTTCTTCGACTATATCTAATTGCTCCTCAATGTCAGCTTCCGTAACTGATTTATGCGTGAACACCACCAATTTCAAGGCGTTGAGCGCGACCAGTTGATACAGTTCTCCATCTCGCGCCGCACGATCAGGATTGACGACGAAAATGATCCCGGTCTCAGAAATGGACTCAATTTTACTCCGAAGAATGACAATCTCATCGCTATAATCGAGCGCTGTAATATAAACCTCATCATTTGAAACAGGCGTTTGAAGAATGCGTTTGCTCTTCGCAACTTCCAATTCCCAGAGCTGTTCGATATCTGCCTTTTGCATTTTCTTACCTCTTTTTGTTACTGATTTTTTTATATAGATTAAGAGTAATTGAATATTTATTTGATCCGTTAGAGATCAAGAATTATTTAAAGGACTATTGTGAGAGAAGCGAAAGTGCGAAGAACGGTATTTAACTTCGGCTTAATCTTTCTATTGGGTATCGGCATTACGTTTTGTCTGCAAGATTTGTTCATGGGGCTTTCTTCGATAATTTTTATTCCGGTTCAAGTCCTGTTCTTGATATTGCTCTTTCTGGTTCTGAGGGAGCTTTATAATTCATGAGTTTTGTACGTATGGCTGTGCCCCTTTCCCTCGCCTCCAATTTCACCCGGATAGCCATTTTCCATGACAATCCTCCCAGCCTATTAAACACGCTGAATTCAAAAATTTCTTAAGGGGGGGCTCCCTCACTATACATGTGGTCTGGTGACGAGTAAGGATGGTTGCCGGACGAAAGTCGTCTGAGGAAGGTCCCTTCACTCATCTAGGCGACGACGTAGCGTAGCTACAGGATGAGAGTCCTCCTCTGAGAACAGAAATGACACGCCCATACATCATATGATGATGAGACGGCTGAGAAGCAATTCGAGAAGACCTTTGGCGACAAAGGTTGAGATAACCCGTCGAAGAGGTGTATGGAACCGTTGTAACAGCTCAAGGTCGTGAGTGCAAGCCCAAATATATTCCTGATGAGGAGCCTAGCCGAAAAGAATGGGTAGGGCGCAGAGATTGATACCATCATGGAATTTCAAGCAATTGACATTCCTAACAGAAAAGGGCCTACTCTACTCACACCAGATCACATTCTTTTTTTAAATATCAAGGTAATCCTTTTGGATTTCCACGATTTCTTTACTGGTTTTCGCCTGCGCATAGTCCTGAAGCGGTTCTGCATTTAACTGGAGGAAATTTGAGCCCCACTTGAAAATCGAAAGAATCGATTCCGCATGCTCCGGGAATCCAGTAATGTAAAGCGCTGCGGCGAACGCCTCCACGGTGCTTAATTGCGTAGGCTTCCCATAATTTATTGGATTGGCGGCAACGAGGTAGGGAAGGGACCTGCCAGCGCTCCCGGCTTCGAACGCCTCATGCATCTCATCTATTTTGTGCCAGGAACAATCGATTACTACCAACCCTTTTTCCACAATTTGATCCCGATCCTCCACAGAAATGGCACGGACTGCGAAGGGATTTAACCAGATCGCACCCTTCGGAATTTGGTTCAGCCGCACCGATTTTACAAAGCCGTGTTTTTCCAACTTTGTCGCCGTGCACTTCTTCGGATCACATTGCTTAGCGTGGTAGATCCATAACTTCACCGGCGCTGCTTTCCAGCGAGGATTCGATACATTATACCGCATTTCTTGAAACCATCTACTGGAAAAATTCACTATTCAAAATGAGAGATTGGTAGCGAGGGATGGAATCTCCGCACGCCAGGAGGTCTGGCGGGCTTTTGAACCATCGCTCTCGGGGTTATGAGCCCCGTGGGATCTCAGGACTTAGGGTATCTCAAAAATTCGAGCCCTATGCGCTCCTGACTACCCTACCTCGCTGCTGATGATCAATTCTCCTTCAATCTATTCTTGAGATATTTCACCTTATTTTGTTTTATCTGTATTCTTTCTCGCTTTATTAAGTTTTTGAACTCTTTCAGCTTAATTTGTTTCTATCTCATAAAGCGAAGGAAAATTTTTAAAATTTTCTTTCAAAAAAATAATCATCCCTTTATGGATAGTAAAACGATCGAAGAGACTTACGCAATGAATTTTACATTCTTCATGACCTTTGTGCCGCAGTTGAATTCGGAAGTTCCGATAGTGATGGGATACGAGAAATGCACGCCGAAAAACGTGGAATTAATTAAAGCCTACAAGGGGCTCCAATTTATCCACTCGGGTAATTGGTGGAACCTCGATCCTGCCAAGCGAACGGTGGAAACGGTGTTGGCGAATCAGGAAAAATTTTATACGGCGGGGAAAACGATGGGGTTTATGTCGTTGAATACGCCAGCGAGCCTCACGAATTATGAGTATTGGAACATTCCGGAGACCGAGAGACGGAAAGCTATACAGCAATGCCTTGAGAATGCGAATTGGGCAAGAGAACACAAAACAGCCAAAGCACCGATCTACTGTTCCTTAGAAGTTTCAACGATCGAAGAATCAAGATTCTGGTTTCGAAAAGCACTTGATGAGGGGCACGAATGTTTCTGTCGAGGGGTAGCAGAATTTTTGGGCAATCCGAAACTTCGGAAAAAGGGGATTCAGACCATTTTCGCACTCACTATTGGAGCAAGACAGGTCTTAGAAGACTTCCCACTTCACTTATCGGGGCTTTCAAGCTTATATCTGCTCCCAATTATTGCATATTTAGGCGCAACTTCAGTGGATGGGAGCACGCCGGTAACTTCGGCATTAGGGCGGGGCACTGTATATACCCCCGATGGGCGAGGCTGGAAGTGCGGCACGCTACAAAAGTGGGATTGCGTGTGCGACTTTTGTAAGGACTTTGAGGGTGATTTAGTTCAGGAATTCAACAGTAATCGGATGGCGCGCGTGCAACACAACGTGGCAATATGGCAGGAGAAAGTAAAAGAAATAAATAGATGTAAGGATAAGAGGGAACTGAAAGAATATATTGAAAATGAACTCGCGAAAAAGGCATCCCGGTATTTTCAAAAGCTTTGGGATCAGGTTTTGAAAATAGAAGAAGATTTACAGCGCTGAAGGACTTAGATTTGAATTTCGTTTTCGTGTATTTCATTCCAACCCTAGATGAAACCGACGGAAAATTAACCTACGTGGCAGAGCCTTTTATCAAACGGAAATATTTTGAGAAAGCGGTAATCGTGATGCCCCAAGAGTTTTCTATCGTTCTGGAGGACGAGGAGCGAGAAAAGGAGCCGTCGAAAATCGTGAAGTTGACTTTCTGGGATTTGCTTCAAACCTTTCCCGAACTAAACATCGCCGCTACTTTTATCGTCTATCATAAGCTAGACCTTGATCGGATTGGGAGCCAGTTGGAAGGGATTGGGAACCAGTTATGGGGAGCCAAAGCAGACCACGTGCTAGATACAATATATATCTCGAGGGCACTTTATGAGTGGCTGAAGGACCAGCTCGATACGGAGGAAATGGACAGAGATTTAGTCCAAGAGTGCATAAATTTTCATAAAAGAAAAGGGATCGTGGGCATTGATGAGAATGATGCCGTTCAAAAAGTCTTTTTCGATCGAGCGGTCCTGATGAAAAGGAGAGAACATGTCAAGAAAGTCAAAATTCAAGCGTCAATTTCGGGTGTAGCGGATTTATTTGAAAAAGAGGCGTATCTCAAAGCAGAACGGTTTTGGGAAGATTTAAAAGAAGCTGGTAGAATTTTGTACTATCAAGTAGGGGAATCTCCACTCATTTAAGTGGAATGGAAAAAGAGGGTGGTGGTCCTGCTGAGATTCGGACTCAGGCTCTCTCGGTCTCAAAAAGATAATTTCTGGGTTCGATATTATCTTTTATCAGCCGAGCGCTTTAACCAAGTTCCTCGCAATTTAACTTTGCTCTAAGCTACAGGACCGTTTTTCTAATTCGATTTTAATTCCAATTCGTTATAATTATAAATCCACGAGCATTTTTTAAATATTACTAAGCTTGTTTGTAATCCAAATATTAAATTTTTCGCTTCTAGAGAAGACGAATGGAGGAGAATTTTGTACCTCAATCATTTGAGAGACGAATGGAAGAAGGGGATGGTCCTGCTGAGATTTGGACTCAGGCTCTCACAGAAGCGAGGATGTGGACCAGGCGGGACTTGAACCCGCGGCCTCAAGGTTGCGAACCTTGCGATCTACCAGCTGATCTACTGGCCCGACCTTTACTCAATTAAACTTCCCAGTATATATCAAGTTTTTTATCTGCGATTTCAAAATGATATGGTAATTTTTCGGCAGGTGCTTCATTGGTTATTATAAGCTCCGTGATTTTAAGGGTTCCCATTGCATCATTTTTGAGGTGATCGACCCCCTCTAATGCATCCTGATACTTAATTATTGCCCTTTTTATGGGAGTATTTAAGGAAATGCCAACTTGAGACTTTTCCTTTCGAAAATGGCTGATGATCTGGACTATGGAGGCGCCGATGTTGGTTGCTGATTCATTGACTTTGTAGCGGGGGGTTGGCCAAGAACAGAGGTGAATACTGGGAACTTTGACGGCCTTCTTAAACATGGCGTGGTAAATTTCCTCCGTAATGAAGGGGGCAATAGGGGCAAATAGTTTGAGCGAATCAAGGATCACGTTATAAATCGTGTAAAGCCCTGCATCTTTCTGAGCTTTATCGATCGCGCCTTCATAGAGGCGATATTTTACAGCCTCGAGGTAATCATCGCAGAAATCGTGCCAGAAAAATTCTCTGAAGGCTAAAAGCCCCGTATGGAAGTTAAATTCTCGAAAGGAATCGGTGATAAGTTCGATGGTGCTATTTAATTTGCCTAAAATCCATTCGTCGATAGGGGCGAACTGCAATTTCCGCTCGCTTATTTTGAATGGATCGAAGGCGGTCAACTGCGAAGAGAGGAATCGACACGCGTTCCATAATTTGGTCAGAAATCGTAAGTTAAAATCAATTTCATTTTCATTGTAAGGATAATCGTCACCCAGTGATCCCAGCGCGCCCCACTGTCGCAGGGCATCGGCCCCGAATTTCTCGAGGGGCGCCTCGGGTTTGACAACGTTCCCGTAACTTTTGCTCATTTTCCTGCCGTCAGGACCCGCAACCATGCCATTGATCATCAGCTCACGGAAGCAAGGGAGCCCGGTTAATTTGAGGCAGCGAAAGATGGTATAAAATGCCCAGGTCCGGATAATTTCATAGCCTTGGGGTCTTAGAGAGGCGGGGTAGGTTTTCTTGAAGAAGTGATCATCCTCAGACCATTTAGAAATGATTAACGGCGTAATGCTGGAGTCAATCCAGCAATCGCAGACATCGGTCGTGCCTCTCAGTTCGCCTCCACAATCAGGACATTTGGCAACGGGGGAAGCATCGACCCTCGGATCGATCGGTAGATCCGATTCCAGACCGGGAACGATTTTATTACAGGATTCACATGTATAGAAAGGGATAGGGGTCCCAAAAACACGTTGCCGACTTATGACCCAATCCCACTCCAATGATTCAATCCAGTCTTCCAGGCGTTTTATCATATTGGGAGGGAACCAGTTCATTTTGTGGGCGGCATCTAGGATCTCTTCTTTGAAGGGACGGATAGCTATAAACCATTGTTTAACGGGCAAGAATTCAATCGGCGTTAAGCAGGCACTTCGTTCGGTATGTGCGATAACTCTGTGATCAATTTCTTCTTCTTTCTCTAGTAAATTCAGTTCTCGGAGATTTTCTACGATGGCGGCTTGCGCTTCTTTGATAGATAACCCTTGAAATTTTCCTGCCTCTTTTGTCATACGTCCTTTCTCATTGATGGAAATAATGGTGGGGAGATTGTAACTCTTTTGCCAATTAATGTCCGTTTCATCCCCAAAGGTACAAACATAGACGACCCCCGTTCCGAATGTCATATCAACTGCCGCGTCCTGAATGATGGGGACTTCCCGATTGAAAATGGGAAGTGTAACCTTTTTATTCGCTAACCCATAATGCCTTTGGTCATCAGGGTTAATCAGAACTGCAACGCAGGAAGGCATAAGTTCAGGGCGGGTAGTTGCAATAGTTGCGTACCCTGAATTGTCAGAGAGCGGAAGCTTAATGTACCATAATTTCCCTCTTTTATCAATGTACCCGACTTCTTGCTTCGCTAGAGCAGTCCGACACTTTGTGCACCAGTGTATAGGATGAGTGTCTTGAAATAACCAACCGTTCCGATAAAATTCTAGTAGAGTCTTCTGCACCATTTTTAAGTATCGCTTATCCATCGTCCTATACGTGAAATTCCAATCCGTCGAATAGCCTATCTTATTAAACTGAGAGGTCATCGTTGCAATGGCTTCCTCCGTCCATTCTATGCATTTCTGTAGAAACTGTTCCCGGTCATCTTTCGAGATTTTAAACTCCTTTTCCACCTTTAGCTCGGTGGGTAGCCCATGGCAATCAAATCCTTGGGGAAATAAAACATTGAAACCACACATGCGTTTAAACCGGGCAACGGCATCGATCCAAGTGTGATTTAAGATGTGGCCCATATGTAAGTAGCCAGAGGTAAAAGGAGGAGGTGTATCTAGGATGTAGGTCTCTTTATTTTCGATATTAATATCAAATTTATAAATATTCTTGTCTTTCCAGTCCTGAATCCATTTGGTTTCGATCTCTTTGAAGCTGAACCGCTTTGGCAATAAGAATTTGTCCATTTCGGAAACCTCGATGCTGCGAACTTAAGGGCAGAATCAGTAGAAACTTCTCATTGTTATCATTTGATAGGGCAATAAAAATTTTCTTGTAATAAATTTATGGGAGAGGTCCCGTTGAAAAATAGGAGAATAATGATTTTTCAGCATTAAATAGGAGATTTAGGTGTATTAATGCCATTTCGGTGGTTATTTCTTTATTATTCACTTTTTTGGAAAGAATTACTTTACCAGTTCGATGATTCTTCTGTTCGATTGGTCTTCGATTTTTCTTCCTAAAATGTTATTTTAAAGTGGCATTCGGTATCCCCAGAAATTGCCGACTGTAATAGATCCACCTGCACCGGTTTCTCTAACGCTTCTTCCCACATCCGTTTGACTAACGCTTTTGAACAGTGGCAGTATGTGCGGGACATAGTCTGATTGGCGGGCAATCCGTTAACCAAATTGCAATAACATCGCATAGGATGCGTAAATGAAAGCGGCGTATATATTTGGATGAAGGCATTCCCTTCACGCTTCAATTTTGTACCGCTCATGGGCTGTATTTCTTCTGCCTCTAAAAATGCTTCTATGGTAGGATACTTTTGTCGGCGCTTCTTGAACCTCATCACTGCTTGCTGATTTATCTTGGCACAGTTCTGCCCGCAGGCTTCCATGATCCCTATCCGCTGTTTTTCTGGTACGATGCTATCAAGCCTTTCAATAGCGCTTTTCATCCATTCGGCTAATTTTTTTTTGCTTGTGCTCGGCTTTAGTACAGCCGCTCCTTCCATGACCTTCTTGGCTGCTGCCTCACCTGCAATGGCCTTTATATTCCCTTCAAATTCTTTAATCATTTCCAAATTGCGTTGAGTCATACTGAATAGATTCCACCTTTCCCCTAAAGAAGTATTACCTTTCCAGTCCGATAATTCTTCTGTTGGGTTAATCTTCAGGTTTTTCATACTCAATATTATTTTTTTCAGTCGGAGGGAGCTGATAATGATTGATCCGATCGCGTTGCCACTCTCTAACCAAAAATTTGGCACTTTCATACGTGTCTGGCACACCGCCAGATAATAATTTCCCATGCAGGCGACTGAGCTTTTCAAGAAAGTCATCGGAATCGGTAAATTTGACTTTGTAGAGTTCTTCTAGCGTGGCATGGCCGGTTCGTTTGATGATTTCCTCGACCACCGCTTCAATATTGTTGATTTTTTCAGGGCTCAGCATATCTCGCAAGGCCATTTCGATTTCATTGCCTTCGATGGGAATAATACCTGGGGAATCAATGAGCAGAATATCCTCTGAAAGGGTGATATATTGTTTCCCTCGAGTGAAGCCTGCTTGCGGTGACACTCTTACGACTTTGGAGCCTTTTAGCCCATTTATAATGGTGGATTTTCCGACATTGGTATATCCCACGATGGCAACATAGGCAGGGGTCATAGGGGCGATTTCCAAGATTTTTTTCCGCAATAGCCGAATAGTCCGTTCAAAACCCTTGGTACAGCTAATTGCAAAAGTGGGGAATTCACGTTTTAAAAGGGAAGTCCATTGTGTGGCGATCTCTTGCGGGATCAAGTCAATCTTATTTAAGATTATGAGCAATCGTTTATCGGGATATTTCAACACCAATTTTTCGAGATGGTCGTTTCGAGTTCCGATTGGATCTCTTGCATCTATTACCTCAATAACTAAATTTGCGTGTCCAATGACATCATTAAGAACTAGCCATTCATGAGTACTGATTCCGCTCATATTTTCACGCTTTGACGTTCTGAAATGGACTTCAAATTGAATTGCTCGAATTGTGACCTTTTCAGTTATTTATCGCGTATTTTATATTCCATTACTTTTTTCTTCCCTAAAATCTTTTCTTCTGTAAGCGAAAAATCCATTAAACGTGACATTGCTTCAACTAGCTGCTTTATTTGGATTAGATCTTGATCCTTCAAATTAAATAAACTTGAATTTATGAGAACCGGTTTCGAAATTAGTCTTTTCCTTAAGGTTTGGGGTCTGAAAAACTCAGGGGAGGCTTTCTCGTTTTCTACAGTGATAGGAACATCTTCGAATCCGGGATCTTTCTCAAAGAGGGCTAAGGTCATTTGAAATTGATGGGAAAATTTATTTTTTCTGAGAAATCCGAAATGCTCTCGAAATTCTAATGAAAATTTCTGGATCTCATTGAAGGGAATCGACATTTGGGTATGGAAAATCAGGAAAATTCGCTCAGAAAGATTGACGCGTGAAGCAGATTTTTCGCATTGGATGGCCTTGAAATGCGTGAGGAAATAGAGTCCGGTTATTAAAACCGGAGAAAAGGTAAAAACGGAGGAATAGGTGGCAATGAATGCGGTGGAATTAAGGAGTAAAAGCAGGATATGTCCCAGTGCTGTAGAATTATTGCGAATAATGAAGAAATAAGAGACGCCCAGCAGTTCTAAACTGACGAATCCCCCTAAAAAGCTCCCGAGGCTGAAACTTTGAATGATGGATTTTAGCCCCAGACTATTAGATAAAGAAATTTGATAATTATTGAGCAGATACAACACGATCGGAATTATGACACCTATAATTAGGAGGGTACCTCCTAAAATCCGTGTTTTTTTTGGTAATTTTAAGGTAATACTGCCTTCCGTGATTTGACTTATTCTCATATGATTCTAGCTCTTCTCGATAAATACATATCTTCACTAACATCCGTAAACTTTAAATCTTATCTAATCTCTTCTTAATTGAAGGTTCTAAAAGGATGGTCTAAGGACCATCAAGTTAAGAATAGACCTTTTTTTATAGCACAAATTTCGATAGCCTTTCCTGATAATCGATTACATTGAGTTGACTAAAATGGTTAAAGTAAAAAACCCAGAAGAAATTCAGCACATGATCAAAACGCACCCATTAGAGCTACGGCGGATCTTCACGATCACAGCCCATGTTGATCACGGCAAATCAACGGCATGTGATTATCTAATGGGGCGAGCTGGATTAATATCAAGGGATTCAGAAGGAGAACGCCGCTTAACGGACGGCGATGAAGAAGAAATACAGCGGGGTATCACCATTTTTGCGTCAGTAGCCCTTCTGAGCTATGAATATGAGGGGCAGACCTACCTCTTGGAAATCAACGATACTCCAGGGCACATTAGTTTTACCGGTGAGGTGTCACGAGCGCTGCGGGGTTCCGATGGCGCAATAGTTCTGGTGGATGCCTTGGAAGGGATCATGACCCAGACCGTGACCAATATCAATCTGGCGGTGGGGGAAGAATGGTGCCGCCCAGCGTTATTCATTAACAAGGTAGACCGGCTGATAATGGAACAGAAATTACCGGCGGAGAAAATTATAATCAGGTTCAATGAAATCATTGCCGAAGTCAATCGCTATGTTGAAGATGCGACTCCGAAGGAGATTAAAGGGAAATGGAAAATCGATCCGCAACAAGGGCTGGTGATTTTTGGGTCCGCGAAAGATGGGTGGGGATTCACTATCCCGATGCTTCAGAAAAAGAATCTCTCAGCCAAGATAGTTCTGGACAAATATAAAGAAGCCCTCACCACCAACTCAAGAGAACCTATTGAATGGTTACGGAGTAATTTGCCCCTCGTCGATGCGATGCTCGAAGTTGTCATCAAACACCTGCCCAGTCCCATTCAAGCGCAAAAATACCGGATGGCGAAATTGTGGTCTGGCGATCTTAAGAAGGGGATGAATATTACCGATGTGAATGCTATTAAAGATGATCCCGAAGCCTTTACCGCCTACTCACTCATCAATGTGAGTAGGGATGGTCCGCTGTTAGGCATGATCACCAAAATTGAAATCAATGCCAAATCCAAAAGACCAACCTTAATAGGGCGCATCTGGAGCGGCACTTTGAGACAAGGCGATACCATTTATCTGCTATCCGCTAAAAAAACTGCCAGAATTAGACGGTTAGGCGTCTTTGAACTTGATAATATTTTGCCCTGCGACGAGGTTCCGGCAGGCAATTTATTTGCGATAGAATTACCTGAAATGATCCCCTCCGGGGAAAGTTTCGTCGATCCCGCCTATAAAGATGTCATTGCGGGATTTGAAAAAATTAAATACGTCTCAGACCCGGTGGTGTCTCGCAGTATTAAACCAGTCGATGCCAAGGACCTAGGGAAGCTGGGCGAAGTCGTGAATAAATGGGTGATGGCAGACCCAACGGCGAAATTCCGGAAAGCGGAAGAATCCGGCGAATACGTGTTGAGTGGGATTGATCCACTCCAAATTGAAGTCCTGGTGAAACGTATTCAGGATGAATGCCCCATCAAAGTCGGGATTCCCATCACCGTCTACCATGAAGGCTTGCTGGATAAAGGGATTGAGATTCATACGAAATGTTCAGAAGGACTCAATAAACTGAAATTGTACATGGAACCCTTGAATGAAGCAACAATCGAACTGCTGAGATCGGGGAAAGTCACGGAATCGCAGGATGAAAAAGATCGGGCGAACTTCCTCCGGGATGCAGAGTGGGATAAAAAGGAGAGCCGGCGTATTTGGGCGATCGAGGGGATGAATGTCCTTGTCAATGGGACTATGGGTGTTCAGCGATTAGACCGCATCAAGGGCTACGTTACCGCCACCTTCCGAGAATTCTGCCAAGCATCCGCTCTTGCGAAAGAGCCGGCTATGGGGCTTAAAGTGACCATCACCGATGCCTCTATCCATGAAGACCCTGCGCATACCAAATCAGCCCAAATCTTCGTGATGACCGTTTCTGCCTTGAATATCAGTTTTCTAACGGGCAATCCCGCCTTATATGAGCCCTTGTTACGAATCGATATCAAAGTGGTCGCGGAATACATGGGCGCTATAATGACGATTTTGACCCAGCATCGGGGTAAAATTGTGGAAACAACCCAATCGGGCGAAACGGTCCAAATCCATGGGGAAGTCCCCGCGTCGGAAGCCGTGAGAGCGGGTGGCGGTGAGGGCGCAGATGGAACAGCGGGCATTGCAGAGGAACTCCGATCTGCCACCCAAGGGCGAGCTATGTTCGGGTACCAATTTGCGCGGTTTCAAATCCTCCCAAAAAGCCTACAGGAACAAATTATCCTTGGCATTCGGGAGCGCAAGAAAGATGCCGGAGTCGAAATTTCCCCCGAACTGCCGAGCCCCTTCACCTTCAAGAACCGCATGTATCCGGACCCCAACTACTGGAAAAAACCTATTCTCGACTACATCGCACAATATAAGACTAAATTAATCCTGCCTTCCCTACTCCGAGATGCGTAATCTCCTCTTTTTTTGGTGCAAACCCAAAGTTCCTTTCTTTTTTTCCCTTAATGAAGGCCCAATTCGAAACCCTTAACTGATTTTGTAAACTCCTTATTAAAGATAACTGATATTAAACACTACTTTCGTGGTTTTGGGCCCTTTTTAGAAATATCATTCAAGCTGAGAAGTTTATGGAGAAATCGAAAAAGAAAAACTGGATGGGAGATGCAGGAGAATTTTTTGCAGATTTCAGGTTTGACTTCCTGGATAAGGCATTTCTTTTCAAAATCATAAAAGGTGCATATATCAAGTATTTTACCGTTGGCGGTTTGAACCTGCTTTTTTTTCGTCAATAATTGACGAGGTTCATTGTCGAACACGCCGGATATGACTTCTTTCAAAATTTCGGGGTGGCGCCCTTCCCAGCGTTTTATATCATTCTCTGTGACAAATATGTTCCATCCTCTTTTGCAACATTCGCCACAGTGGTTCTTAACACACCAATAGGAAATATCGCGTTCCATAGAATACACCCGCTCTTTCAGGTTATAAAATTTAACCGATGTTAAATCAACAGACCTTTTTAGAAATATAATAAGGTTTAGACCGATTGAAAACCCGGTAAGTGAAGTCACTATTTGAATTAGAACAACACCTCTCATGAAAAAAAATAAGATAAAAAATTCGGGAACCTTGGAGATTACTCACTATATTTTTCATGAGAAATAGAGGTGATAAATTCTTTTGGCGTTAGAACCTGTAAGGCGGGGAAATATTTTAAGAAATCACGAGGGGTGGTAGTCAAAAATAAATTTGTATAGTATTTTGCATGCGCCCCGATTAAGAAATCAGGAATAAAGGATTCGCGCTTTCCTTTCATTTTTTTATAACTCATAAAAGCAACAGTGGTATCTCTCGCAATTGTGATGTTAAAATCAGTTAAATTTACCTCTAATAGTTCATAAAGAACTTTATTGATTTTCAATTCATCTGTCTCTGGAGATTTACTCGATACTACACCAGACCAGATTTCTGCATATGTGATATAACTCATTATTACTTCTATACCTAATTTTTTAATTATTTGAACAAGATCGACTATTTCCTGAAAGAAGACATCTTCTTTTAATAAGGAGATAACTATGCTTGAATCGATTGTAATTTTTTTATTAGTATTGCTCTTATTTTTGTTCGTCATCACGCCCTCTTAAAAATTCAATAATTTCCTTGGTATCCTTATCCTTAAATAATGGATGATCACGCCATATTCCAGCAGTTTCTGCTAGTATTTTATCAATATTTGAACTTTCTTTCTTTCTTAATAAGATACCTTGTGTGGTGGATTCAAATATCAGTTTATCTCCCACTTTTACCCCTAACTTTTTCCGAACTTCTTTTGGAATGGTAATTTGCCCTTTTTTTGTCACTTTGGATTCATTTAACATACGATCACATGTAAGGATTATTTTTCATTACTTATTAAATTATTTGAAAATTTAAACATCCAGTTGAATTCAGAAAAGGTATACTCGAGTTAAATAGAAGAAAGGTAGAGAACCTATTTTGGATTAGTTTTAATAAGAAGAGAAGGTTCAAGTCAAAATCTCCGGCTGCTTTTAAGAAACTCTTTATTCGGGAGAATTGGTACTCATTATTCCTTTCAGCAAAAAAAGTTTTCTAGGGAAGGATTGTGAAAAGGAGAACGGTTAAGTTTTTATAGCATAAAATTAAGAAAATCATGGTGATGGCATTGGTGATGGTGAAAATTGATGATCAAGGAAGAATAATTATTCCGAAGGATATTCGTGAGAGGAAAAAGTTAACAGATGAAGTTGTTTTAGAGGAAACCGAACAAGGCGTTACCATAAAACCGAGATCAAAATTGACTCTAGAACAATTTTTTAACCATAAATTAAAAATCGATTGGAGTAAAGTAAAAAAGTTAGACCTCTCTGAAGAGAATTTGGATGATTCATGGCTGTGATTGTGTGAATGTCAAAAAAATTCTTGATTCGAATATTTTAATTTATTCGCTTTTAGAAGGGCATCCTGCTTCAGAACCGTGTGAGCGACTAATAAGATCCAGTGAGAATAAATTTACCTGGCTAACCTCTCCAGTGACTTTTTATGAGACATTTCATGTGCTTGTAAGAATCTACGGACAAGAGCCATCACAGGTTCTAAAGAAAATCCAAGAGGCAATAGAACTTCCAATTGAAATTAAGCCCCTAGATATACAGATTACAAGCATGTCATTAGAGAAAAGTATTGAGCATTCCATAGAAATTAATGATTCCATATTATTAGTAATTGGGATAATTTGGGGTATTCCTATAATTGCAACAGATGATACCCGCTTAATTAAAGCATGTGAACAATATGGAATAATTTGTGAAAATCCAATAACCGAACCAATTCGGGAAACGATGCGTGAGTGGGAAAGAAAAAATCTACCGGAAAAAGGACTTGGGAGAATTTATCTAAAAGTCTATGAATGGATAAATAAGAAAAATGGGGAATTAGCTGAAGAATTTAAGCAAGATACTGGAGATTTTAAGCGATCTCTTTAAAATTATTTTAAGATAGTTCAGCTGTTAGCAGGAATTAAACTTCGAAGTCCAAAAACGCCTGGGTGGACAACTGGCTTATTTTGGGTATTCACCTTTATATATCAACCCAAATCCTTTGGCTTTACCCGTTCTGCAAAAGTCCCTGCTGCGAGTTTTGAATCTTTCGGTTTTTCAGCTTTCTTTTTCTTCTTTTGAGATTTTTTAACGCGATAAACCATCGCCACCCCATAAATCGTGTAATAAAGAGTGTTAGTCCTTCCTTCCCGGCTTTAAAATGCGTAATCCGCCCTCTTTTTTCGTGAAAACCGGAGTTAATTTTCTATTTTTCCTTGAGGATCTTTCAAATTAGAATTTTGAATTGATTTTCTCAAAGCCTCTTTTAAAGATCACTTGTAAATAACACTACTTGTGTATTATGAGAACCTTTATGGAAATATGATACTTTTTGAGAGACAAAATACGAAACGGCTGCAGTGGTAATCCGCGTATTGCGTATGTTTAAAAGAAACCGCTTCCTTACTAAAATAGAAAAAAATTTCGACTTGAATTTATTAGGAAAAAAGTATTGAAAAAGAGAGGTTGTTGAAAAATGGTTGATGAGCAAGAAGAGGAAGTTGTGACATTGACCTTTGAGAACGCCGCGAATGAAAACAAGAAGTGGGAAGTAGTTGCGGTTTCAGGAGACTTGATGAGAGACTATGCCGGGAGGGCCGCAAAGCAACTTTTCACACCTGTGCCTCAGCGGGTTGGGATCGCAACCAAGGATGGTGCCATTGTCCAAGATTGGGCGGATAAAACCGTGGCGCAGGTAATTGATACCTATCGAACCAACCACTACGTCATTGGCACGCCGGATCAGCTCGGTTAAATCTTTTTCCCGGTCTCAGCAATTTTTTACCCGCGGTTTCCCAGTGAGCGCCTTTTTACAAGATAGAGGGTGGAACCTTGAGTAATCGAAGGGAAGGAAAGAACTCCATTGATCTCTCGGATTTCATTGACAAAATTTCAATAGACGTGCATAAAGAGTACATCAATGTCCATTTCCTCACACCATACCAGTTGCAGATCAAGGGTGCAGTAATCCTCGAGGAACTACCGTTGTTTGAGAATGTCTACGAGGTGCGGTCCCCAAATTGGGCGCAGAGGGTTGATGAAGAGCTGTATATTTTCAATCTATTGCGAGAGAAGTTCATTCAGCAGGTCGGCTTTGCAGTCTATGATCAATTGAGTCAGCAAGAAGGGAATGATCGGGTATGGCAGGCAGAGTTCCGATTGGCAAGAAATGGGCGGGGAAAGAAGATAGAGTTACGGTTAGGGCTAAGATATCCGCATGAATTCCCACGAGCAAGAAGCGGTCCGGAGGAAGCTCATGTTACAATGGGGGAGAGATGTTTTGGTGAATTAACCCGCCGCTGGAGGGCGGATGGCAAGTTTGGAATTGCCCATTTTTTGGTGATTTTGAGTTATTATTATGCGCTTGAGCATACGGCGGTAGGAATTTAAGGGAGGGGAAAAATGGACTATAATCATATTGATGAGCGGGATGATGAGGGGGAAAGTGGTCCATTTGTGAAGGAGGTCGTGCTGCCCCCCGCGGTGTACAATCATGCGCTCCACCGGGGGTATCAGACCTATCAGGAAGTGGGATTCTATCTCATTGGGCTGTTCAAAAAGGGGATTTGTTATGTTTATGATCTCATAGAGTTCGAGTACTCAGAGCAAAGTGGGGGTTTTATAGAGTCGAATATGGCACGCTTCTTTCGTGTGAAGACGGGAATTCCGATGGGGCTTCGGATCGTCGGCCATTTACACAAACACCCGGGATTCACCAGCTACAGCGCAACGGATAAACAAAATTTCCTTCGATATGGGCACTCTAATCCGTTAAATGTATTTCTTATCTACATGGTGGAGCCGCATAATAAAATAAGTGGCTATACTGCCACCGAAGAAAAGATTTTTAATATCACGGTGACTATTCGGGAATTGACTCCGGAAGAAATGCTCATGGAGAAGGATTTGAAGATTGAGTTTAAAACTAAAGTGCTATTACCTCGAAATTCTGAGGATTCCGATATCGCGCGAATATTTTCTGAAAATATTGGTTCCGAGACGCTGAAGTATCTATCGCGCCCCAGCATTCAACCACAAGCGAAGGCTGAAGCAGAATCCGCCGGATCGACTATCGAGGTAACTCCGCGAAAAGCGATCGAAATCGAGAATGTAGGTAACAACAAGGCTCTATTATATCGTGTTTTTATGGAAGAAACTGAGACAATCGCTGATCTAGAGAAAGTGTTCAAAAGATTGGTAAATACTCCTAAACAGAAAGGTTATGAATTAGTGTTCTATCAGAGCGGACAAAAGCTCCCGAATGATACACAAATGGTGGCAATAAATCAACCGCTGGTGTGGTCGTTGGAGACATCAGTGCTTCAGGAGCCTTATAATAAGTTCTTTAAGTTTTTAGGAAAGAGCCTTGGACTTTTGAGAGAGAAGGAGAAGGTCCCGGTTTCTGTAGCACCTCCACAGCAGGAAAGGAGTCCAGAACCAACGATTGAGAAATCGCCTGAAGCGCCAGAAGCAATCCCTGAGCCTCAAGAGAAGGAGAAGGGGTTAGTGACTCTGCCCCCTGCTGAAAAGGAAGTCGCGCCTGATCTGGTCAAGGACGCATCTGCTAAGGACTCGAAAAGCGATTCCGAACGGGAAGGGGTAGTTCAAAAGGCGGAGGAAGACTTGAGGAAGAAACAGAAAGAGGTAAGACGCGATCGGCTGGATTATTTCATATAAGAAAAGGTGAATTTTTGATGTTACCGTTGGATGCCCGAAACCAGTTAGCAACTGAATTACCTGCAATGTTTTCTCGTATAATTTTTGCCGGTTTGGATGTCCGCCAATTGCTCTCAAAAACGGCGTTGATCGGTGGAGCCGGAGGATTGGGTGTTATTGTGGGAGAAATTTTGGCGCGGACAGGGATCGGAACCATCATAATAATAGATAGGGACATAGTAGAGGAGGAAAATTTGAATCGCCTGGTTTACACGCGGGAGGATGCGGGCAAACCCAAGGCTGAATGCCTGGCAAAGAAATTGGAAGCAATCCGGAATGCAGCAAGTATCGATCCGCAATATTATTTGAAGACCGAGGCCTATCAAGAAGATGTGGTTGCTTGGATGGAGCTAGAACGGCTGATTGGTCGGGCAGACATTATATTTACTTGTTTTGATAATGAGGCTGCACGAATAGAACTGAATGCCTACGCAACCGCCCTGAATAAACCTTTAATAGATGGAGGAACGTCTGAAAATGCGTTGAGAGGGACCGTTACGACGGTTCTACCAGGGAAAACGCCATGTCTTGAGTGCTATTGGTCGAATCAAACACTGGTTTCAGTAGAGGACCTCGATTCGAATGAAAAAGAACTTCAAACCTTAATTTTGAAGACCCCCTGCAATTCGTCGTTAGCGACGACGATGAATATTGTAGCCAGCCTCCAAACCGAACAGGCCTTGAAACTCCTGTGTGGCTACGGGGAAATTGTCCCGTTGATCAGAATCTCCCTGGAAGAGAGCTTTTCCGTGAAGGGCACCTATCCCAAACGGCGCGCCGGATGTCCAGCCTGTGGGGGTCTGTAAATGGATGATTCGTTCAAACTTAAATTTACCCAAGGCGAGATTGTGGGGCAATGGGATTGGACCTTCGAGATTCCCCTGTTTAAAAATGTGGCACGAATTGGAAAATCCGGCTGGGACAAGCGATTACAAGAAGAAATAGAAAAGATCGAATATTTGAAAAAAATGAAGAAGGAAAATATTTTATTTACAAACGTCGCGCAGGATCCGCACAATCCTCGGATTTTTAATGTCGAAGGCACCTTAGAACAGAATGAGAACATGAAGTTCATCATTCGTTTGCCGATCCAATATCCGTTTGCGCCGCCCTATGCGGAGGAATTTTATTACGGGAAATATTCCTATTATATTTCAGAACATGGGAAGGTTGCGTGTCTGAATCAGATCAATAATCGATGGAACAAAGAAGGACGGCATGGGATTGCGCATTTTCTAGCGATGTTAGGCTATTACACTGCTTTAGCCCGCTATAATGTGGATCTTCGATCTACTAAGAAGAGACCCCGGAAAAAGACGCGGTAATTTAGGGATGTTCCTTCGGTTTTTAAAGAGATTTTATGTGAAAACTAAAAAGCCACGATTAACTTTATTATGATGGTGAAGGATTTGAATAATCCTTGACGAACTTTTTGAGCAATGTATAATATAGATAGTGAGTATATGCCAAATAAAAGTTCAGAAAAAGAGAATGAAGAGTTTGCCATGAAACGGATCAGCACCCCGCAGGGCGATGTGCCGACGGTAGATAGTGTCATGGCAGCGCTCAATCTAATTGTAAATAGGATAAATACGCTTACCAAAGATATTAATGAGCGGTTAAAATATTCAGGCGCGGGCATTGAGGCTTCCGAGTATATTGAACGGAATTTAGGTGAGACCACTGTTAAGATTAATGAATTGAGGAAGCAATTGGAGACGAATACGGCGCAAATTGACGGGATAAATGACAATATAACGCAGCTTGATAAAGTCGTAAACAGCCTTGAAAAGATGATGAAATCTGCGGTTGGTCCAGACTTTGAGCCGCAATCAAAAGGTTATGAAGAGATTCTTGAAATAAAGAAAATGACAACATCATTAAGGGATACCATAAATCAATTACAGAAGACTCTTCGTGACGAAATCGAAGTTGGTAAGTTATACTGGGAGGATAAGGAGGAAACGAAGGAGACTCTAAAGGATATAATAGCCTATGAACCGGAGAAAACACGAATTCTCAATTATTTTAAAATTTTGAATTTACCAAAACCCGTGCTCGAGATTGACGCGAAGATTTTAGTGTTTGGACCAAGAGGGGCTGGGAAAACTTCGTTAATGCGCGCAATTGCCAGAGATCAACGAGTTCATGTTATTGAACTGAATCTTCCTCTATTAATTTCTCTAAACGCCTCGAAACAGGTTGAAAGCATCTCAAATCTGTTTCAAACGATCAAATTCAAAGACGAAATCAAACCCTGTGTGATGCTTCTGGATAATTTTGATATAATTCATAAAATGCAGAATACGCCTTCGTATTTGCCCTTTCTTGAAATTTTAATCGCAGAAATTGGCAAGGTTCATCTAACACGAGACAAAATTTTGATAATTCTCATCTTGAATGAAATCGGAGATGTGGAGAGTCGGCTTTTGGATCAATTTCATGAGAAAATTGAATTAAAGGTGCCGGATCAGATTGCCCGGGCTCTGATTTTGAGGAAATTCCTGAATGAAGCAAATTTAGAACCGGGGATTGAATTGGACGAGGTGAGCACCAAGGTAGCCGAGCCCAGTTTTACAGAAGGGTTTTCGGCGATGGATTTAAAGGAGAGTTTTAATATTGCGAAAATGCAGGCGTTTGCGGATGGTAGGACTTCAATCAATGAAAATGATTTGACTATGGCCATTCAAGTCTTGAAAAAGCGGAGAGCCTTTCAAGAATTCACGGAAGAGAAAGGCGGAGCAAAGGCGGAATTCGAGTTGAGAGAGAAGGTCCAATATCTCGAAGAGGAACTAAAAAACTTGAAATTAATGCTAGGGAATTCTACGCGGATGTTAAAGCACGCGCTCCGGCTCGCACTTTCTGATAATTATAATCTCGTGAATCGCTTGTACAACCACTACGAGCTGACCAAAAAGCCTCTGACCATGGAAGAATTGATACAAGTAACGGGGTTGAAAGAGGAGAATTTGAATAAAATGATCAATAAAATGCCGTATCGGTTTCTATTTCCGAAAATGGGCGATTTGTATTATATCGCCTTTGATAAATCCACATTTGAGGAAATTTTAGCGGAATTTACCCTTACGGTATGAAATAATTAAGGAAAGCGTGTATGGAAAGTGTATTTAAAGAAATTATTTGTGAGTAATTTCAAAACTTTCAATGGCTCCAAGGAATTAATTTTCTCTAAGGGCTATACAGTACTCTCGGGACCGAATGGGTCAGGGAAAAGCAACATCCTAGACGCCATCTTATTTGTTTTAGGGCGCCATGATGAGCGCTTAAAGCGGACCGTTGCCGAAGTAATTAGTAAGGATTTTAATACCAACACATTACACGCCGATTTTGCGGAAGTGAAATTAGTTTTTTCGACGTCTCCGAATTCAAAAAATGATGATGATCCGGATGATATCGTTATTGTCAGGCAAGTTCGCGTTCCGGGAAGTGGGAAGCCGTATTCATTGTATAAATTGAATGGGAAGGATGCCACCTTAAATGAAATTCTCAATATTCTTCCGGTGATGGATTACAACATCGTCAAACAGGGGGAAATTACTTCACGCATGTATGAAACGCCAGAAAGCCGTCGGATGCTAATAGAGAAAATCGCAGGTCTGGCGCAGCTAGATCCTCTCATTTCAGAGAGTACTGCCAAAATTACGAATTCTAAAGAGAACTTAAAACGTATTAGCTTGTTATTAAAAGATGCGCAGGGGCGTCTAAAGGATTTAGAACGCGAGAAGGATAGAACCCTCAAATTCCGAGCGTTAGAGAACGAACTCAAGAAATTTAAGGCGACCAAAATTTATTCAACCAAATTGGAGCTCCAGACGAAGTTAAATGAATTTGAAGACCAGATCAAATCGAAAAATGAAGATATTGCAGTAGTTCAAGCGGAGATAGTCAACTTAGAACGCGAGATCGACCGGATCCTGGCAAATATAGATAGCATGGAGCAAGAACGAAGAGAATTTGAAAGGAAAAAGACGGAGATTGCGGTTAGGTATGAGATGGATCTAAAAAATATTGAACAACACGATAAAAGATTAGCGGAAATAGCGAGCCTCATTCAGTCTATCGAGGACCGGATTGACGAGTTGAAAAAGGAAATTGACAAATTGGATCAAGAGAAGCAAAAGATCCTCACGAAAATTAAGAAATCGATAGAGAGTGAGAGCACAACTTTAAACCAAATTAAGGATCTTCAATTTGAAAATAAAAATATGGAATTAACCCTTCCTCGTTTGAGAGAGCAAGGACGGGAACTGGATTTAAAAAGAACAACGTTACTGACTCAGATTGGCGACAAGGAGAAAGGTTTACATCAGGTTGATATTAAAATTACCGAGTTACGGCAGAAGCGCGTGAGTATTGAAGAAAAGATAGAAGAGCTTGAAGAGAATAAGATGGATCAATCGTCCAATCTGGGAAAAACCAATCGCGAGTTAAAGCGATTCGAGGGAGAAATGAGTGGTAATACACAGAAAATGGAGAAACTGAAGCAGGAAATACAAGCAAACAGCCAGTTCCTGGAAAGCCAGAGTCTCACGATTCAGGATTATGAAGGAAAGATAGTCGATTTCCAAAAGGATCTCACCTATTATCAACAATTATTGCAAGAAGCGAAACCGAATTACAGTTTTGCTGTCCAAAAAGTGTTGGAAGGACGAAACAAAGGCGAATTAGAAGGCGTTATTGGAACTGTAATTGAATTAATAGAGGATATCAAAGCAGAATATGCCATTGCGATTGAGGTGGCCGGCGGGGCAAAGTTGCAAAATATTGTCACAACCGATTTTGAAACTACAAAAGAGGTCATCAGTTACGTTAAGAAATCAGACGTTGGTAAAATAACCTTCTATCCACTGGATATCTTAGGCGATGTCCCGTTAAATCAGACTCCGAATGACTCGAAAATCATTGGGAGAATTATCGATTTAATTAAATTTGATCGCTCGAAATATCAAAAAGTGATAGCGAATATATTCAGAAATACCCTTTTGGTCAAAGATCTTGATACTGCCAAGAAGTATCGCTCGTTTCGGGCTGTTACTCTGGATGGGGATTTAATTGAGCCGGGAGGATGGATCAGCGTACGGGGGCGATTCGAACCACGATTCCTGCTCATCAAAGAATTCTATCGGAAGAAAGTGGGAGAATTAAAGGCACAATTTGATAACGTTCAACAGATTTCAAAAAAATTAAAAGCAGAACAAAAGAAATTAGAAGAACAAACTCGAAATAAACAAACGAATTTAGAAGAGTTAGGTAATTCGAATAATATCGCAAAGGGCCGCGTCCTCGAATTGAAAAATCGGATTCAAGAACTAGAGGAAAATGTGGTTAAGTTCCAAAATGAACTTGAGCAAATTAAAACCCTTTTGGTAGATACAAAAGTTGAAGAACAGAATGCACATCTCAAGTTATCGAAGGTATTAGAGGAATTAGAGGTTATAAAAGCTCAAAAAGAAGAACTGGATGGGGAAATTGCTAATACGGAATTGGGTAAAACCGAACAATTGCTGGATAAAAATAGACGTGAAATTACAAAATTGCGGGAGGGGCTTCGCGAGTCTGAAAAAGAACGGGAGATTTATAATGCCCAAATCACGCAAATTGAGTCAAATATAGGATTATTGAAATCACGTAATACAGATTCTGAAAATAGAATCAATAAAGAATTAATCATCGAGCGAGACAGTGTTTCATCGAAGAAATATGAAATAGTTGCCAAAATTGAAGCAGAGAATTCCATGATTAATACGATTTTGAAGAAAATTACAGAACTTGAAGCAGGCCAAAAGAATTTACACGAAAATAAAGAGAATTTATCGGAACAAATTGTGACAAACAAACGCAAAATTGAGGACATCAAGAAATTCATCGCAGAAGAGTTACAAACGAAGAAAATTCGGATTGAGTTACGAATTCAAGAACTTGAAAAGCAAATACAGGATTTAGGGGTCGAATTCGCCCAAGATTTCAAATTCAATCTGGAACAGGTTAATCAAGAGATCAACCGGTTGGAACTGGAAATCAGCTCATTAGGGCTTATTGATCAACAGGCTCCAGAAAAATATGAGACAGAAAATACTAGGCTTAACGAACTCACGGGCAAGAGAGAGACCTACGAGAAGGAATATGAGCAAGCCTTAGAAACCAAAGGCGATTTATTAACTCAAAAGAAATTGAAATTCCGTCAAGCCATTTCTGAAATAAATGCCTTTCTCAATGAAATTTTTGTGAAGCTGTATGGAAAGGGACAAGCGTCTTTGGTTTTGATAGATAAAAGCGGCGGCAGTATTAATGAGGAGGAAGATGCTCTACAGGGTGGCGTAGATATTAAAGTGGATGTAGGTAGCGGTGCGGTCGATTACATTGGGACTTTATCCGGTGGGGAGAAAAGCATGGTTGCGTTGGCATTCATTTTCGCAATCCAGAAGTATAAATCTGCCCCTATCTATTTTCTCGATGAGATTGATTCGTATTTGGACGATTCCCATTGCGAGGCACTCGGTCGCCTCCTGAAGGAACTATCGAAGAACAGTCAGTATCTGGTAATTACCCCCCGAAGGAATGCCCTCAGCAATTACGCTGACAGAATCTATGGAGTCTGGCTCGAGAATGGGAGCACAGAAATTGTCTGCCAACAGGCAGAAGATTACACGGTGATTGAGGAGGGCGTAAATGTCTAACGAAAACTCCAGAAAGTCCGAATGGCCTGAAATAAAGGAAGATAAAGAACCGAAGGACAACGGAGTGAAAAAAATACTGGAGACTTACCAAGATACTATAGAGCAAGGAACAAAAATTGAAGACTTGGACTTGATTAATCTATTCTTTCACCCTTTACGAGTTAAATTAAGCGAGGGCAGATACGATTACGAGGTGGTTAAGGCCGTCTATTCTGCGACTAAACTTTTAGATACTAAAATTCAGAATCTATTAGACAGCGTCCTGCAGAAAAAAAGTCCCGAGAAAATGGAATCTTGGACTTCATCGGAGGAGCAGCTGTTTCGTATTTTACATATGATTAAGCCGATTCAGCCCGTGCCACGACCTCTCTCCTTAACAGATATCAAACGAGCTTATGTTGAATTAATGGTTCATCGGAAGAAAAAGCGGGTTTATAGTTCAGAATCAAAGAAAATGAAATTTGATCCCGTCGAATTGGAACGAATTTCAATTAATAGCGATAAGACGGAATTGCTGGACAAAATTCGTGAACTTGGGAAAATTAGTGTTGACTTAGGGGCACTGTTAAAGGAAAGGACTTGGACGGAGGTGACCAAGATTTTGACTGTATTACTGCACCTCGCCCATGAAGGGAAAATTAAGTTATTTCAAAAGGATTTCCCCACCGGACCTATCATAATCAGTTACAAAGGGGAGGCAAATTGAATCATTTAGAATTATTACAAGCACTGATGTTCCTCAGAGGAGTAGAAGGAATTTCAATAGCGGATATCTATCAGATTATTGGAAAAAACGATATGCGTTACGCCTTTTTTCTGCTCTCGATCCTGGAAGATTCCTTCGAGAACACCCCCATCCAATTGAAATTTATCCCAACCTCGAAACGCTATCAGATTATTGTTCCGCACGATCTGGTAACAGATTTAGAAGAGCGAAATCTGGTCACGCCTATTATTTCAAAAGCTGCCCGAGCGACGCTTGCTTGCATTCTAATGAATACGGTTAAAGATGAACCCGTCACGCTGACGCTCCTTAAGCAAATACGAGGTATTAATGTTGTAAAACATCTAAAGGAATTAGAAGACAACGGCTATATTACCCAAGAGGAGAATCATGTTCTGATTACAAACAAGCTTCTTTCAGAGATCGATATTCCTTCGTTGATCGGAGAACTTAAGAAGATAGAATTTTAATCCTTAATCTCAATATTCTACAAAAAATAACATACAGAGCTCGAAGAGTTAGTAAAAAAGGGTTTCAGCAATATGACAAATCCTATCAAACGATTCTTTCAGATCTTAAAAGATATTATCTTAATGCCAATCAGATTTCTTCAAATGAGGCGATCTTTGCAGGATATTGAAAGCCTCCGACAACTGCCCAGAGATCCAAAAGAGCGAAGAAAATTATTAGCTAAAATGGGTATGTTAGATGAAATGGGTCCCATGTTTGATCCCGTTCTTTCTCATCAGCGAAGTCATCATCCTTTAAATGAAGTAGATCTCTCTTATTTGGAGGGGGAGGAGGAAGAGGGGAAAAAAAATAATGAAGAAGTTCGCGAGAGCTAGATTTAGTGAGAAAATTTGGTCGCCAAGGTAATATCGCTCTTCGTAAAGCCCAATTCAAAGAAAAAATATGTGAAAGCGATTGACGCCGACACCTATGAAATCGCGATCACTGCAAAACCGGAGAAAGGCAAAGCCAACAAGGAAATAATCGAAGACCTCGCCAATTTTTTCAAAATCCAGAAATCTAGAATAACAATAATCAAGGGGCATAAATCCCACACAAAACTTATTGAAATTGCAGAAGAGCAGTAAAAAATTATTCAGTTAGTGCCAGGCCTAAATGTTTTGCAATTATGTAAGGGAGGGGATTCGAATTAACTGCTGTCTGGGGAATTTTTAAAATGGATAAAATAGTCAAGAATGTCTCCTCAATTTTCAGGAGGTCCTCGCCCCACAGTTCAATTTCGGCAGAGTATCCGAACTGAGCTATTTCTTCTACCGCCACTATGAATTTTAGCGGCTGGGGTATTTCAAACAGGTTTCCATCTGTTTTTTCAATTCGGAAGTAGGGAACGTAATCCCAAGCGCGAAGAATCGCTTCCGCCGTTTTCTGGTCCCCTTTGAAAAGTTCAAGTTTTCCCTGAGGATAGAGGGAACGTTTGAATTGAAAGAGCTTACCACTCACCAACTCATTTTGCGTAAAAAGAATTCGAGAATATTGTTCTGGCGCAAAGTGTTGCCGAATTCGCATGGTTTTATATTTAGGGTTCCAATCTGAGCTAGGATTTTGGGGGACATATATATGGTCGGTGAATTTGTACTTTTGGATAACTTTTCCCTTTAAGCTATTAAGAATATTGGTGAATTTTGTAATATCCTGAATGGAAATCCGGATTTCGGACTCGAATTCCTTTTTCATCTGCTTTACCGCCCTTATCTTAGCCGTCATCTTTCACTGGATAACTCAGAATTCAAGGATGATTTTTTAATTTTATAATATTTATTGTATACAACTATTACCACTATTTTGATTAAGTAGAAAACGGAGCAAATTTTGAAAAATTAAAGGAACGGTGATGGGTTGAACGATTATGATGTCATAATTGTCGGTGCAGGACCAGCGGGTTTGACCTGCGGCCTATATACGGGACGCCGCGGACTGAAGACTCTGATACTGGAGACGCAGCCTGATGCAGGTGGTCGAGCGATAACAGCGCATAAAATCGAGAATTATCCTGGTTTCCCCGATGGGATTTCGGGAATGGAATTAATGCAATTAATGAAAAATCAGGCGTTGAAATGGAACGTAGAGATAAAATGGATGGAGGAGGTAATAAAATTAACCTTTGAGGATATCAAGACCGTTCAGACCCGAAAAGGGATTTATGAGGGGAAAGCCATTGTGCTGGCAACAGGCGCGAAACATGGGAAACTCAATATAAAGGGTGAGCAGAAGCTTCTTGGGAGAGGAATCTCGTATTGTGCGACTTGCGATGGCCCGTTCTTCCGTGAGCAGATTGTAGCGGTTATAGGCTCCGACTATGAGGCGATCGAAGAAGCATTGTATTTAGTGGATTTAGCGCAACAAGTCTATCTTATTTCTCCAGAGGCGACTATCGATGCGGATCAGGTCCTTATTAATGTGCTTAAATCAAGAAATGTCGAATTTTTACTGAATAAAGAAGTGAGGGAAATTAAAGGCACGGAAGAAGTCTCCTCCGTTGTGCTTGTCGATAAAGAGACACATGTTGAGCAGGTAATTCAATTGCAAGGAGTTTTTATCGCGCTGGGCGCAGTTCCAATAACGACTATAGTCCAGCAAGCGGGCATTGAGATAGATGACAAAGGGAATATTATAGTAAATAAAAATCAAGAGACTAACATGGAGGGAGTCTTTGCCTGCGGCGATTGCTGTTCCGAAGTAAAGCAGATCGTCACCGCCACAGGGACGGGAGCTATTGCAGGGTGGTATGCAGC